>TARA_R110002167_G_scaffold2178_11_pt1 | contig 27878 bp, 26 predicted proteins | sample TARA_R110002167 | Tara Oceans TARA_R110002167 (sample SAMEA4398238) | marine metagenome | biome: Polar Biome; feature: [MES] marine water layer (ENVO:01000295) within the mesopelagic zone...; material: water (ENVO:00002006), including particulate matter (ENVO:01000060) such as......
CCGGTGCCGATAATCCAGCCCCATTCTGAATTGAGTCTAACGTAGGAAAGTTTGTCGACGGGCGCTGTCGAACCGGGGCGCTCCCACATGTAGTTAACGTAGGCTTCGCCTTCACGGGTTGCGCCCTTGACCATCTCTTGAAACAGCAGCTTGCCATTTGGGTCTTTACTAGCGGCAATATTTTTGCCGTTCAGGCTGGGTTTGATCGGATGCATCAGCATCTGGTGCTGTTGATCGAGGACAAAAAAGTAATCGTTATTTCCGTAGCGCAGTGAGCTCAGATCAGCCAGGGCTTCTTTGACTCCTTCGGCCTGAGTTTTTTCACCGGCAGCAACCAGTTTTGTTTGTCGCTCGATCAACGAATAAGCGATATCGGTCAGCGATTTGAGTTCGGTACGTTTAGTCTGGTTTAGATCACTCCAGAGTACGTTCAGATTGATTGCTTGCATGATGACCAGAGCGCTGGTTAACAGCGCGACGAGCAGCATTATTTTGTTGCGCACACTGAAGCGGTTTAACAGAGTATTCATCAGACTTCCTTCCTTGAAGAACCTATGGGTAGGGTGGAGAATTACTGTATGAGAAGTGCTGTATGATAATTGATCAAAAAATAATTTCAAAGCAATTACGCTGTTTTTGGTCAATAGGTGAATGTATTAATGTTGACGAGTGTTTAATGTACCTGGAGTGAAAATTAAGGAGGGGTGGAGGCTTGCTGGGATGAAAAAAGCCCTGTCAGGCTGACAGGGCTTTCTGGGAGGTTGTCGGGTATTCCGCCGTAGATTAGTGTTAAGTCCGACAGCCTTCTAGGCGCTACGTTGTTTTTTGCTCTGTTTTAACTCAGGTTACGGGCCACAAACTCCCAGTTCACAAGTGCCCAGAAAGCTTTCATGTAATCGGGCCGCAGGTTGCGGAAATCAATGTAGTAAGCGTGCTCCCACAAGTCAACGGTCAGTAGCGGTGTCTGTCCGGAGGTCAGCGGGCAGCCGGCGTTGCTGGTGTTGACGATGGCGAGTGAGCCATCAGCATTCTTAACTAGCCAGGTCCAGCTGGAGCCAAAGTTGTTGATCGCGCTGTCGGTAAACTTGGCCTTGAATTCATCGAAAGAACCAAATGCCTTGTTGATTGCGTCGGCTACCGCACCTGTAGGGGCGCCACCGCCGTTGGGGCTAAGGCTGTTCCAGTAGAAAGTGTGGTTCCAGATCTGGGCTGCATTGTTGAATACACCGCCCGCAGGGGCTGAGGTGATGATCTGCTCCAGAGTTTTGTTTTCAAACTCGGTGCCTGGAACCAGGCCGTTTAGTTTCACCACATAGGTGTTGTGATGCTTGCCATAATGGTACTCAAGCGTCTCTGCAGAGATGTGTGGTTGCAGGGCGTCTTTGGCATAGGGTAGTGGAGGGAGTTCGAAGCTCATCAGTGGGTTCCTGTCTCTATCAAAGTTATCAATGGAGTTGTTCAAAGAGTCATGTTGCAGTTGACCTGTAGTCATATTGCAATCGACGCGAATTAAGTGGTGCTGATCATAACACCCTGAATGATATATGTCATACCATTTTAGTAGGACTTGTTATCCAGAGTCGACTAAAAGTGGATTCCACAATAGCGCCACTAATACATAGAATAGCTTTGTCGAAATAACAATAAAATATGTAAGGAATATAGACGTTATATGCCCAGAATCTTTCTTTTTCTATCTGCAATTGCGCTGTTGGGATTTATTATCAGCCAGAACTTCTGGTCGAAGGAAAAAACCTGGGAGCCTTTCTATCAGGGGTGTATGGTCAGTCCCGGCGCATCAGCGCAGCGCTGCAATTGCTTCACCAATTATATTCATGATCACCTCAGTGAGGGCGAAGTGGGTGCTGTGATGGCGAATCGGGTCGCAGGTGCGAGCTTCCAGGAAAAAGTCGAACAGACCGTGCGTCAGGCCGCATTAGCCTGTCACTGAAGGTTATTCGCTGTATGGCCTAGGCAGTGTTTCCAGTCAAAACCGGGGTCCCCTAAGGCGATGAAGTCAGGGTTGATCAGGCTCAAGCTGCGATTGTATTGCAGTGGCTGGTAATCAAACCTGCATACCAGGCCGCCGGCGGCTTCAAGAACCGCCTGGGCTGCGGCCGTATCCCACTCGCTGGTTGGGCCGAGGCGAAGGTGCAGGTCGGCCATCCCTTCGGCGATCAAGCAGAGTTTCAGCGAGCTTCCCATCGGTGTTACCGATACCGGGATCTGTTTTCTGATCTGCTCGATGTAGGCGTCTATCCGCGGATCGCAATGACTGCGACTAATGACTAATGCTAGCGGGCGAAACGGCGTCAGGGTGCGGGTGCTCAAGGCTATATTGCGGCCCTGACCTTGGGTTTTAAATGCGCTTCTAGTTCGCACACAGCCCGCGTAGCTGGTTTGGATCACCGGTGCGTGGACGACGCCTAGGGTTGGGGTATTGTTCTCGATCAGGGCGATATTGACGGTGAATTCGCCGTTACGCTTGATAAACTCCTTGGTGCCGTCAAGAGGGTCGATCAGCCAATAGCGCGTCCATTGCTGCCGCTCCTGGATCTGATAGGCCGGAGATTCCTCAGACAACACCGGGATGTCAGGGGTTAGTCGCGCCAGGCTGGTGCAGATCAGTTGATGAGCCGCTAGGTCGGCTTCGGTCAGGGGGCTGTCGTCGGTCTTGAAGTTGATCGTTAAGGGTTCTGGGCGATTGTAAATATTGAGTATGACTTCACCGGCTTCGCGAGCGATTTTGATCAGCTGAGGTATCAAGGCGCTGCTGTCCATATCCGGGATTCCGATTACAGGGGTGGTTGGTCTGCTTTAATTAAAGCAGACCCTGATTTAATTTTTCGGCGGATAGCGGCATAATTGATAGTTAGTCGTCGCTATATCGCCTGATTCGAGAGAGTGTATGTTGGACTGGAGTAAGATTGATACCGTACTGTTGGATATGGACGGTACTCTGCTGGATCTGCACTTCGATACCTACTTCTGGCTGGAGCACCTGCCCGCTCGTTATGCTCAAACCCATGGCCTTGAGCCGGTGCAGGCTAAAAAACAGTTGACTGAGCGTATCATCCGCGAGCAGGGCACTCTAAATTGGTACTGCGTTGATTATTGGTCCGAACAGCTGGGTGTCGATGTGGCGGGGTTAAAAAAAGAGATCGTTGATAAGGTGGCTTTTAGGCCGCATGTCCCCGACTTTTTAAAGGCGTTGCAGCAGCATCGGCTGCGTTCTGTCATTGTCACCAACGCCCATCCGAAAAGTTTGCAGCTGAAATTGATGCACACGGGGCTGGATCGTTATATCGATCGCATCCTTAGTTCCCATGATTTTGGTTTGCCAAAGGAGGATGTCGCCTTTTGGACGCTGCTGCAGCAACAGGAGCCTTTTGATCCAGCCCGTACATTGCTGATTGACGATAGTCTTGCGGTGCTTCGCTCTGCGCGTGAATACGGTATCGAGCAGCTGTTGTCGATCCTTCAGCCTGATAGCCAACAGCCGCAGCGGGATATTCAGGAGTTCAGTGCCATCCACCATTTTGATCAAATTAAGCCCCGATGAGTACTCACTCGGTGGCGCCGAAGATCCGGCTCGATAAATGGCTCTGGGCGGCGCGTTTTTTTAAAACTCGCGGCCTAGCAAAGCAGGCCATTGAGGGTGGTAAAGTCCACTATAACGGTGTCCGGAGCAAAGTCAGCAAGATCGTTGAGGTCGGTGCGGAACTGCAGATTCGGCAGGGGCTTGATGAGAAGGTGATAGAGGTGCTGCTGTTATCGGAACAGCGCCGAGGCGCGCCCGAGGCAATGTTGCTGTATCGCGAGACCGACGAGAGTCTGCTTCGACGGGAGGCCGCTGCAGCGCAGCGTAAAATTGCTAGAGCGGGTCAGCCGGCCGAGAGTGGCCGACCAACCAAGAAAGGTAGACGCCAGATCCATAGTTTTAAACAGCAGCAGGGCGATTGATCGGCTCGAAGATGGGTTGTAGTGTTCGATTCGTTCAACTATTCGCTAATGGGTTAAAAGCTTCAGTAGAGTTGCATTTTTTATGAGCAGTACAGATCAGTTACAGCGTTTTATTTTTGATGACGCGGATGTCCGCGGCGTTCTGGTCGGTCTGGATAAGAGCTATCAGCAGACCCTTGAGCGTCATGATTATCCCGTGCCGGTTCGGCGCCTGTTGGGTGAAATGCTCGCAGCGGTTGCGCTGCTTAGTGCCACGCTTAAATTTGAAGGGCGGTTGAGTTTGCAGGCGCGGGGAGATGGGGTGGTTACGCTGCTGATGAGTGAGTGCACGCGCCAAAATCATCTACGTGGGATCGCTCGAATAGAGGGAGATGTCGACTCGGAGGCGCTGCTTGATCTGTTGGGTCGGGGGCAGTTGGTGATAACTATCGAGCCGGACAAGGGTAAGCGCTATCAAGGAGTCGTGCCGCTGGATCAGCCGAGCTTGGCCCTGTGTTTAGAGCAGTATTTTGCCCATTCCGAACAGTTGGCAACGCGAATCATGCTTTGTGCTGATGACCAGCATGCGGCGGGAATGTTATTGCAAGCACTGCCGTCAAATGATCAGGGTAAAAGCTACGCTGAGAACTGGAACAGAATATCTCATCTGGGTGCGACGCTAAGCGAGCAAGAGTTATTAGCGCTCGATAATGAAACCCTGTTGGTTAGGCTGTTTCATGAAGAGACGGTTCGCGTTTATGAACCGAGCGTGCTGGCTTTTAAGTGTGATTGCTCTAAAGATCGCTGCCTGGGTGCGTTGCGAACCTTGGCTGATGCGGAATTGGATCAGATGCTTGATGAGCAGGGGACGATAGAGATGGATTGCCAGTTCTGTAACAACCGCTATCTGATCGACCGTATTGAGGTTGAGCAGATGCGGCGGGGGGCAACCGGGGGGGCAACAGATAGTGGCTCAGAGAGCATCCATTAGTTGTCTCGGGGTTTAAAGGGTTAAGCAGATTCTTGATGGGGCTGGGCAGTAGAATCAGCTTGAATATTGGTTCTCTGCCCCCATATTCATAGCCAGCTTGGCTTTTGGGTGCACTTTTACTTATAGGGTGCGGAGTGCAGGTAAAACAGTTGAATAGGCTCGTCTTAGTTCGCGCAGGTAGAGGTTTCATCTGATCCAGCTTCCGGCTACTATTCACGATTAGTTCAATGGAGGATTTATGAGCGACAATATTACGAATGTAACAGATGCCAGCTTTGAAGAAGATGTGCTTAAAGCTGAAGGTGCGGTGCTGGTCGATTATTGGGCTGAATGGTGTGGGCCGTGCAAAATGATTGCCCCTATCCTGGAAGAGGTGGCCAATGACTACGCCGGTCGTCTGAAAATCTGCAAACTCAATATCGATGAGAACAGTGATACGCCACCAAAGTTTGGGATTCGTGGTATTCCGACGCTGATGCTGTTTAAAAACGGTAGTGTTGAAGCGACGAAAGTCGGTGCGTTGTCGAAATCACAGTTGATAGCCTTTCTAGACAGCAATATCTAACCAGGTTGAATATACGGGCTTGCAAAAGCCCGTATTTATTTCTGCTATTGGAGATGCTTTGTTGCTTTCCATGGCGTTAATGGCCACAATGCTTATCCAATGCCGCTCAGCGCGGTGCAGCAACTAAATATCTGATCCCCTTCTTCCCGCCAATACAGCACCTTTCTGCGTGCCTTCTAACGATCATTAATTATGAATCTGAGTGAACTAAAGTTAAAACCCGTTACCGATCTTCTCGCGATAGCTACCGAGATGGGCTTGGACAACCTGGCTCGTTCCAGAAAACAGGACGTTATCTTTGCTATCCTCAAAAAGCACGCCAAGAGCGGTGAGGATATCTACGGCGATGGCGTTCTGGAAATATTACAGGACGGTTTTGGCTTCCTCCGTTCAGCCGAAGGCTCATACCTTGCAGGTCCTGATGATATTTATGTGTCTCCAAGTCAGATCCGCCGTTTCAACCTGCGCAAGGGTGACAGTATTTCGGGCAAAATCCGTCCACCGAAAGATGGCGAACGCTACTTTGCGATGCTCAAGGTCGACCAGATCAACTTCGACCGTCCCGAACAGGCTAAGAATAAAATTCTATTTGAAAACCTGACCCCGCTTTTTGCTCAAGAACGTCTGCGGATGGAGCTGGGTAATGGCAGTACTGAAGACATCACCGCGCGGGTGATCGATCTGATCTGTCCCATGGGTAAAGGCCAGCGCGCTCTGATCGTGTCACCACCCAAGGCCGGTAAAACGCTGATGTTGCAGAATGTTGCCAACTCGATCACCCGGAACAATCCCGAATGTCATATGATCGTGTTGCTGATCGATGAGCGTCCGGAAGAGGTCACCGAGATGCAGCGCACCGTGCGCGGTGAAGTAGTCGCCAGTACCTTTGATGAGCCGCCAGCGCGCCATGTCCAGGTAGCCGAGATGGTGCTTGAGAAGGCAAAACGCCTGGTCGAACATAAAAAAGACGTAGTGATTCTACTCGACTCTATCACTCGCCTAGCGCGCGCCTACAACACCGTTATTCCCTCGTCTGGCAAGGTGTTGACCGGTGGTGTCGATGCCCATGCGCTAGAACGGCCGAAGCGCTTTTTCGGTGCCGCGCGTAATATCGAAGAGGGCGGCAGCCTGACGATCATTGCTACGGCGCTGGTGGATACCGGCTCTAAGATGGATGAGGTTATCTTCGAAGAGTTTAAGGGCACGGGTAACTCCGAGCTTCACCTGGATCGCAAGGCGGCGGAACGCCGGGTTTATCCGGCGATGAATATTCGTCGCTCGGGCACCCGTCGGGAAGACCTGCTGACTACCGAAGATGAGCTGCAGCGGATGTGGATTCTGCGCAAGCTGCTCGATTCGATGGAAGACACCTCGGCTATCGAATTCGTTATCGATAAGCTCAAAGACTTTAAGACCAACGATGAGTTCTTTATGTCGATGAAACGCAAATAAGCCCTAGCTACGGACGGTTTTTCAGAGGGCAGATCCATGATCTGCCCTTTTGCACATTTGGATCTAACTCAGTAAGTCCTTTTCTTTTAATGATTTCCCCGGCACTGCTATGAAATATAAAGATCTGCGCGATTTTATCGAAGCGCTTGAGGCAAGAGGCGAGTTGATACGGATTACGACTGAAGTTGATCCGCATCTCGAGATGACCGAGATCTGTGATCGTACGCTTAGGGGCGGCGGTCCTGCGCTGTTGTTCGAAAATCCCAAAGGTTTTGCTATGCCGGTATTGGCCAATCTGTTCGGTACCCCGAAACGGGTCGCGCTGGGGATGGGTCAGGATGAGGTTTCGCAGCTTCGCGAGGTGGGTAAGTTGTTGGCTTTTCTCAAAGAGCCCGAGCCGCCCAAGGGGATGAAGGACGCCTGGCAAAAGCTGCCTATTTTCAAGCAGGTAATGAATATGGGCCCCAAACTGGTCAAGCAGGCGGCCTGCCAAACCCATGTCTTTCATGGCTCCGATGTGGATCTGACCCGATTGCCGATCCAGACCTGCTGGCCAGGCGATGTCGCGCCGCTGGTAACCTGGCCGCTAGTGATCACCAAGGGGCCTGAAAAAGAGCGCCAGAATCTAGGCATCTATCGACAGCAGTTGCTGGGGCCCAACAAACTGATCATGCGTTGGCTCTCTCACCGTGGCGGTGCGCTCGACTTTAGAGAGTGGCAGCAAGCGCACCCCGGTGAGCGTTTTCCTGTTTCGGTGGCCTTGGGTGCCGACCCTGCAACCATTCTTGCAGCGGTCACTCCCGTTCCTGATACGCTATCGGAGTACGCCTTTGCAGGGTTGTTACGGGGAGAGAAGACCGAGCTGGTTAAGTGCCTGACCAACGATCTTCAGGTTCCTGCCTCGGCCGAGATTATTCTTGAAGGTTATATAGAGCCGGGTGAGATGGCAGAGGAGGGGCCTTTTGGCGACCACACCGGTTATTACAACGAAGTAGAGAGCTTTCCGGTGTTCACCGTGACCTGTCTGACGCATCGCAACAAGCCGATCTACCACAGTACCTACACCGGTCGTCCACCCGACGAACCCGCCGTGTTGGGGGTGGCTCTGAATGAGGTGTTTATCCCGATTCTGCAAAAGCAGTACCCTGAAATCGTTGATTTTTACCTGCCCCCCGAAGGCTGTTCCTATCGCCTGGCCGTGGTCACGATCAAAAAACAGTACCCTGGCCACGCTAAACGCGTGATGATGGGGGTCTGGTCATTTCTACGTCAGTTTATGTACACCAAGTTCGTGATTGTGACCGATGATGATGTCAATGCACGCGATTGGAATGATGTGATCTGGGCGATGACAACCCGGATGGATCCCGCCCGTGATACGGTGTTTATCGAAAACACTCCGATCGATTATCTCGACTTCGCCTCACCGGTCCCTTGCTTGGGTTCTAAAATGGGCTTTGATGCGACCAATAAGATGCCCGGCGAGACCGACCGTGAGTGGGGGAGCCCGATTACGATGACCGCCGAGATTAAGCAGCGTGTCGATGATCTCTGGGACCGTCTAGGCATTGAGTTGCCCGGCCGCTCATAACGCCAACCAGTGCCAGTTATTAATAAGGATAATCTCATGTCGCCAGCGCGCGCAGCCAGAACAACCGAAGCGATAGTGGCGAAATGCCAGGTTCAGCAGATCACGCAACTGACAGGAGGGATCTACCGGATCCAGTTGTTGTTGAATTCAAGGATCGCGCACCTGGCCGGGCAATACCTTGAGTTGCTGCTGGACGGTCAGCAGCCGATCCCCTACACCATCGCATCGGCTCCCTGTCAGCTGCCTGTGCTGGAGCTGCAGATCCAAGATCAAGGCGAGGCGAGTCTCTCTTCGCAAGTGATTGCCCTACTTAAGGCGCAGCCACAGGTTCGGGTGCGAATGCCTCTGGGTGATTGCTACCTGGATCAGTCCCCTGCAGACAGGGAGAAGGCATTGATCTTTATTGCGGCGGGTACCGGTTTTGCGCAGATGAAGGCGCTGATTGAGCATGCGCTGGTGAATAAGATGACCAATCCGCTGCATCTTTATTGGGGGGTTCGTGACGCCGAGCACCTTTACGGACATGAATTGATCGAGCACTGGCAGCAGTGCCATCCTCAATTTCACTTTCATCCTGTCGTCTCAGCAGCCAGCGGCAGTGACTGGTCGGGTAGGATCGGTTTGGTGCACAAGTCGGTGCTGGAGGATTTTGAGCGATTAGATAATACCCAGATTTACGTCTGTGGTTCGCCGGCGATGGTCTATGCCGTTGAGGATGATTTCCGTTTGCACGGGATGGGCGATGGCCAGATGCACTCCGATGTCTATAGCTACGCGCCGAGAAGCTAGGGTCGCTGAAGCATTAGCTTCTGTGTATAAAAAAACCCCGTTATTTTCCAATAACGGGGCTTTTTAAATTTTGCTAAGAAACAGTTCTTACAACGATCAGGCCGTTTTGATTTCTGACTCTATCGCAGCAGGTGCCGGCTCTGCTTCTGGTGGCAGTACGGGTAGTGGCAGTGCGGGTAATGGCAGATCGGGGAGTTTTTCCGTGAGCGTCTCGACATGCTGTTGCAGCAGCAGCTGGCTACCCTCTCTATCCTGAAGATGCAGTAATAGTCGTGCCAGTTCGGCATAGCTTTCAGCGGAGCTTTGTAGCTGCAGACTGTTCTCAAAATGAGTCTTGGCTTGCAACCACTGACTCTTACGCAGTGCCAGACGGCCTAGAGTCAGTTGCAGCTCAGCGTCTTCAGGATGCTCTTGCTGCCAGTTCAATGCCTGCTTGAACTGCTTATCGAGCTGAGGTGTTTCGATCCGGCCATAGAGGTTGACCAGTGTAGGTTGCCAGTGTTTTTTAAGCCGCTCTTTAAGAAAGCTTTCAGCCTGGTCACTGGCACCGGCTTGAATTAATAGTTCTACCTGACGCGCAATCAGTGCTTCGTCGTTTTGAAGCTGTTTGGGCACCGACTTCCAGCCTTGCAAGAGGCTGTTAAGACGCTCTTTGCCTTCGGTTCCGGTGGCTACTGAATCGAGCGTTTTTTGGATATGTTCCAGATAAACCTTCTGTTCCAGCTGCTGCAACTGCTCGACACTATAGACCTGGTGCTTGCGCAGGTCTGGCAGCAATTGCACCATCGATCCCCAGTCTTTGAGTTCAGAATAGGTCTGAGCCAGCAGTTTGAGGACGAAGGTATGCTTGGGGGCTTTTTGGCGCAGTCTAACCAGGGTCTCTAGAGCAGGCTGCCATTGCTGGCGCTCGATCTGGATCTGACACTGGATAACGCCGACAGCAACTTCGGCCTTGGGGGCGATTCGACGTGCCTGCTGCAGCAGCTCGTCGCAGCTTTCGGGTTGGTTTTGCTCGTGTGCAGCGCGGGCCGCAGCTAGATAGTTAATCAAGGCCACGTCTGAATTGGGCGCTGCCTGGCTCAGCAAGCGCTGGGCTTTAGACCAGTCTCCCGCAGAGAGCGCATTGAGGCCGTTTAGGGTCTTGGTATGGGCCTGCTTACGGCTGCGTTTATCGCTCCAGGCACGAATTTTACGCCGACGTTGGAACAGATATTGGAGCAATTGCAGCACGACGTACAGCGTCGTAAAGCTAACCAATACGACCATTCCCAGTCCCCAGATGCTGGTTTCTATGGTGGTTGTTTGGTAGCTCAATAAGACATAGCCGGGATCCTGGACAATCAGCTCGCCGACGACCGCGCCTGCTAGAAGGACGATCAGAACAAAGACTAAAAGCAGTTTCATCTGGCGCCTCCCTGAAGGTTATGCAACTCTCTCAGATAGGTTTTAAGCTCGCGCAATGATCCTGAAATATCCGGCAGTGATGGTGCGATCTTAACCCCTTCCAAGCCATGTAGGCCGCGTAATAACGCCTGGGTCGTAGCGTCTGAGGCTTCGAAATAGGTCTCTATCCACTGCGCTGATTTTTTCAATCCGGCAGTATAAGCCTCTTGTTTGCCCTGCAGCAGTGACTGTTGGGTCTGCTCTAACATCAGGTGCAGATTCTGGGTCAAAAAGTAGTGCTGCTCGGGAGACAGCAGTGGTGTCACCGCTTCACCACGGTGGCGAATTACTATCAAACTGCCCAACTTATCCATGGCTGATGCCCAGGAGGCGCCTACTTGAGACATCGATTCTGGGGTTATCTTCTGCAGCATGTCGGGCAGTTGATGCTTGTCGGTGATCGGTAGTAAGCGCAGGTTATCGACCTGGCCATTGATTGCCGTCAGCTTCAAAAAGATCCCTTCGATATCGACGCTGGGAACCGCCTCTAGCGCCACCATATCTTGTGCCAGCGCTTTTCTGACCGGGTAGATCGATACATCATCGGTCTCTTTGAGAATCTGGTCAGCGCCTTGAAGTAGGCTGAGCGCGCCGCTAGCGGTACGTTCCATCAGTACCCGTTGATTGGCCAGTCGCAGCAGGTATTCGACCTCGGCCAGTAACCAGTCTTTGCGGGTATCGGTGCCGAGTTTGCTGACCTGCAGCATCGCTTTGGATAAGCGCGTTTGCAGTTCGTCAACATTTTTTTGCTGCGTCGCTACGGCGGTTCGAACCTGATTCAGTTCGCCCAGAATCTGGCCGTTTTTCTGCTGCAGTTGGCGGTTGCTGTTATCGCTGTTGCTGAGCTGCTCTTTCAGTCCGCTTACCTGTTCGCTCTGCTGGATATGGATTTTTTGAATCAGGGTGTAGCCGTAGCCGATAACGAGCAGCGCTATCAGGGCTAGCAGCAGCGCCAGAATGGCAAGCTTAGATACTTTTGTTTGTTTGTCACCGGCGGGCTCTGCCGCAATCGATGGGTCTGCCGGATCGGGCTTTTTGGATGGTGCCACAGGTTCCACAGTTGCGCTGAGGGTTTCGCTCTCCGATGGCGTTGATGGGGCATCCGGCACCGGATCCTCGGGGAGAGTTTCGGCTGCCAGGGGTTGAGTCTCTGTGGGATCGGTTGCGTTATCTGCAGCGTCACTGCTAGAGGCGTCAGCCTTGTTAGATTGTTTCTGTGTGTCTTGGTTCTTGTTGTTCATGGACTTTTTTTCCATGTCAGTATTCCACTCTGCCTTGGGTTGCGATGAGCGCCAGCAATGCGTCGATCATGGCCGCATCGGTGGCGTTTGCTGCTACCTCAATGTGATTGAAATGGCCCTGTTGTGCCAGTATGGCGACCCGTTGGCTAGGTACAACCAAGGGCGTGTTGGAAAGAGCACTTTTTTTGCTGTCTGGCTGCTTAGTCAGGTTCAGTAAATTGCACAGTCCCTCGCCGCTGCTTACTAAGATAGCTGAAATAGCTGATTTATAAATGATACTTTTGATCTCAGGTTGACTATAGACCGGTATCTCGCGCTGATAAAGGTCCGCATAGTCAACTTTTGCCCCGCGTAGACGTAATTCATCGGCTAATTGCTCACGTCCACCCTGGCCTCGGCAGATCAATATTTTACTATCGCAGATCTGTTGTAGCTGCGGCAGTGCCAGTAGCGTCTCAGTGTCCATGGATCCGCCAGCCGCGCTGGCAGGAAGCCCGAGTTGGCTTAAACAGCGCCCTGTTGCTGCGCCGACCGCGAGCCATAGAGTAGCTACGGGAAGTTGGGGCCAGTAGTGGTCGATCCAGTCGTAGCCTATTTTCGCGGCGTTAGCGCTGATAAAAATAACTGCATGATACTGGTCGAGATTAAGAAAACAGTTATTTAGATGCGGGTAGTCGTGATCGTCCTTGGTAGTGGGGCGTATGTTTAACGTAGGGAAGCGAATGGCTTCGGCTCCCAGTGCAATCAAGCTGGCGCAGAGGGCGTCAGCCTGATGTTCGGGGCGAGTAACCAGGACCCGCTGACCCGCCAATGGCAAGGTGCTGTTCGAGACCTCTGGCCTGGGCTTCACCGACCGTAGACTTGCTGCAGAATCTCAAGGGCGCCCTGACTCAGTAACTCTTCTGCCAGCTGGATGCCCAGTGTCTCGCAGTCCGTTGCCGCACCGCGAATCTCAGCTCTGAGTACTTTGGAGCCGTCCGGGCGTCCCACCAGTCCGCGCAGGTAGATCTCATCTCCGGCGTCATTGAGGGTGGCGAAGGAGGCGATTGGTACCTGGCAGCCGCCTTCAAGACGTTTGTTCATGGCACGCTCGGCCTTGACGCAAAAGGCAGTCGGTTGATGATGCAGGATTTGTAGCAGTGCAATTACGCGCTGGTCATCGCTGCGGCATTCAACCCCGACAGCGCCCTGGCCGCCCGCAGGCAGACTAACGCTGTCATCGATCTGGGCTTTGATTCGATCGGCCATCTTCAGGCGGATCAGGCCCGCAGACGCAAGGATGATGGCGTCATATTCCCCAGCGTCAAGTTTGGCCAGACGGGTATTGACGTTGCCGCGCAGAAAATTGATCTGCAGGTCAGGGCGCCGTTCGCGCAGCTGGGTTTCACGGCGCAGGCTGGAAGTGCCGACAATAGCCCCTTGAGGCAGTTCGTCGAGGCTGTTATAGCGATTGCTGACAAAAGCATCGGTAGGTGTTTCGCGTTCGCAGATGATCGCCAATCCCAATCCTTCGGGGAAATCCATCGGCACGTCTTTCATCGAGTGGACTGCGATATCGGTTTCGTTGGCGAGCAGCGATTGCTCCAGCTCTTTAACGAACAGCCCTTTACCGCCGACTTTGGACAGCGGCGCATCGAGGATTTTGTCACCTTTAGAAACCATGCCGTGGAGTTCAACTACCAAGCCTGGATGGGCGGTTTCAAGTTCGGTTTTGATGAATTCAGCTTGCCACAGGGCTAAGGGGCTTTTACGGGTCGCGATACGGATCAGGTTGGCGCTCATGACTGGGGTCTCGTCCATCGTGATAAAAATTGACCGAAGTGTACCAGAATGGCCTCAAAGCTACAGTGTTCTGAGGCTGGCTAGTGCCCTGGCTGCTGATCTTTGCCCTGGCGTCGCGAAGGCGGGCTTAGCGCTGTATAATGCTCCAAATTTAAAGCCGCAAGGCTAACGTCATCGAGATTAGGCAACCATTATGTCCAAAACTAACCAACAGTGGGGTGGTCGTTTCAGTGAAGCCACTGACGCTTTCGTTGAACGCTTTACCGCCTCTGTCGATTTTGATCAACGCATGTACCGCCAAGATATCCAGGGCTCGGTAGCTCACGCCAAGATGCTGGCCAAAGTCGGGGTGCTGACCGAGGCTGAGCGTGATGCCATTATGAGCGGACTGCAGGAGGTTCAGGGCGAAATCGAGCGGGGTGAATTCGAATGGTCGGTGGCGTTGGAAGATGTGCATATGAACATCGAAGCCGCGTTGACCAAGAAGATCGGCATCATCGGTAAGAAGCTTCACACTGGGCGTTCGCGTAATGACCAGGTGGCCACCGACATCCGCCTCTATCTGCGCGATGAGATGGTGTTGATTTTGTCCGAGCTGACCCGATTGCAACAGGGCTTGTTGGAGGTTGCCGAGCGTGAAGCGGATACGATCATGCCCGGTTTTACCCATCTGCAGACTGCTCAACCGGTTACCTTTGGCCATCACTTGCTGGCCTGGTTTGAGATGCTTCAGCGCGATTACGGGCGGCTTCAGGATTGTCTAAAGCGGGTCAATATTTTACCACTGGGCGCCGCTGCCCTGGCAGGTACTACCTACCCGATCGATCGTCACTACACCGCTGAGTTACTGGGCTTTGACCGCCCGAGCGAGAATTCGCTGGATTCGGTCAGCGATCGTGATTTTGCGATCGAGTTTTGCGCCGCCGCTAGTTTGATAATGACCCACTTATCACGCGCTTCCGAAGAGCTGGTACTCTGGACCTCGGCGCAGTTTGATTTCATCAATCTGCCCGATCGCTTCTGCACCGGTTCGTCGATCATGCCGCAGAAGAAAAATCCCGATGTGCCCGAGCTGGTGCGCGGTAAGAGCGGCAGGGTAACCGGCCATCTGGTATCGCTGTTGATGCTGATGAAGTCGCAGCCCTTGGCGTACAACAAAGATAATCAGGAAGACAAAGAGCCGCTGTTTGATGTGATCGACACCCTGCAGGGCTGTCTGCGCGCCTACGCTGACATGATTCCGGCGATTACCCCCAAGAAAGAGAAGATGCGCGAGGCGGCATTACGCGGCTTTTCAACAGCAACCGATCTGGCTGATTATTTGGTACGTCAGGGCGTCGCTTTCCGTGATGCGCACGAGATTGTCGGTAAGTCAGTAGCCTACGGTATTCAGCAATCCAAAGACCTGGGAGAGATGAGCCTGGAGGAGTTGCAGCAGTTCTCCGATCAGATCCAAGCAGATGTGTTTGAGGTGCTGACGCTGGAAGGCTCGGTGGCTGCCCGTGATCATATCGGTGGCACAGCGCCCAGGCAGGTAAGAGCGGCAGTGACCCGCGCCCGGGCTCTATTGGCGGCAAGATAGCTTTACTGGAAAGTGCTTCCGGGTCGGAATCTATGCCGACTCGGAAGAGCGCTCAAGTGCGCGAGGGTTTAATGCAGGGTTAGATCGACCATCAGGTCTGAGGCGATCGCCTCCAGACTTTCTTGCAGATCATCCAGATCGATATCCTCGGGCACTCTGAGCGATGCCTCGGCTTTAAACAGTAACTCCGCAGACATAGAGCCACTGACTACTTCGGTGGTCAGCTCTTCCACACTGATCTGATATCCCGCCAAGGCGCGCGAGATATCACGTACTATCCCTGGTTTATCGTGCCCGATTAGCTCCAGTGTTAGGGCTCGGCCGCGCTCTGGACTTGCAGCGGCTTCATCCTCGGTGACGACGCTAACGGTCAGGCCTTTGCTCGCGAGCCCGTCGAGGGCCTTGAGCAATGACTCCAGCCGTTCCGAATCAGCGCTGGCGATAAGAATCCCGGCGAACTGTCCTGCCAGGCGTGACATGTTGCTCTGTAGCCAATTAGCACGATGTTCCGCAAGGGTGGTAGAGAGCAGCTCCACCAGTCCGGGTTTATCGGGGCCGATGGCTGTCAGTATCAGGGATGTTTTCATGAACGCTCCGCGGTGGTTTTTTTATCGTATAATTACTGCATTCTATGCCTCTGCCTGAGCCCACTGCAAATGCGCGGGCGTTAGCCTCCCTGATCGAGCTGTTATGAACGAACTGTTTTCCATCCTTGCCGCCTTAGGTCCTGTGTTTGCGCTGGTGGTGTTGGGTGTTGGGCTGCGATGGGCCAATTTCCCCGGCAACGAGTTTTGGCCGTTGGCAGAACGGCTGACCTACTATCTGCTGTTTCCTGTGCTGTTGGTTCTAAAAATATCTACCGCGACGTTACCGCAGGAGGGGGTAGCGCTGGTGGGGGTTGGATTGCTGCTGTCGCTGCTGCTGATGGTACTGCTGTCGCTGCTTCTTGGGCGGCTGCTAGGGCTAGAAATGCCAGCGTTAAGCTCGCTATTTCAGGGAGGGGTCCGCTTTAATACTTACGTGGGTCTAGCTGCAGCCGCCGAGCTTTTTGGCGAACAAGGGATCTTATGGGGCGCGCTGTTTTTAGGGCTGATGATTCCACTGGTGAACATTGCCTGCATTATGGTTTTTATTGTCAGTGGCCGTTCGGGCCGCGACCGTTGGCGAGGACTGCTGCTGCCACTGCTTAAAAATCCATTGATTATCGCCTGCGTGCTCGGTGGGCTGCTGAATCTGTCGGGAGCGGGGCTACCGTCGCCCTTGGTGCCGGTGCTGGAGTTGCTCAGCAAAATGGCTTTGCCGTTGGGGTTGTTGGCGGTGGGGGTGGGGCTTAACCTTAAAGCGATGCGCGGGGGCGGTGCTGCGCTCTGGGGAAGCTGTCTGTTGAAGCTGCTGCTGTACCCTCTCTGTTTCATCCTGATCGCCATCTGGTTGGCGCTACCGCATGACGCAGTCGCGGTGCTGCTGATTTTTGTGTCGCTGCCTACCGCATCATCGGCTTATATCCTGGCGAGACAGATGGGGGGGGATGCGCCACTGATGGCAGCCATCATCACGCTGCAGACTCTGCTGGCCGCAGCAACGATGCCCTTGGTCATTAGCTTGCTGGGATAATTGCTAGTGCTGTCCTAGGCAACGAATGTCCTAGGTGACTGTTGAGTGTTGTTTACCTATTCTGAAACTAATCCACTTTGTGTTGACGGATCTCCTGTTTCGCAGACCGATACGGTGCTAAGCGACTATCCTGTTATTGAACAGGCAGCTGGAGAGATGCGGTGTTTGCAAGACCTGAGGTTCCTATCCTGATCTTTATCGCAGGGCTGCTATTTTTTAGCTGGCCGCTGATGGAGGTCGCGCGCGCGCTTCCCCCTGCCGCCCGGTTGATCTACTTCTTTGGTGCCTGGATGCTGCTAGTGGCGATTAATTTTCTGATCTTTCATCGAACCCGGTGAGGTTTAATGTTTAGTACCGGTAGCGTGTTTCTGTTTTTTTTGGCGTATATGGCCTTACTGTTCGGTGTCGCCCAGCTGGTCGAGCGAACTCCGCGGCTAGCTGCCTATCTATCCAGCAGACCCTGGGTTTACGCCCTTTCGATCACCGTCTACTGCACCTCCTGGACTTTTTATGGCAGTGTCGGCCTGGCTTCGCGAGAGGGGTTAGCCTACCTGCCGACCTATCTAGGCCCGACGCTGATGATCGGCCTCTGGTGGGTGGTGCTGCGTAAAATAGTGCGGATCAAAGAGCGACGTAATATAACCAGTATTGCCGACTTTATTTCTGCCCGTTATGACCGCTCGCAGGGCGTGGCGATGATTGTAACCCTGATCGCGCTGCTGGGCACCGTGCCCTATATTGCAATCCAACTTAAGGCGGTAGTGACCAGCTTCAGCATTATTACCGGCGGTTCGATGGCAGATCTAGACTGGAGTGGACTGGGGCTCTGGGCAACGGGGCTATTGATCGCCTTTACGGTGCTGTTCGGTGCTCGCCGGCTAGACCCAACCGAGCGCCATCAGGGAATGATGGCGGCGCTAGCGGTAGAGTGCGTAGTCAAATTGGTGGCGTTTTTGGCGGTGGGGGTATTTGCAACCTTTAGCTTATACGATGGCTTTAGTGAGCTGTTTTCCGCTCTCCCTGCAGCAGATCTTGAACAACTGACCCGTGTCGGCAGTGGCGAAACGGAAGCCTATACCCGCTGGATGACGGTGCTGTTCGTATCGATGGCGGGCATTTTGTTTTTACCCCGACAGTTTCATACTGCCGTGGTTGAAAACTGTGATGAGCAGCATATACGCACCGCTATCTGGTTGGTGCCAGGTTATATGTTGTTAATTAGTTTGTTTGTAGTGCCTCTGGCTGCCGCTGGACGGGCGTCGGGTTTAGCGCATGAAATGTCAGATTTTTATGTGTTGCTGCTGCCTTTATTGGCAGACCAGCAGGCGCTGTCGGTGTTGGTGTTTCTGGGTGGTCTTGCCGCTGCCACCGGTATGATTATTGTCAGCACCGTGACCCTGGCAACGATGAGTACCAACCATCTTCTGGTGCCGATAATTGATCGAATCGAAGGGTTTCATTGGCTGAGGCGCTACCTGTTGCCTGCGCGTTGGCTCGCCATCATCGCTGTACTACTGATCAGCTATCTATTTGCCAGAGAATTGACCGAGGGGCGTAGTCTGACCAATATCGGCATGCTCGGGTTTTGCGCCGCATTGCAGTTTATTCCCGCTATTTTTGGCGGTTTGTTTTGGCTTAAAGGCAATAAAGCGGGCGCGCTGATGGGGCTGGGGCTGGGTTTCTGTGTTTGGTTCTATACCCTGATGGTGCCTCTGCTGGCCGAATCGGGCCAGTTGCCGATCAGCATCGTTACGGAGGGGCCCTGGATGCTGCAGTGGTTACGGCCGGAAGCCTTGTTTGGGATGGACAGATTTGATTCTGTTACTCATTCGGCGTTCTGGTCGCTGTTCTTTAATGGCGCGGCCTATCTGCTGGGATCGGTGTTGTTGCCGCAGCAGCGATCTGAGCTGGAGTTGGCGAGCGCTTACGTTCATGCCTTGAAGTACGACTCCGCTGGTGCCGTCGAGGGGGTGTCAGAAGCTGGACATATAGACACGGCTGAAAAGCTGGCTGAAGCGCAGGTGCTGCTTGAGCAGTATTTCAGTGAAAAAATTGCCCGGAGTAAAATCCGGCAGATTGCCGAAGGCTTGAGCGTGCAGGGTAAAGAGGCCTTGTCTGCCGGTGAGTTGTTACGCTTTCATCGGGAATTAGAACGTGTCCTGGCCGGTAATATAGGCGCAGCGGCCTCGCATAAAGCGATGAAAACACATCTGAGTTACTCCGAGGTCGAGCACGAACAGGTCAGCCATGTTTATGCTGCAATTTTGACTAATTTACGGCTAACACCGGATGAACTGCTGGAGCGAATCTCCTATTTTGAGGAGCGAGACCGGATTCAGCGCGAGCATGCGCATGAGTTGGAAGTGCGTGTGGTTGAGCGCGAGTCTGAAATAAGGATGCGCAAGCAGATCGAGCAGAAGCTGGAAAAAACTGTTCAGTCGCAATTGCTGCTGAATGAACTGTTGCGCATTACCTTAGAGCCGTTGTCACTCAAAGATGCGTTGGATCGAGCGCTCGCCTTGGTGAGTCGCTCTAGTTGGCTGCCTACTCAGCCCAAAGGGGGTATTTTTCTCGCACATGAAGAGCAGCAACAGCTTGAGTTGTTTGTGCAGCAAGGGCTCGATCCGGAGATACAGTCACTCTGCCATACCGTCGATTATGGTTACTGTGTGTGCGGCAGGGCAGCGCAAACGCAGGATATTATCCATACCGATGCGGTTGATCATCGGCATCCAACCCAGTTTGGCGGGATGGAGGATCATGGCCACTATGCCGTCCCGATCAATTATGAGAAACGGTTGCTGGGGGTGATGATTCTGTATCTGCGTCAGGGGCATCAGCAGACACAGGATGAGTCTGATTTTTTAGAAGCGGTAGCTAATGTGCTGGGTGGCTTGATTCAAAGAGACCTGACTCAGAAAGCCCTGATAGAAAGTGAGACTAGGCTCCGGGGTATGGTTCAGCCCGGAGGCTGATCAAGGTTTGTTGTAGTGTCTTTAGAGTTCTGGAAAGCGTCCGTTAATAGCGAGAACAGAACTATTCGGCAGGGTTCGCTGGAGGAGACGGGATGCCAAATTAAGCTGAAATAATTTCAATTCGCGCACCTTCCTAAAGGTTTATTTTTATTGCCGACCATATAAACACGTATATTTAGTGTGGATGTTGCATTTTTTTTAAAATATGCGATCCTTTCGCATCAACAATAATTTTTATTCGGAAAAGAATTACTAATTATGAAAAAAGGACCGGATTTAGTGCTGATACTAGTCCTCGTGTTTGTTGCCGTGTTTGTTATAACAGGGGTTAGTCAAACTGACTTCGAACCGGCGGCACTGTCTAGTTTGCATGGTTCTAGTTTGAATAGTTCTAGTTTGAATAGTTCTAGTTCACTCAGGCTCTAGTTTGAGTAAGGCGTGTGGCGGTACTTACGGGCAGTGGCTAGATAGTGATTAGCACTGCTTTCGGCTCCAGTACAGCTGGTGTTCAGTTGCCACTGCGGCGAGCGGGATATCCCAGTCGGCTAATTCAAGTTTTGGTTGTTGTTGTAACTCATGGGCCAGCCCGATCAGTGCGGGTGATTTTCGTGGAGGACGATTATCTTTCCTCTCAGTTCTACGTTTAAAAGCAAAAGTTCGATCGTAATATCCACCCCCCATTCCCAATCTTCCCCCCATAGAATCAAACCCCACCAACGGCAGTAAAACTAAATCCAACGCTTGCGGTAGTGCTCGCGGTTCAAGCCGAATATTGGGTTCAGAAATTCCATAGCAGTTTTTGATTAAGCGGGTTTCGGGTCGATAGCGTGCAAACCAGAGTCGGTTATGGCGGACAGGGTGGAGTACCGGAAGAAAACATTTTTTCCCCATCGCTAAGGCTTGTTTGATCAGTGGCAGAGGGGATATTTCACCGTCGCTGGGCAGGTAAAAGCCGATCCGTTTGGCGCGAATAAAGAGTGCTTGGTGTTTTAATACGCGTGCCAGTTTAATGGCTGCCTGGCGTTGTTGCTGCGGACTGAGCGCGCGACGTTGCCTGCGCAACGATTGCCTGAGTTGGGCGCGGGTGATCGTCGAGGGTTGGGTCTGAATCATTGGGCTAGGATCAAAACAAAAGGGCTCCCCAGAGTGCCGGTGCTGATGTCGGCCCTGAACCCGAAGGTTCAAGGTGGCGATTTTCGAGCTACATTAGGCTTTCCGACTAGCGGACGTGCACATCAGTAGCTGCTGAAAACCTCCAGAAATGTGCTTATCGGCTCGAGGGACTATACCAACTGCCAAACACCTCAGGGAGCACTGATAGTATACCCCGGATTGCCGCGATGTCAGCCCTTGAATAGTTTGAAAATAACGGTTATAGCTAAAGGTTTAGTCTGAGCTGTTAGGAAGGGATTTAGCGATACGTTCGCTGAGTTGTTGCTGTTGCCGTTTTAATTGACTCAGTTCCTGTTGGGTTTTAAGCAGTTCGTGGGTCAGGTTGAGTGCGGTCATGACCGCGATTCGATCGAGGCCAAATACTTTGCCCCGCGCCTTAATCTCCTTCATCCGCTGATCAAGCAGCTGTGCAGTGGTCATCAGCTCCGGTTGGGATTCCCGAGGGCAGTTAATCAAAAACTCTTTTCCCAGAATTTTGATCTCGACCTGGTCACTGTCTGAGGCTTGCATTACTGCTCCATTGCCTTAAAGCGGCTGATCATCGCTTCTACCCTCTTTTGGGTAGCATCACGAACCTGGCGTAATTGATTGCGTTCCAGTTTCAGGGCCTGCTCACGGCTTTTTAGTTGTTGATTCTGCTGCTGTAGCTGCTGGCAGTAGTCAAGCAGTTGCTGCACTTGATACTCCAGATCTGTTGAGGTCGATTCTGACATGCTACGGACTCTTCCTGTTAAGTAATGAATAGTAGGGTGGGTAAGCAGGGTGGTCAACGGCATTGCGGAGGTTGGATAGGCTTAAATGCGGATAATATCTGCTCGGTAAAGAAGTTTGCCGAACCCTTGGGCAGATTCAGCCTTTATTATTGGCCTCAGCTGGCGTGGTGGCGATGCAGGCGAGGTGTTAGGATTGTCGCCAGTTAACATCTCCGGCGTGTTTAGTGCCGGATCTTTTAGTCTAGGATCTATGCCCAGAGGTAGTTTCAACGTGTCACAGCAAGCAATTCCTGAACAGGTCGATTTCGACCAGCTGGCCGATCTGTTTGTCCAGCAATCCGCACTACACTCGCCTTCTGAGCTACACGGTTATCTCTGCGGTCAACTGGCAGCGGGAGCGCGATTATCGCTTGAATCCTGGTTCCAGGCTGCGCAGCAACAGATCGGTATTGAGGATGCGCCAAGCGCAGCGCTGCGAGCCAGTTTGTCGGTTCTGTACCAGGTTACTCTGGCACAGCTGGAGCAGGCGGGGTTTGACCTTCAGCCATTGATTCCGGATGAGGATAGTGCGTTGGCGCAGCGTGCTGAGACGCTTGGCTTATGGTGTCATGGCTTCTTGTGTGGTTATGCGCTCGCCAACGGCCGAGCTGCGGATAAACTGGGCGATGATGCCCGTGACGGCTTACAGGATCTATCCCAAATCGCTCAGATTGCGGTTGATGAGTCTGATGGTGAAGAGAGCGAGTCCAACTTTATGGAGATTCATGAGTACGTGCGGATGGTGGCATTGCTGGTCTTCTCTGAGTGCAACCGGAGCAATAATGCCGATGAGCCTATCGCCACCCTGCCTACAGACGCGGCACTTCACTGAACCTCTATATCCTGATCCTCAGCGAAGGGAATCCCTGTGACCCATTCTCTGCCTGTTACTGAATACTCGAGACGCCGCCAGCAACTATTGGCGCAGCTGCCCTGCGCTTCTGCGGTGTTGCTGCCGGCGGCCAAACTGCGTTACCGCAACCGGGATACCGAACACGCCTTTCGCCAGAGTAGCGATTTTCTCTACCTCAGTGGCCTGTCTGAGCCCGATGCGTTGCTGCTATTACTTAAGAGTGCTGAGGGCGCGGTAGAGTCGATTCTGTTTGTGCTGCCGCGTGATCCAGCACAAGAGACCTGGACCGGTTATCGTGTGGGGCCTGAAGGCGCGGTGCAAACGTTTGGCTTTGATCGTGGCTTTAATCTGGATCAGCAATCAGTTCAGTTGCCGCTGTTGTTGTCCGGGTATGAGCGCATCTACTATCCGTTCAGCGCACCTGTGGATAATCCCGATGGGTTAGCCGCACAAATTCAACGCTGCTGTCAGCAGTTGCAGCTAAAGGGGCGCTCCGCTCAGAGCGCACCGCAACAGTTGCATAATATCGAGCCGCTGCTGCATGAGATGCGGCTGATTAAAAGCGAGGCGGAGCAGCAACAGATGCGCCGGGCGGCCAGAGTTAGCGCCCGGGCTCATCGGCTAGCGATGCAAAACTGCCGTCCGGGTATGTTTGAGCATCAGCTTGAGGCCGACATCCAGCACAGCTTTGCTCAGCAGGGGTGCCGTTTCAGCGCCTATGGCACCATCGTCGGCAGCGGCGCCAATGCCTGTATCCTTCACTACACCCAGAATCAGGATGCGATGCAGGCGGGCGATCTGGTCCTGATCGATGCCGGCTGTGAACAAGAGGGCTACGCCGGTGATATTACTCGGACCTTTCCTGTTAACGGTCGTTTCAGTGCCGAGCAGAAGGCACTCTATCAGTCGGTGCTGGATGCTCAGGACGCGGCTATAGCAGCGATCAAGCCAGGCGCCTGTTTTGATGATCCGCATCAGGCTGCGCTACGGGTGCTGGTTGAGGGGCTGGTTGCAAACGGGCTGCTGAAGGGTGACGTCGAGGCGCTGATCGCCAGTGAAGCGTACAAGCCTTTTTATATGCACCGCACCAGCCATTGGTTGGGATTGGATGTTCATGATGTGGGCGATTATCAGCAAGACGGCAGATCACGGCTGCTGCTGCCGGGCATGGTGCTGACCATAGAACCGGGTCTGTATATAGCGCCCGATAATCTGCAGGTTGAAGCCCGCTGGCGCGGTATCGGCATCCGCATCGAAGATGATCTGCTGGTGACCGCGCTGGGTTGCGAAGTGCTGTCTAAAGATGCGCCGAAGCAGATCGAGGAGATAGAGGCGCTGATGGCGCAAGATCGAACGGGTTTGCTGGATGCAAAGATCGCTCTAGCGGATAAGGCTACGAATGAATAATCCAGCGGTGAAACACAGCTATGATATCGCCATCGTCGGCGGTGGTATGGTGGGAGCGGCACTGGCGCTAGCGTTGGCTCACGGTCAGCAGGGGCAGCGCGAGCCGCTGAGGATCCTGGTACTCGAGGCTTTTCCGTTGCCTGTCGCCGACAATCAACCCCTGCAACCCAGTTATGATGCCCGCTCCACCGCGCTCTCTCTGGGTTCAAGGCATATTTTCGAACGCCTCGGGGTCTGGTCTGCGCTGGCTGTCGATGCTTCTCCTATTCATCGGATTCAGGTTTCTGATCGCGGACACCTGGGAGTGCTGCGGCTGGATGCGGCCAAAGAGCGGGTACCCGCGCTGGGTTATGTGGTTGAAAATAGCCGCCTTGGACAGGCCCTGTTGGCGCCGCTGTCATCGGTTGCTTCGGCTGAGGTAACAGCAGCCCCATCTGGGTATGAGTCGGTGACGTTCTGCTGCCCGGCGGAGGTGCTTGCTGCCGAGGCGATTCCCACCGGGATGCGGGTTAGCTACCAGCACGAGGGGAGTCGCCATCACTGCGAGAGCCGGTTGCTGGTGATTGCTGATGGAGGGCGTTCGGGGTTATGCGAGCAGCTGCAGCTCGACAGGGTTGCCACCGACTACCAACAGAGTGCGCTGATCGCCAACCTGTCGCTTGACCGTCCTCACCAGCAGGTAGCTTTTGAACGTTTTACCGCAGCAGGGCCGATGGCGTTGCTGCCGTTGAGTGATGATCCCCAGGGGCAGGCTCGGTCAGCGCTGGTCTGGAGTGTGCCCCTGGAACAGGCCGAGGCGCTGCTTGAAATGGATGCTGCTGGGTTTATGCAACGTCTGCAACAGCAGTTTGGTTATCGTGCAGGGCGCTTTACCGCGCTTGGCGAACGCCATGGCTACCCACTTAAAAAAGTCTTGGCACGCGAGCAGGTGCGCAGCGGTCTGGTCGTGCTGGGCAATGCTGCCCACGCGCTGCATCCTGTTGCGGGTCAGGGATTCAACCTGGCGCTGCGAGGTGCCATGTTGCTGGCGCAAGAGCTGTTACAGGCGCAAACCGAGCAGCGAGATCTCGGTAGTCTGGATACTCTGCTGCGGTTCCAATCGCAGCTGGGCTGGGATCAAACCAAGACGATCGGTTTTAGCGACCAGGTCACCAAGCTTTTTTCCACGTCGCAACCGGCCCAGGTTATCACCCGCAATCTTGGTTTGTTGGGGCTGGAACTGTTTTCGCCACTCAAACATGCGTTTGCCCAGAGCGCGATGGGATTGGATACTCCATTGCCAATTCTGGGGTGCGGAGGATTGCAATGAATCAAACCACGGCTCACCCGCCTCAGCGCTGTATTAACGTCGATGTTGCGATTGTCGGCGGCGGCATGGTCGGGATGACATTGGCCTGTGCGCTGGGGGGGAGTGGTCTTGAGGTGGTGCTGATCGATCCGTTAGCGGTCGATGCTGAACAGCGTCGGCAGCAGGTTGAGGCGTCTGCCCAGCAGGGGTTTGATCCCCGGGTTAGCGCCCTGAGTCTGGCCTCGGAACAGATCCTGCGTAATCTGGGCGCCTGGACCCGTATGGCAGAGCTAGGCGTCTCGCCTTACCAGCGGATGCAGGTATGGGACGGCGAAGGCACCGCCGAGATCAGTTTCTCCGCCGCCGAGCAACACCTAGCGCACCTGGGGCATATCGTTGAAAACCGCGTCACCCTGGTTGGGTTGCATCAGGCGTTGACGGCGCATGCGAATATTCGCTGGCTCGGCGGGGTGACGTTGCAGCAGCTGTCGGAGCCAGAGGCCGAAGGCACAGAGTTCTGGCGTCAGCTGCAGCTTAGCGATGGTCAACAAATCAAGGCACGCTTGGTAGTCGCTGCCGATGGTGCCCGCTCGCCCACAAGGCGTTTAGCGGGTTTGCCGCTGAGCGAATGGGATTATCAGCATCACGCCATCGTCACCACGGTCACCACCGAGCAGCCTCACCAGGCCACTGCCTGGCAGCGTTTTACCGAGGATGGTCCGTTAGCGCTGCTGCCGTTGCCGGGCACAGGGTATCAATCATCTATTGTCTGGTCGACGTCGCCCGATCATGCCGCCGAGCTGATGGCACTATCAACCGATAATTTTGCCGCTGCGTTGGGGCAGGCGTTTGAGTTTCGGTTGGGCGAAATCACCGCTGTTGATCGCCGGTTTATTTTTCCATTGGTGCAGCGTCATGCCAAAAAATATGTAACTAGCTCGCTGGCGCTGGTGGGTGATGCCGCGCATACGATCCATCCCCTGGCAGGTCAGGGGGTTAATCTGGGGTTGTTGGATGCGCTGACCTTGGCCGAAGAACTACTTAGCAGCCATAAGCTGGGTTTGCCGCTGGGAGAGGAGCGCCGCCTGCGCCGCTACCAGCGCCGTCGTCAGGGTGAAAATCTGTTGATGATGGGGTTGATGGCGGGGTTTCGTCACCTCTACGGCGATGTCCCACCGGGGCTGCATTGGCTACGAAATATAGGCATGCAACAGGTGGCGAAAACAGCTGTGCTGAAGCGCCGTTTGGTGCGTCATGCACTAGGCCTTGAAGGTGATCTGCCTCTGCTGGCTCGGGCAGATAGCGCGGCGTTTGCTAGGATATCCTCGCCGGGTGGTTGAATTGATCGCGGCTTGGCGATACATTTTGGTTTTCTGATGTCGGCGCCAATTTTCGGCGCGGCGGGCGATAATGAACAGATCTTCCATTGATAAACTTTCCAAAGAAAGGACCAGACTATGAGTAATATCCCTGCCGAGTTGAAGTATGTCCCCAGTCACGAGTGGATTCGTGATGAGGGTAACGGCGTTGTGACGATCGGCATTACCGATCATGCGCAAGAGTTGCTGGGCGATGTGGTCTTTGTTGAGCTTCCTGACGTGGGCGATAGCTTTGCTGCGGGTGATGATATGGGCGTCGTCGAGTCGGTGAAAGCCGCATCGGATATTTATGCCCCGATCAGCCTGGAAGTGATCGAAGTGAACGCAGAGCTGGAAGACTCTCCAGAGCTGGCTAACTCTGATCCCTACGGTGATGGTTGGTTTTTTAAGGTTAAGATTACTGACAGTGGCGAGCTGGATGGCTTGATGGATGCCGATGGCTACAGCGAACTCTGCGAAGCCGAGTCCTGATCGGTCTGCTAGGTACCCGTAAGGCACTGTACTCTTCAGGTTTTGTACCCTTCAGGTTTGTACCTTAAAGTCCTTACTAGTTACCCGATCTCGTATTCCAGCCCTGCAGCTGTTAAAGGTGCGGGGCTGTTTGTTTTTAGTACCAATGGCGCTCTGATAAGCAGCGGTCATCGGACTCTAGTCCTCTAAGGAACTGCTCATGGCTTTACAAACTCTGCGCCTCAAACCGAAATCTGATAGCCGTCTGCGCGGCGGTCACCTGTGGATCTACAGTAACGAAGTGGATACGGCCTTGACTCCGTTGAAGCAGTTTCAAGTGGGTGAGCAGGTGGTGGTGGAGCAGGCGGGCGGAAAACCGCTGGGGGTGGCGTACCTTAATCCCAATAACCTGATCTGCGGTCGGATGGTTAGTCGTGATAGCCGCTGCATGCTCGATAAGTCGCTGCTGGTGCACCGGCTAAAGATCGCCTTGTCACTTCGCCAGCGCTGTTTTGCGAATGATTGTTACCGTCTGGTCTTTGGCGACAGCGATGGTTTGCCGGGGTTGGTGGTTGATCGTTTTCATGATGTGCTAGTGGTGCAGATCTC
>TARA_R110002167_G_scaffold366433_1_pt1 | contig 27612 bp, 22 predicted proteins | sample TARA_R110002167 | Tara Oceans TARA_R110002167 (sample SAMEA4398238) | marine metagenome | biome: Polar Biome; feature: [MES] marine water layer (ENVO:01000295) within the mesopelagic zone...; material: water (ENVO:00002006), including particulate matter (ENVO:01000060) such...
CTGCATCAGAAATTTATCTAGTGATGCAATCCAAAATGGAATGTGCCCATATTATTGATAATATGCGCATAAGACTTCTTATGTAAATTGTTTTCTCTTCATCAGGTGCTCAACCGCGGGATCTGGCACAAATCGCCAGTTGCGGCGGGGGCCGGCCATGACGTTGAGGTAATACATCTCAAAGCCATAGGGCGCGCCGCAGGGGTGGTGGCCGCGCGGTACGAGAACGACCTCGCCGTCATGCACCGCCATGGTCTCGTCGAGGGTCAGGTCGTCGGTGTAGACGCGCTGAATGCCGAAGCCGTCGGCGGGGTTGAGCCGGTGGTAATAGGTCTCTTCGAGGTAGGTGATGCGCGGAAAGTCATCCTCGTCGTGGCGGTGGCTCGGGAAGGACGACCAGTTGCCCGCGGGGGTGAAGACCTCGGTGACGAGCAGGCTGTCGCAGTAGTCCTCGTTTTCCATCGCGATATTGTTGATGAAGCGCGTGTTCGCCCCCTCGCCGCGCTGCGTGAGCGTGATGCCGTCGGGCCCGATTCTGCGCGCCTCGTGGCCCGATTTGCCCGGCGCCTTGCACACCGCGATGGTCGCCTCCGTGGTGGTCTCCAGTGACCAGTCGCTGTCGTTGGGGACATAGAGGCAATGCGGCGGCGTTTTTTCAAACACGTTCATCCGCTCGCCGAGCTCGCCCCACTCCTTTCCTGCGGCTTGGATCTTGGCCTTGCCCTCGACCATCACGAGGATCACCTCGTTCTCACCCGTGGCCTCGGCCCAGCTCTCGCCAGCGCGGAGCTTGATCAGGTCGAACCCCACATAGCGCCAACCCGCGCTTTCGGGCGTGATGGCGTGCACCTTGCCATGGGTGCCGAACGGGCGTTTGAGAAGGTCGGGCATCTCGCGCTCCTTAGTTGGCCAGCGATTGCTTGGAGATTTGGGTGAGGTATTCGACGAAGCGGTCGCGCTGTTTTTGACGCTCGGAGACTTGCGGGACGGCGACGTCCCAGAAGTAGCCGTGCTCGCCTGCGGTGGTTTGCAGCCCCGTGCCGGGGAAGTCCTTTGCGATGGTTTCGATCACGATCACCGTGGGGATGTTGCGCGCGCGCGCCGCTTTCAGTTCGGCCTCCAGCTGGTCGGTGTCTTTGGCTTTGACCGCATAGGCGCCCATCGAGGCGGCATGCGCCACGTAGTCGATCTCGGGCTGAGCCTCGACGTTGCAGTCGACATACATGTTGTTGAACGGCTCGCCGCCGCAGCCCATGGTCTGCAGACGGTTGATGCAGCCGTAGCCACGGTTGTCGGTCAGCACCACGGTGAAGGGGATGCGGCGCATCACGGCCGTTGCCAGCTCGGAGTTGGCCAGCATGTAGGAGCCGTCCCCGACAAAGCAGATCACTTCGCGGCTCGGCTGGGCCAGTTTCAGGCCCATACCGCCCGCGACCTCATAGCCCATGCAGGAGTAGCCGTATTCCATGTGATAGCCACCTTGGCTTGGCTTCCACAGCAGCTTGAGCGCACCGGGCATGGTGCCTGCGGCGCACATGGCGATGGCGGTTTCGGTGGTGCCGCGTTGCACGGCGCCGATCACCTGACCATCGGTCGGCTTGGCGGCTTGGTCGTCGGGGCGGGCGCAGTAGACATCCACCGCACGCAGCCAGTCCTCGCGCGCCTCGGCGTTCGGAGCTTCGGCTTTGTAGTCACCGATGGCAGCGGTCAGCGCTTCGAGCGTCACCTTGGCATCGCCCACGAGGCTGACAGCGCCGTGTTTGGCGGCGTCATAGCCGTGGATATTGATCGAGACCAGCGTGGCGTCGTCACGGAAGAGCGTGCGCGAGCCGGTGGTGAAGTCCTGCAAACGGGTGCCGACACCGATCACCAGATCGGCGTTTTCCGAGGCCGCGTTGGCGGCAGCAGAGCCGTCCACACCCGAGGCGCCGAAGTTCATCGGGTGGTCTTGGCTGAGGCCCGATTTACCCGCTTGGGTTTCGGCCACGGGGATGTTGTGCTTGGAGGCAAAAGCGCCCAGCGTCTCTTCGGCCTGCGAGTAGATCGTGCCACCGCCCGAGATGATCACAGGGTTTTTCGCGCCCTTGATCAGCTCGGCCACACGGGCCAGCTCGTCCACATCGGGCAAGGGTCGGCGGATGTGCCAGACCTTCGGCTCGAAGAATTCCACAGGGTAGTCATAGGCCTCGGCCTGCACGTCCTGACAGAAGGCCAGCGTGGCGGGGCCACAGTTGGCGGGATCGGTCATGGTGCGCAGGGCGCGCGGCAGAGCATAGAGGATATGCTCGGGGCGCGTGATACGGTCGAAGTAACGCGAGACGGGCTTGAAGCAGTCATTGGCGCTCACCGTGCCGTCGTCAAAATCCTCGACCTGTTGCAGCACCGGATCGGGGCGGCGGTTGGCAAAGACATCGCCCGCAACGATCAAGAGCGGCAGGCGGTTCACATGCGCCAGAGCGGCGGCCGTCACCACGTTGGTCGACCCCGGCCCGATGGAGGAGGTCACGGCCATCGCGCGGCTGCGCTTCATGCCTTTGGCATAGGCGATGGCGGCGTGGGCCATCGTCTGCTCGTTCTGCCCGCGCCACGTCGGGAAGACATCTTGGTAGGCGTGCAGCGCCTCGCCGATCCCCGCCACGTTGCCGTGACCGAAGATCGCCCACATCCCGTCGATGTAGTGCTCGCCCTCTTCCGTCATCTGCACGGAGAGCCATTTCACCATCGCCTGCGCGGCAGTCAGTCGGATTGTGTTTGCCATATCTGTGATCCTTATACGGCTCTTATTCAGCGTTCAGACGGGCATTCTCGCGCGCCTCGTCCCAGATTTTGCACAGGCGGGTGAAGCGCTCGGCCATCTGGTCGACAGCGGCCTCGTCCGTCATTGCGCCCTTCATCCAGGCGCGCGCAGCATCGCCGAAGATCGTCCGGCCGACGGCAAAGCCTTTGACCAGCTCGAACTTCGCGGCGATCTCGAAGGACGCGGAAAGTTCCGCCTCGGGCGCGTCGAGCCCCAGCACCACGATCCCGCGGGTGTGGGGGTCGTATTCTTCGATGGCAGCCACGGCGCTGGCCCAAGCGTCCGCGCTTGCCATCGGTTCCAGCTTCCACCAGTCGGGATAGACCCCCGCCTCGTAGAACTGCCGGATCAAGGTAGCGGTCGTGTCGGGAGCAACAGGACCCACCTTGGATGGGATAACTTCGAGCAGGAACTCGAGGTTGTTGTTTCGGGCCGCGGTCCACAGGCGCTTGACGCGGGCCTCTTGCAGCGCGCGGGTCTCCGCATCGTCATCGGGGTGGCAGAAGACGAGCAGCTTGACCACGTTCTCGCGGGCCCATTCGCGGAACTGGCCGAAGTCGACGCCGAGCTCGGGCTCGAATTCTATGGGCCGCGATCCGGGCAGTTCGGTCGGGCGACCGATCCAAAGCCCCGTGCCGGAGGCTGCGTGCAGCGCGCTGCGGCCGATGCGGTTGTCGGTCAGGATGCCGTAGCCATCGTCCTCGCCCTTCACTTCGAGCGCGGCCTTCAGGCACAGCTCCTTGAACGCGCCGCCCTTTTCGAGCGAATAGCCTTCCATCTCTTCGAGCTGCATGCGGTGGTCGAAGGCAAAGGTGCGCACGGTGGACCAGTCGCCATCGTTGCGGGTGTGGCGGTTGGTCGACCAGTGGATCTGTTCGAGCGCCGGATCGTTGCGCAGGTCCTTTTGCACCACACCCCGCGCGAGAAAGAACTCCAGCTCCGCAAGCGAGGGATAGGCCGGCGTGCAGCCGTGGCGCGAGACAGCAAAGGCGCCGCAGGCGTTGGCGTATTTGAGGGCTGTCGGCCAGTCGATGCGGGCGATGTCGGGGCAGTCCATCCAGCCTTTGAGCAGGCCGGAGAAGAAGCCGTCGCCCGCGCCGAGCACGTTGAACACCTCGATGGGGAAGCCCTCCCCCGTCTGGCCATCGTCAAGGCTGTCGGGAATGTCGCCCTCAAACGCCACAGCGCCCAGAGCGCCGCGTTTGCACACCAGCGTCGCGCGGGAGTTCTCGCGCACTTTGCGCAGCGCCGCCACGGTGTCGGTGGTGCCGCCCGCGATGTGGAATTCTTCCTCGGTACCGACGATGAGATCAAAATAGTGCAGCGTAGACAGCAGTTTTGCGGTCACTTCGTCACTTTCGACAAAGCGGCTCTCGCCGTCCCCGTGACCCGCCACGCCCCAGAGGTTCGGGCGGTAGTCGATATCCAGAGCCGTGCGCGCGCCAAACTGGCGGGCCAGTTCCAGCGCTTTGAGCGTGGCCGCTTCGGTCTGCGGGTTGGACAGGTGGGTGCCCGTGGCCACCACCGCGCGGGTGCGCTTGATGAAGTCGGGATCGATGTCATCCTCGCACAGCGCCATGTCGGCGCAGTTTTCTCGGTAGAAGATCAGCGGGAACTGGTCCTCGTCGCGGATCCCGAGGATCACCAGCGCCGTCAGACGCTCGGGGTCGGTGACGACACCCTCGACATTGACCCCCTCGCGCACCAGTTGCTCGCGGATGAAACGGCCCATGTGCTCGTCGCCCACGCGGGTGATCAGCGCGGTCTGAAGACCCAGACGCGAAGTGCCGCAGGCGATGTTGGTCGGAGAGCCGCCGATGTACTTCTCGAAAGACCCCATGTCCTCCAGCCGACCGCCAATCTGCGCCCCATACAAATCAACGCCAGCCCGGCCAATCGTCACTACATCAAGGGTTTTGTCAGTCATGGGTCAAAAATCTGTATTTGAGTGGAAGGGTTGTAGAGGATGAATTCTACCGCGAAATTTGGGGGTTACCAAATTTGCACAAGGTTGCTTGTGTCAGTTAGGCCATTTCACGGTCGCTCCAATTCAATCAACAGATCCTTGGCTTCGATCTGTGCGCCGTGCGTGACGTGGATGGCTTTGACCGTCGCGTCGCGGTCCGCCGACAGGCCGGTTTCCATCTTCATCGCTTCGATGGTCAGCATCAGATCGCCTTTGTGCACCTGCTGGCCGACTTGCACCGCGACCGAGGCGACGACGCCGGGCATCGGCGCGCCGATGTGGTCCGCGTTGCCAGTCTGCGCTTTGGGGCGAGCGGCGGTGGCGGATTTGACAATGCGGTTCGGCACGCGCACGGTGCGCGGCTGGCCGTTCAGTTCAAAGAACACCTTTACATCGCCAGCCTCGTCGGTCTCACCCACGGCTTGCAGGCGGATTTCCAACTTTTTGCCGGGGTCGATCTCGGCGCTGATCTCGTCGCCCGGTTCCATGCCATAAAAGAAGACCGGCGTCGGCAGGGTGCGGACGGGGCCGTAGTCGCGGTGGCGACCCATGTAATCAAGGAAGACCTTGGGATACATCAGATAGCCGTTCAGATCCTCATCATCGACATCCAGACCGTCCAGCTTCGCTGACAACTCAGCGCGGGTGGCTTCCAGATCGACGGGGGCCAGATGCGCGCCGGGGCGGGTGGTGTCGGGCTTTTCGCCCTTCAGCACCTTGGTCACGATCCCATCCGGGAACCCGCCCGGAGGCTGGCCCAGATTGCCTTTCATCATGTCGATGACCGAATCCGGGAAGGACACGTCGCGCTGCGGGTCTTCGACCTCGGGGCGGCTCAGGTTCTGGCTGACCATCATTAAGGCCATGTCGCCGACGACCTTGGACGAGGGGGTCACTTTAACGATATCGCCGAACATCATGTTCACGTCGGCATAGGCCTGTGCGACCTCGTGCCAGCGTTCTTCCAGACCCATGCTGCGGGCCTGTGCCTTGAGGTTGGTGAACTGGCCGCCGGGCATTTCGTGCAGGTACACTTCCGATGCGGGGGCTTCCAGACCGGCCTCGAACGCAGTGTACTGGTGGCGCACGGCCTCCCAGTAGTTCGAGATCTCACGCACGGCGCCCACGTCGATACCGGTGTCGCGGTCGGTGTGCTTGGTCGCCTCGACGATCGAGCCAAGGCAGGGCTGCGAGGTGCCGCCCGAGAAGGCGTCCATTGCCGCATCGACCACATCAACGCCTGCGTCAGCCGCCGCCAGAACGGTCGCCGCCGACACGCCGCTGGTGTCATGGGTGTGGAAGTGGATCGGCAGGCCGACCTCTTCTTTCAGGGCTTTGATCAGCACGCGGGCCTGCGCGGGTTTCAGAAGGCCAGCCATGTCTTTGAGACCAAGGATGTGCGCACCTGCGTCGCGCAGCTCTTTGCCCATGGCGACATAGTATTTCAGGTCGTACTTCGAGCGCTCAGGGTCGAACAGATCGCCGGTGTAGCAGATCGTGCCTTCGCAGACCTTGTTCGCGTCGATCACGGCGTCCATCGCAACGCGCATGTTTTCGACCCAGTTCAGACTGTCGAACACGCGGAACACGTCGACGCCGCTGGTCGCGGCCTGTTTCACAAAGGCCTGCACCACGTTGTCGGGATAGTTGGTATAGCCCACCCCGTTCGAGGCGCGCAGCAGCATCTGCGTCATCAGGTTCGGCATCTTGGCGCGGATGTCGCGCAGGCGCTGCCACGGGCATTCCTGCAAGAATCGATAGGCCACATCAAAGGTCGCGCCGCCCCAACATTCCACCGAGAACAGCTGCGGCAGGTTGGCGGCATAGGCAGGGGCCACCTTGATCATGTCGATCGACCGCATCCGCGTGGCCAGCAGCGACTGGTGCCCGTCGCGCATCGTGGTGTCGGTCAGCTTCAGTTCCGTCTGCGCCGACAGCCAGTCGGCCACGGCCTGCGGGCCTTTTTCGTCCAGCAACTGACGGGTGCCCGGCAGCGGCGTATCGGTGCGCAGGGCTGGAACGCGGGGCAGGCGCGCCTCGGCGGCGGGTTTGGGCCGGCCAGCGGTTTCCGGGTGACCGTTCACGGTGATGTCCGCGATATAGGTCAGGATCTTCGTTGCGCGGTCGCGGCGGGCCTTGAAGTTGAACAGGTCCGGCGTCGTGTCGATGAACTTCGTGGTATATTCATTCGACAGGAAGGTCGGGTGTTTCAGCAGGTTGATCACGAAGTCGATGTTCGTGGAAACGCCGCGAATACGGAATTCGCGCAGCGCGCGGTCCATGCGGTGGATCGCCTTTTCCGGCGTTGGCGCCCAAGCGGTGACCTTGGTCAGCAGGCTGTCGTAATAGCGCGTGATCACCCCGCCCGCATAGGCAGTGCCGCCGTCAAGACGAATGCCCATACCGGTGGCCGAGCGGTACGCAGTGATGCGGCCATAATCGGGGATAAAGTTGTTGGTCGGATCCTCGGTCGTCACGCGGGTTTGCAGGGCGTGGCCGTGCAGCGTGATGTCGGCCTGGCTGGCGGCACCGGTAGCCTCGGCCAGCGTCTTGCCCTCGGCGATCAGGATCTGGGCCTGAACGATGTCGATGCCGGTGACTTCCTCGGTGATGGTGTGTTCCACCTGAACGCGGGGGTTCACCTCGATGAAATAGAACTTGCCGGTTTCCATATCCATCAGGAATTCGACAGTCCCGGCGCATTCATAGTTCACGTGCTGACAGATCTTTTTGCCAAGCTCGCAAATCTCAGCCCGCTGTTCTTCGGAAAGGTACGGCGCGGGGGCGCGCTCGACCACCTTCTGGTTGCGGCGCTGGACCGAGCAGTCACGTTCGAACAGGTGATAGATCTGGCCGTGGCTGTCACCGAGTATCTGCACCTCGACGTGGCGGGCGCGGGTGATCATCTTTTCCAGATAGCCCTCGCCGTTGCCGAATGCGGCTTCGGCCTCACGTCGGCCTTCCATCACTTTTTCTTTTAGCTCGTCAGGGCCGTTGATCGGACGCATCCCGCGACCGCCGCCGCCCCAGCTGGCTTTCAGCATCAGGGGATAGCCGATCTCGGCGGCCTCTTTTGTGATCTCCTCCCAATCATCGCCCAGAACGTCCGTCGCCGGGATCACCGGTACGCTCGCCTCAATTGCAACCCGGCGGGCCGAGGCCTTGTCGCCAAGCGCACGCATTATGGCGGCCTTGGGGCCAATAAAGGTGATGCCGTTCGCCTCGCACGCGTCCACGAAATCAGGGTTTTCTGACAGCAGGCCATACCCGGGATGGATCGCATCGGCGCCGCATTCCTTGGCGACGCGGATAATCTCGGGGATCGACAGATAAGCGGCCACGGGGCCAAGACCTTCGCCAACTTTATAGGCCTCATCGGCCTTGAAGCGGTGCAGCGAAAGCTTGTCTTCCTCGGCATAAACCGCGACTGTCCGTTTCCCCATTTCGTTAGCCGCACGCATGACGCGAATTGCAATTTCACCACGGTTAGCAATCAGGATTTTTTGGAAACTGCTCATTCGGCGAAGCTCCTCGTATCGGAAGGTCTTAAAAAACTTCGCGCCCCAATCCAGGAAAAGGGCGCGAAGCGAGCATTCGAAATGTTGTTAGGCTTCGATGCCAACCTTTGCCTCAAGGTCCGCCATGCTTTCACCGCCGGCCATCAGGTCGGCAATCTCTTCTCGGGTTTTTTCGCCCTTTTTGAAATCGGCTGCGATTGAGCCTCGAATAAGCACTGCGAAGTGGTCACCCACAGCCAATGCATGCATGACTTGATGCGTGATGAAGATCACAGCAAGGCCACGCCGCTTGGCTTCATTGACGATACGCAGAACATGCGCGGACTGCTTCACACCGAGTGCTGCAGTGGGTTCGTCGAGGATCAACACACGCGCGCCAAAATATACTGCGCGGGCAATGGCAAGAGACTGACGCTCACCTCCCGAAAGGCCACCGACGAGGCGGTCTCCATCCTCGATTCGAGTAATGCCGAAATTACGCACTTCATGAACGGCGATGTCATTGGCCTTTTTGCGGTCAAAGACCTTGAACGGTCCCCAACCTTTTGTCGGCTCTACTCCGGCAAAAAAACTGCGGCTGATCGACATCAGAGGGAACGTCCCCCCGAACTGGTGTACACATGCAATGCCCGCTTCTTGCGCCGCTTTTGGACCGGTGAAATCGATTGGCTTGTCATCCATCAAAATTTCGCCGCGCGTCGGGGCGTGCACCCCGGCCATGGTTTTGATCAGGGTGGATTTTCCTGCGCCATTGTCACCCAGCAGGCAAAGAACTTCGCCGGCTCTTACAGACAGGTTGATTTTGTGCAGCACGTCGATCGGTCCGAAGGACTTGTCGACGTTGCGTAATTCCAGGACGGTTTTTGCGTCGGACATAATCAGTCCTCCTTCTTGCTTGTGGACCAGCTCGTGGCCAACTTCTGGAACGTCCCGTTCATCAGAACTGCAGCAAGCAGCATTACCCCGATGATCAACTGAGACAGGTTTCGGTCGATGTCGGTATAGCCGATGCCTTGCTGGACGATTCCCAAAGTCATGGTGCCAAAGAAGATACCGATCAGTGTGCCAAAACCGCCGGTCAGGAGAACGCCTCCCACGACGCAGGCAATGATCGTATTGAAGATCAGCGGAAAGTTCGTCGCGGACTGCGCCGAATTGAACGCCGCCACCTGCAGCATCCCGGCAAAGGCTGTGCTCACGGCGCTCAGCACGAAGAGTGAAATCTTCAGCCTATTCACCGGGATACCGGCATTACGTGCACTCTCAGCGTCACCGCCGACTGCGAAAATCCAGTTCCCCCACGGCGATTTTTGCAAAACGAAGTAGAGGGCCGCCGACAATAGGATCCACCAAAACACCGAGGCGCGAAAGCCGAAATAGCGATCACCAAGTAAGGCCTTAGCGAGTTCGGGGGCTTCATAGGCCACCTGAGGGCGGTTCACAAAGATCACCGATAGGGTCAGTGTCAGACCGCCGACAGCAAACAGAGTCGCCAGAGTGACGATGAATGAGGGCACTTGCGTGCGTGTGACCAGAATGCCGTTGATCCAACCAATGCCTGCGGCCATGGCGAAGGTAATGAGCATTCCAAGGCCAAGCGGCAATTCGTAGGGGCCACTCAAAATTCCGAGAGTCATTGCGGATGCGGGCATAATAGCGCCTACGGAAATGTCGAGCTCCCCCGCAATCATCAAGAACCCGACCGGGATGGCGACAATTCCAATCATGGATGCAAAGTTCATCCAGTTGGCGATCCCGGCGACACTAAGAAAGTTCTTGTGAAAGCCAAATGCTGCAAAGATGGAAAAGACCAAGACCATGCCGACAAAGGCACCCATGGCCGGGCTGCGCATGAGTTCTCCGACCGACAAACGGCTGGCTTTTGGTTTTGAGTTTTTTGCTATTTGAATGGTGTCTGACATGAGCTCACCCCCCTATGTTTGATTACGGCGCAGTAGCCAATTAATCTGGCCGAGCAATACACCCGGCCAGATCATCGGGATCTACCTGATTAGCGCGTGCCTGCCTCAACGCCGGCGAAGGTGGCATCAATGTTCGATGCGTCAACGATTGCAGGACCGGTCAGTACCGGAGCCGTAGCGATCTTGGTCCCGAAATCGATGTTGGCTGCAAGCGTGGAGACCGACAAGAAACCCTGATAGTAAGGGGTCTGGTCAATTGCCATCGTTTGCGTGCCCGCCTTGATGCGGTCCAGGGTGGACGGGCTCAAGTCGAATGTGCCCAATTTGACGGTGTCCGTTTTGCCAAGGTTGTCGATCGCACCATAAGCAGCGTCGGCTGCCCAAGTGGCCAAGGTGATGACGGCGTCGATGGACGGATCACCGTTCAGTTCGGCCTCAATCGCGGCCGACGTGCCTGCGACGTCTTGGTCGAGGTTGGCAGGCAGCGGCAGTTCGCGGGCGTTTGCCCCTGCTTCAGTGGCGCCATCCACAACGCCACGGCAGCGCGCATCGAGGTTTGCTGTGCCGGGGGTTTGGTTGGTGCAAAGAATGTTCTTCGCGCCGGCCATGGCGAGGTATTTGCCGCCTTCGTAGCCGGCGGTGTATTCTTCCGAACCGAAGTAGTTCAGCGCGCCAGATTCTTTGAGAGAGTCGCTGCCGCCGTTAAGAAGGGTGACTTTGATCCCGGCGTCAATCGCCGCTTTGATTGCGGGAAGTTGTGCTTCAGGCACCGGAAGAACAGTCGCGATCCCGTCAACACCTTGGGCGGTGGCTTGCTCGATCAGCACGGCCAAATCGGGGCCGTAGTTTTCGTACCCTTGCGTCTGCAGGATGGTCAGCGAGCCACCGCGTGCTTCCACCAGAACGGCGGCGTCTTCGGCGCCTTTTTTCACAACGTTCCAGAACGCATCCTGGTTCGATCCGATCACAAGCGCGATGTTTGCTGCCATGGCCGACCCTGCTGTCATCGACGCGACCACTGCTCCCACGATGGTTTTCTTAAAGTTCATGTCGTTTTACCTCCCTGATTTGGACCGCGATATTGCGGTACGACATTTGAGTTTGGCCGAAATGGCCGTTACTGCACCGAAATCGGGTGCAATCCGATGGGTCGAGATTTGCTCGACCGTTTTCACTTCGCTTGTCTCATCAGCGAAGAATTCTCTTTTTCCTTTTGGTAAAGTGCCGGTACGTCCAGAGACGAAACTGGTTGCCACGTGCCCGTTTGCAACGAGACTACACCGGCCTCTGCGACGAGTGTTGAACACAACCCGTCCCAGGCGTTTGCTAGCCTCGGGTCGGTCGCACCGCGTGAGATCCCGTTAATCCACGCCTTGTTTTGCAGCCGGTAGGCATCAGCAAATCGCGGGCGCCAGTCGGCATCGAACCGTTGCACAGATTTAAGCGACGCGTTGTAGGTCGCGTGAACGGGCGCCTTCAGATCCACGCTGCCCGTGCTGCCGACCAATTCGCAGCGCACGTCATAGCCGTAAGCGGCATTGTTGTTCACCTCGATATTGACCATCTGGCCATCGGCGGTTTTCAGAACCAGAAACACCGGAGCGATGGCATTCTTGCTGGGCATTTGAACCGCAATCACTGAGACATATTCGGAACCCAACACGAACCTGCAAATGTCGAACTCATGTGGCGCGGAATTGGAAATCGCCATCTCGCCCGTGAACCATTCGGGCGCGGTCACATTGCGATGAAAATTGTGAATCATCAGCGCATCACCAACCACGCCGTCTTCCATGGCGGACTTCATTGCCCCGTAGGCAGGATCGAAACGACGCATGAAGCCTACATGAACCCGACGCTCGCCAAGGCGGGATTCCGCTTCGATTACGCGCAGCGACTCTTGCGAAGTCGGTGCTAATGGCTTCTCGCAAAGCACATGCTTGCCAGCTGCAACCGCCGCGATGGTCAGATCAGCATGGGTGTTGTCAGGGCTAGCGATCAAAACGGCATCGACATCGGTGCGGCTCAGCGCTTCGATGGGATCCGTCAGGACATGCGCTGCGCCCAGTTGGTCGCCCAATTCCCGTGCGCGGGCTTCATTGGCATCGCAAATGACCTGCAAGATCGCACCCGGCACATCGGACGCAAGGATCTTGGCGTGATCTGCTCCCATCACGCCTGTTCCGATGATTGCTACCCGGACTGACATTATTCAGCGAGCCTCACAGCGGGACCAGGGGCTTGCCCATCGTATCCACCCCAAACCGACTGGTCGTAATGGATGACGGCACCCGTCATGATGCCAGCGTCCTTGGAGGCGAGGAACAAGGCGGCCCGCGCAACTTCGCGCGGATCGATCAAGCGCCCGAAAGGCAACCCTGCATTGGCTTTGGCCTCCCATTCTGGGTCACCGGATTCCGCAAGTTGCAGTTCACGCTCGTGGTCCGACGCCATCCAGCCGATATCGAGTTGGTTTACGTGAATGCCATTCCGCATGAGGGCATAGCCCGAACTGCGGGTCAGCGTGGACAGTGCGGCCTTGGACGCACAATAGGGGGCGATAAAGGGCTGGCCGGCATTGGACGAGGTGGAACCGATATTGACGATTCGGCCTCCTTTGCCGTCGCGTTCCATGATTTTGACGGTGTCCTGCATCAAAAAGAACGGCGCACGGGTATTGACCGCAAATATCCGATCAAACAAATCCGGGGATGTGTTCAAAAGGTTCCCACGGTCTGTCAGACCGGCCGCATTGACCAGAATGTCAACGGTACCAAAGGCTTTGTCCGCAGCAGGGATGATGCGCTGAACGTCATCGATATCCGCCAGATCCGCAGCGATCATTTCGACTGGAACACCGGTTGCGGCGGTGATTTCAGCCGCTTTCACCTGACCTTTTTCAAGTCCGCGCCCGACGATGGCGATCCCTGCGGCACCGGCCTGCGCAAACAACAACGCCGCGGTCGCTCCCAAGCCTTGCGTGCCGCCCGTGATGACCGCGATTTTACCATCAATTCTGTTCATGCTCCGACGACCTCGTAACCAGCCGCGTTCAGGGCGCGGAAAAGCTCGGTACGGCCCTTCTTGGCCATTTCAAGCGGGGGATTTGCGATAGGGTCCTGCTCGGCTTCGATGACGAACCAACCCTCATAGCCTTTGCCGGCAAGCGCCTTTGCAATGGCCTCGAAATCAAGGCTGCCATCACCCGGGACCGTAAAGGCGCCTTTTATGACCGCGTCCAGAAAGCTCTCTTTCGAACGGTCCAGACCACGCACGACGTCCCCCCGAATGTCCTTTGCGTGGACATGGCTGATGCGCTTGTGGTGGTTTTCGATCACACGGAAATTGTCACCACCGGCAAATGCCATATGGCCGGCATCGAACAAAAGCGGGACCGAGGAATGCTTCATGAATAGGTCAAGCTCGGCTTCGGTTTCGACGGCGGCGGCCATGTGGTGGTGGTAACTCAGCGGCATCCCCTCCTTGGCGCACCATTCTGCGAAATCGGAAATCTTGCGGCCGTAGGTCGCCATCTCGGCCTCGGAAAGCTTGGGCTTTTGCGCCAAAGGCGTGTGGCGTTCGCCCTGAACCGAACGCGCGGTTTCGCCATAAGCAATGCAAGGCGCGCCAGCCGCTTTGAAGAAAGCGTGCTGTTCGGCGATGCGGTCTTTCTCGACCTCGATATCGCCCTCCAGCAGTAGGCCAGAGAACCAGCCGCCGCAGACGGAGATGCCATGCTTGTCTAGCACCGGACCCAACTCTGCCATATTCATTGGGAAGCGGCGACCGGTTTCCATGCCGGTTAGCCCCGCCTCGGAGGCCTGTCTCAGGCACTCGTCGAGGCTGACATCATCGGAGAGCTCCTCGAGATCGTCGTTCCACCACGCGATCGGGGCAATGCCAAGTTTAGCTTTCAACATCAAAATTCAGACTCCATGCCGCTGTTTTTTGCGGAATTCTTCTTGACCCTTGCGGGCCTCGTTGACCGATGCACGAGGGCTGACCTCGGGAACACCGACATACCAATCAGCCCCGCCGGGGGTCCAAGTGTAGGCGTCGGAATTGATGCAGATCACTGTGGTGGCATCGGTGGTTTGTGCCCATTCCATCGCGGCCTCAAGGTCGGCGAGACTGTCACACTGGCGCGCATAGGCTCCCATCGCCTCGGCGTGTTTGACGAAATCGACATGGCGCACGTTGGCCGGATCCACGACGCGGCTGTCTTTGAGCAGGTTGTTGAAACCAGCACCGCCCATGCCGGTCTGCAGCCGGTTGATGACGCCGAAGCCGCCATTGTCGCACACAACGACAATCATCTTGTGTCCGGCGATCACGGACGAATGTATGTCCGAGTTCATCATCATGTAGGACCCGTCGCCCACCATGACGATCGGCGTGCCCTTGCCGCCCATTGCCATCGCGTGACCCCAAGCGCCCGCTATTTCATAACCCATGCAGGAAAAGCCGAACTCACAGTCGAACGTATGCGGAGACTTGCAGCGCCAGTTCTTGATCGTCTCACCTGGCAGGCCACCCGCAGCCGTGACCAACACATCGTCGGGCCGAGCGATCTTGTTCACAACTGCGATGACCTGTGCGTAGGACGGAATGCTCTGATTGGTCGGGGCTTGCCCTTCGTCCAGGAGCTCGTTCCATTCCTTGTACCAAGCCTGCGCTTGTACCAACCGAGCCGCCGGAGCGGTCCAGTCGCCAAGCGACGCATCGAGTTCGGTTACGCATTCCAATGCGTCGCCGACAACGGGCGTGGCGCGGTGTTTGAGCGAATCGAAACGGGCGGCGTTGATGTTGATGAACTTGGCGTCCTTGGGGAATGTCGTCCATGACCCCGTCGTGAAATCCTGCATGCGGGTACCGATGGCGATCACGACATCCGCAGACTCGGACAATTTCCGTGCAGCTTCGCTGCCTTCGATTCCCATCGCACCGACATAGACCGGTTCGTCGTGGCAGACCGCCCCTTTGCCTGCGATGGACTCGGCCATCGGAATGCCGCGTTTTTTGGCAAAGGCCGCGACTGCACCCTCGGCGCCAGAATATCGCACACCGCCGCCCGAAATGATAAGCGGGTTTTTCGCAGACTTCAGAACCTCGACCGCCTCGGCCACCTGATCGGTCGAGGGGCGCGGACGCGGGATGGCCCAGATTTTTTCTTCAAAAAACTCCTGGGGATAGTCGTAGGCTAGCTCTTGCGTGTCTTGCGGCAGACCGATGAACGCAGGCCCGCAATCGGCGGGATCAAGCATGGTGGCAATCGCCTGCGGCAACGACTGGATGATCTGCGCCGGATGCACAATTCGGTCCCAGTAACGCGTCACAGCCTTGAAACAGTCGTTCACGGTCAGAGTTGGATCGCCAAAATGTTCGACCTGTTGCAACACAGGGTCCGGCAGGCGGTTCACATAGGTGTCACCCGATATCAACAGAACAGGCAAACGGTTTGCATGCGCCACGCCTGCGGCCGTCACCATATTCGTGGCGCCAGGCCCTACGGACGAGGTCGCGATCATGATCTGACGGCGCTTTTTTGACTTGGCATATCCAATAGCGGCAAGAGCCATCGACTGCTCGTTTTGACCGCGCCAGGTGGGCAGTTGGTCCTGTACGCGCTCCAGCGCTTCCGCAAAGCACGTGACATTGCCGTGACCGAAAATCCCGAAAACACCCGCAAACAGAGGTATAGTTTCTCCGTCGATACGGGTCTTTTGGGCGCAAAGATAGCGCACCAGAGCTTGCGCCATAGTAAGGCGCACGGTTTTCGAAGCCATTTTAGAGTCCCTCCCGGATTGCTTCGCATGTGCCGCCCTACCGGCACTGTGCGAAATACTTGTTGACAATATATGCAGTTTGCAACGATCATTGCAATAGTAAAAATGGGAGGGCACAATGCCACGAATTTCTGTACTTGGATGCGGACGAATTGGTCGTATGCATGCCGACAACATCGCAGCGCATCCGCAAGCGACACTCGCTGGTGTCTTCGATACACATGCCCCGTTCGCTGCGGAGATCGCCGAAAAACATGGTGTTACCAACTTTGCTTCCGCTGAAGAGGCGATCAATTCGGACAACGTTGACGCCATTCTGATCGCGACCCCGACCTCGACCCACGTCGAGTTCCTTGAGGCCTGCGTTAAGGCTGGCAAAGCCGTGCTCTGCGAGAAGCCGATCGACCTGTCTCTCGAGCGAGTCAACGCCTTGGCTAAGCGAATCGAAGGCACCAAAGTGCCGATTATGCTGGGTTTCGTGCGCCGTTTTGATCCCGGCCACGCGGCGGCAGAACGTGCGCGTGCAGCAGGCGAGATCGGCGAGTTGCATCAGGTGACGATCACGTCGCGCGACCCCGGCATGGCGCCGGATGGCTACATCAAGACGTCGGGCGGAATCTTCCGCGATATGACGATTCACGATCTCGACCTGGCGCGGTTCTTGTTGGGGGAAGAGGTGACAGAGGTTACTGCAACCGGCTCGCGCCTCGTGAACCCCGCCCTGATGGATGAATGTAACGACTACGACACGGTCGTGGTCATCCTGAAGTCCGTCAGCGGCAAGCAGGCTGTGATCACCAACTCCCGCGAAGCGGTCTATGGCTATGACCAGCGTATCGAACTCCTGGGTTCCAAGGGCATGCTTGTCACGGACAACCACCACAATCACACGATGAAAAAATATCTGGCAACCGAGACCAATGTGTCCTCGCCCCTGCAGCACTTTTTTATCGAGCGCTACGGCGAAGCCTTTGACATTGAGATAAGCAAATTTGTCGATGCAATCGAAAACGGGGCGCCGGTTCCGGTCGGTTTCGAAGATGGTCGTCTGGCCCTGCTGCTGGCGGATGCTTGTTTCAAATCCGTGGCCGAGAAACGCACCGTGCTGACAAGCGAGTTTGCCTGACATGTACGAAAAATTCGGAATCTTCATCGACGGTGCCTGGACTTCGGGTTCAGGCACTGCGCAAGTCATTTCGCCTGTCACCGAAAAATCGCTCGGTACGATCGCAACCGCGTCGGTGGCTGACACGCAAGGCGCGATTGGCGCGGCGGCCAAGGCCCTCCCGGCTCTTGCGGCCATGGGCGGGTTCGGCCGGGCCGACGCGCTGCACAAGGCCGCCGACGAGATGATCGAGCGGGCCGATGAGGCAGCGACCATGATCTCGACCGAGACCGGTAAACCCATTGCACAGGCGGGACGCGAATGGAGCCTCGCTTGTGACCAATTCCGATGGTACGCAGAAGAAGCGCGCCGTATCTATGGGCGGATCGTCGAAAGCCGTGTGCCTGGCGGGCGCTTTGAAATCAGCCACGAACCGGTGGGTATCGTTGGCGCGTTCACAGCATGGAACTTTCCTGCGGCACTTCCGGCGCGCAAACTTGCGCCTGCGCTTGCGGCCGGTTGCCCTGTGGTTCTGCGGCCGTCGTCCCAGACCCCCGGCGTTGCAATGGTAATGGTGGACTGTTTGCGCGCGGCAGGGTTGCCAGACGGGGCGGTCAACCTCGTTGTCGGCAACACCGACCAGACCTATGCCCCCCTCATGGCGGACCCGCGCGTGCGCAAGGTTTCTCTGACAGGCTCGACACGCGTGGGCCAGCAGATGATCCGCGATGCGGCCGAGACGGTCAAAAAGGTTTCGATGGAGCTTGGTGGCAACGCGCCGCTGATCGTCTATGACGATGCGGAACTGGACGTGGCGCTCGATGTGATAGTTGCCACCAAATACGCAAACTGCGGGCAGGTTTGCGTGACCCCTGACCGCATGTTCGTCCACGACTCCTTGTATGACCGGTTTGTCGAGGGCTTCGTGGCCCGTGCGAGCAAGATCAAGCTGGGCGATGGTCTGGACTCGAGCGTAGGGATGGGGCCACTGATCAATGCGCGCAGCCTGGAGACGATTGACCGGATCGTTCAGGATGCCGTATCGGGCGGCGCGACCCTTGCTTTTGGTGGTAAGCGGGCCTCGGCCTTCAACGCAGGCCATTTCTACGAGCCGACCGTCCTGACCAACGTGTCCGATGACCAGGAAGTGTTCGCAGAGGAAAACTTTGGCCCTGTGGCAGCCATCACATCGTTTTCCAGTGACGACGAGGTTCTTGCCCGAGCGAACAACTCGACCATGGGGTTGTCTGCCTATGCCTTTACCGCCTCACCCGAGCGCGCGCGCCAGACGGTCAAGGCGTTGAAAGCCGGCATGGTGGGGATCAACAGCTTTGCTCTGGCCGCCTCCGAAGCCCCCTTTGGCGGCACTAACTTCTCTGGTCTGGGCCGGGAGGGCGGCAGCGAGGGCATCGAGGACTACCTTGACACCAAGCTCGCCCAGATCGTGTTTTGAGGAACCATCATGTCAATCAATCAAGTGAAGACCCTCTGGGCCGAGGGCAAGCCCGTGCTGCATGGCTGGCTGTCCATCGGCAACCCCTTTACTGCCGAGATTATGGCCGCACAGGGTTATGACGCAATCTCCATCGACATCCAACACGGCGCGCTCGATTATTCCTCGGTGCTTCCGATGTTTCAGGCGATGCGCGCTAGCGGCGTGACTGTCGGGGCGCGTGTGCCGTGGCTTGAACCCGGAATCATCATGAAAGCCCTCGATGCGGGGGCGATGAACATCATCTGCCCGATGATCAACACAGCCGAGCAAGCTGCCGAATTTGTCAGCTACATGCGTTATCCGCCTCATGGTCAACGCAGTTTCGGACCGACCCGGGCGGGAATTGCCATTCCCGGCTATGGTCCTGCGATGAACTCCGAGGTCCTCGCTCTAGCCATGATCGAAACGGCCGAGGGTGTCGCAAACCTCGACGCCATCGCGGCAACGCCAGGCCTTGACGGGATCTACGTCGGGCCAGCCGATCTGACGTTGGGCACACAGGAGGGGCGGCTTGCTCCGGGGTTCGACCGTGAAGAGCCGGAGATGATCGAGCTTATCAAGCACATCGCCAAGGTCTGTGAAAAGAACGGCATCAGGGCATGCCTGCATTGTGGCAGTCCGGAATACGCCGCGAAGGCCATCGAATGGGGCTATAGCCTGACCACCGTCTCTGGTGACACCCGTCTTTTGGCAGGAGCCGCAGCTGAGAGCATCAAGCGCTTTCGCGATCTGACCCGCACCGCGTCGGGTCTCGGGGCTGCAGCTATATCAAAAGGAGGGGCTTACTGATGGTACATGTTGTTGTCGCGGGTCCTCTACACGCTTCAGGCAAAGCCCTGCTGGACAAAGCCGAAGACGTGACGGTCACCTACATCACGGAAACCTCCGAGGAGAGCCTCGCCGCTGAAATTGCAACTGCCGATGCGGTGCTGCTACGTACGCAGCCCATGAGCGCGCAGACTGTTGATCTTGCCAAGAACCTTAAGATCGTCTCACGCCACGGCGTTGGTTATGACGCTGTCGATCTGGCGGCGCTGAACCGTCGCGGAATTGCCCTGTCGGTTTGTGGCGATGTCAATTCCACCTCGGTTGCCGAACATTCCGCGATGATGATCCTTGCCGCGTGCAAACGTGCACTCCGGTCTGACATATCTGTGCGGAGAGGGCCCTGGGAATGGCGCAACAAGCTTGAGGCCCGGGATGTCAGCGGACAGAATCTTTTGCTGGTCGGATACGGTCGCATTGGGCGCAAGACCGCAGACATGATGCGCGCTTTCGGCATGAATGTGCACGCCTATGATCCCTATTTGATGAAGCAAGGTTGGCCGAAAACCGGCGTGCCATGCGTGAACACGCTCGACGAGGGGCTGGCTTGGGCGGATGTCGTTTGCTTTTGCTTGCCGCATACGGGCGCGCCCCTGATTGGCGCGGCGGAATTCGGCCGGATGCGCGATGGTGTGGTGTTGGTGAATACCTCCCGCGGCGGAATCCTCGATGAACATGCCATGGTCGCGGCACTCGCCAGCGGCAAGATCGGAGCTGCCGGACTTGATGTGTTCCATCAAGAGCCGATGCCCCACGACCATCCCTTGGTAGGCTTCGACCAGGTCCTGCTCTCGCCGCATATCGGCGGACTGACATTGGATGCCGCCGAACGCATGGCCGTTTCCTCGGCAGAAAACATTCTCAACTATTTCAACGGGACAATAGATCCCGCGTTGATCGTTAATAAGGAACACATCAATGTCGCCCTCGAAAACTAAGATCAAGGTCGGGCTGATCGGCACCGGCTTCATGGGCAAGGCGCACGCTTTCGGGTTCACCAATGCCTCGCGCGTCTTCGATCTTCCGATCGACGCCGAGCTGGACACCGTTGCAGATATCAATGAAGCCGAAGCCCTGCGTGCGGCGCGCGCCTTTGGATTTGCCAAGGCGACCACGGACTGGCGCGATATCATCAGTAATCCTGAAATCGGAATTGTTTCGATCACCTCGCCTAACGCACTGCACAAAGAGATGGCGTTGGCGGCGATTGCCGCGGGCAAGCATGTTTATTGCGAAAAGCCCCTTGCGCCACTTGCGCAGGATGCACGCGAGATGGCCGATGCCGCCGAGGCTGCGGGCGTGAAAACGCAGGTCGGGTTCAACTATCTCTGCAATCCGATGCTGAAGCTGGCCCGCGCCATGATCGAGGCGGGTGAGCTTGGTGAAATCCGCGGCTATCGTGGGCTGCACGCCGAAGACTACATGGCGGATGCCACAGGCCCCTTCACATTTCGCCATGACCCGGTCGGCGGCGGAGCTCTAGCCGACCTTGGCAGCCACGCCTTGGCCACAGCCGAGTTCCTGCTGGGCCCCGTGACCGACGTCATGGGCGATTGCGTGACGGTCATCGACACACGCAAGGACGCAAGTGGCACAACGCGCAAGGTTGAAGTCGACGACATCGGGCGCGCCTTTTTGCGGTTCGCAAATGGCGCATCGGGATCCATCGAAGCCAATTGGATCGCGACCGGCCGCAAGATGCAGCATGATTTCGAAGTTTTCGGATCCAAAGGCGCGCTCGTCTTTAGCCAGGAGCACTTCAATGAACTGCATTTCTATTCGACCGATGATTCCGCAGGGCGTCAGGGGTTTCGCAAGATCGAGGCAGCGCCTGCGCACCCGCCTTACGGGCTATTTTGCGTCGCGCCCGGGCATCAGATCGGGTTCAACGACCTCAAGGCAATCGAGGTCGCAGGCTATCTGAGTGCTATCAACGGTGACGGTGCAGAACCGTTCAATTTCCGCGCAGGACTTCGGATCCAGACATTGCTGGAGGACATCCATCAATCCTCTCGGGAGCGTGCCTGGCGAAAGGTGAGTGGGTAAGATGACAATACGTTATGGCGTCGTCGGTGCAGGGTGGATTTCGCAAATAGCATTTCTGCCCGGTGTGGGTTTGACCGGAAACTCCAAGACCACTGCTTTGGTCAGTGGCAATCGGGAGGTGTCCGAGCGGCTCGCGGAATTCTACGATATCGAGCACACCTTCACATACGACCAATATGATGAAATGCTTGCCGCCGATGTGGTTGATGCGGTCTATATCGCCCTACCCAACTCCATGCATGCCGACTACGCGATCCGTGCCGCGAAGGCGGGAAAACATGTGATCGTCGAAAAGCCCCTCGCGATTTCCGCACAGGAATGCAGGGCGATGATCGAGGCAGCCAAGGCAGCGGGTGTTTACTTGATGACGGCGTACCGGTTGCACAACGAGCCGGGAACGGTTCATGTGTTGGACCTTATCCGTTCTGGTGCAATCGGGGATCCAAGGGTCTTTTCGTCAGTGTTCTCGTTTCAGGCCGGGAGGGACAATCATCGGCTGAAAGCCTCCCATTGGGGCGGACCTTTGCAGGATATCGGCATTTATTGCGTGAATGCCGTTCGCCATATTTTTGCCGACGAGCCCGTCGAAGTCACCGCTGTCCGCAATCAGACAGACGACCCGCGTTTTAGCGAAGTCGAGGAAAGTTTTGCCGCCACAATGATGTTCCCCAAGGGGCGCGTCGCTCAATTTGTTGCTAGCTTCGGAGCAGAGCAGCTTGATACATACCGCATCGCCGGAACCGAGGGCGAGATCGCAGTCGAACGCGCGTATGATTTTCAATCGCCGACCATCGTTCGCCTGACACGCGGCGCGGAGGTCGTCGAGCATGTCTTTGGGCAAACTGATCAATTTGCGGGGCAAACCGCCTATTTTTCCGACTGCATCACTGCAGGCGTTGCGCCGGAATCCTGCGGGGAAGAGGGGCTCGCGGATGTTGAAATCCTTTTGGCGCTGGAGGAAGCTGCCAAGACTGGAGCCGCACAGAAAATTGAGCTAGACCAACGTAGGAGACACCCTGACACGACTATGGTCCGCCGCTTTGCCCCGACTGTGAGGCGTTTGATGGTATCGTAGGATAAGGGCTTGGGAGGAGCAAAACACTGGACAAACCGACGACCCCCCCGCCGAAGGATTACGAAGCGCTTGTGTTACTTATACACGAGCGCTTCGAAACGATGAGTAAGACCTATCAACAAATCGCGAGGTTCTTGACGCAAAACCCGAATGAAGTGGCGGTACATTCGGTGAATGCTATTGCTCAGCGATGTGGCACGCACGCTTCAAGCTTTGTCCGCTTTGCACAGGCCCTTGGGTATTCCGGGTTTAAAGATGTCCAGATGCTTTTCCAAAAACGGCTGGAAACGGCCGCTCCGGGATTTGAAGCGCGCATCCGTGTATTGGAAGATGAGCTTGAAAATCGGGACGACCCGACTGACTTCGGTTTTTTGCGCGAACTGGTCGTCAAAGACATTGCAGCACTTCAGTCGCTCTTGGATGACGTAGACGCCGCGCAATTGTCTCATGCTGCTGATCTACTGCGTGAAGCAAATACGATTTATCTTTTGGGCCAACTCCGATCAGCCCCTGTTGCCGAATTCCTCCGCTATATGCTCACTATGATCGGAAAACGCTGCGTAATGCTTGATCCAAGCGGCGGGCTTGCCACACATATGGCCAAGACGATGACAAAAGAAGACGTTTTAGTTGCAGTCTCGTTTCGCTATTATGCCAACGAGGTCGTCTCAATAGTGCATGACGCCCGCGAGAAAGAAGTTAAAACCGTCGCGATTTCTGACAGTACACTTTCTCCACTCGCTAAATCCGCTGATGCATTTTTCGCAGTTCCTGAGCACAGACACACGTTTTCAAGGTCGATTGCAGCGCCATCTTGCGTGGCGCAAGCAATTGTACTTGCGACGGCTGCCCGTTTGCAGAACGGCTCGACGCGCCCGGAAATTCCGATCGTGACGCAAGTTTGATCGTCTCCGCCTTATTCTCAATGTGATGCATTCCTAGGGTCAGGATTCATAACCAGTAGATGACGGTTGCCGCGAGAGCGATGGCTGAGAGAAAGACCTTTGGACAGCGGTCATAGCGGGTTGCCACGCGCCTCCAGTCCTTGAGGCGCCCGAACATGATCTCGATGCGGTTTCGCCGCTTGTACCGGCGCTTGTCGTATTTGACCTGGGTCTTGCGTTGCTTTCGGCCGGGAATGCAGGCGCGTATCCCCTTGTCTTGCAATGCTTTCCGGAACCAATCAGCGTCGTAGCCCCGATCCCCGAGCAGCCATTCGACATTTGGAAGGCTGCTGAGCAGCGCCCGTGCGCCGATGTAGTCGCTGACCTGTCCGGCGGTGACGAACAGGTTGAGCGGTCGTCCCTGGCTGTCGCAGATGGCATGCAGTTTTGTGTTCATGCCGCCCTTGGTTCGACCGATCAGGCGACCGCGCCCCCCTTTTTGGCGGCCATGCTGGTCGCGGTACGGTGTGCTTTCAGATAGGTCGCGTCGATCATCACGGTCTTTTCTTCGCGGTGTCCGGCAGCCAGGCCGACCATCATCCTGGCGAAGATGCCTTTCTCGCTCCAGCGCTTCCACCGGCTGTACAGCGTCTTGTGCGGTCCGTAGGCTTCAGGCGCGTCGCGCCAGCGCAAGCCATTGCGATTGATGAAGATAATCCCGCTCAAGACCCGTTTGTCGTCGACCCGAGGCTTGCCGTGGGACTTGGGGAAGAAAGGGGAAAGCTTGGCCATCTGCTCGTCGGTCAGCCAGAAAAGGTCGCTCATGTCACCGCTCCGTTTTCCGGGCCGTGAATCACGCAGCGCTTTGAAAATCAATGCATCCTGACCCTAGCTTGGTGCTGAAAACCTCTGCTATGAAGAACGGCTGCCTTCTGCGCTGAAGCTGGGTGAGGCTGGATCATATGCCAAAAGTCTTGGTCGAGGCTTCCCTCGTCAGGCCGCCCGAGCTGCTCGCGAACGCTTGGACAGTTTTCGACGCGATTTAAGCTACTTTCTGCGCCTGCTGGTCGGTTTCGATTTGGTTGAAAGGAACTACGGGGGGCGGCTGTCCGTCATGAGCGGCATGAGGCCGCAGGTGGATGTAGAAGGCGATCTGTCGGTCTGATCCGCCCCAATTGAGTGGTCCAATTCGATTGTTAGTGCATAGTCGGCCTCTGGTCCATCTGGACGATGGTTTTGCGGGGCGGTGGGCGGTAGCGCAAAGCACTATCGGCAGTTTCGTGTTATAGTGTTTCCTCCTTTCTTCGATCAGGATTTGGGCTTCGGGCAGGTTGTAGAAGGTCTCGCCAAACAGGAATTCATCGCGGAACCGAGCGCTGAACCCCGCGTCTTGGGGAGGATTGCCATGGTTCCTGCGCTTCGACAGTTCTGATCTCCTCATGCTTGGAGACTAGCAGACGGCAGATCGTAGCTTACCTAACAGTCCGATTTTCGGGGGGAGCTAACGCCCGGCTGCGCCGCACGCTTTGGATGGCTGGGCAGGTGGCCATTCTACAGCGCACCAACAGCTTCCGGGACAAGTTCGAGCGTTACATATCAACGGATCGACACAACACCCATTTGCGCCGCAAGGCGTATACCGCAATCGCCGCAAAAATGGCCCGCACTGTGCACGGGATCATCAAACGCGGCGAACCTTATCGTCCCTTCTTTGAGGGATGATCCACCGCATCAGTTCAGAGCCGTCCATAGATGTAGAACGTCGCGCTGCTGATCCCATGCTCGCGGCACAGCTCGGGCACGGGCATCCCGCCCTCCGCCTGGCGCAACACGCCCATGATTTGGGCTTCAGTGAAACGACTCTTCTTCATCGGAATCTCCTCGTCCATCTTGCCGAAAAAATTCTACATTCGCATCCCCTTAACCACGGGGAGGATTACCACCCGATTTGCGTAACAAAACCGTAATTCGTTCACGGGCTTTGAGAGAGCCAGAGAAAGGGAAGCCCGGGTGCCGGGCTTGAAAGGATAGAGAGAGTCTCATCCGGGCCCAGCGTGACAAGGAACCTGACCATGGCCAAGACCACGACCCGCCCGAAACCCGCCACCGCGAAGAAGACCGAAGCCGCCGGATCGGCAACGCCTGACGGCGCCGCCGATATCCGGATGATCCCGCTCGACCAGCTGCATCCGAGCCCGCTCAATGTCCGCAAGGTTGCTGCGAGCGCCAGCGATGACGCTGAACTTCTTGCCAGCATCCGCGAGACCGGCATCAAGCAGAACCTGGTGGTTCATGCGCTGTCCGAGAAACGTTTTGCGGTCGATGCCGGTGGCCGACGCTTCAAGGCGCTGAAACATCTCGCAGACGACGGCGTCATTCCCGCCGATCATCCGGTGCCCTGCCTCGTCGAGGACGAACGCAATGCGCTCCTCATCTCTGCCACGGAAAACCTCCAGCGTGCGGCAATGCATCCGGCTGACCAGTTTGAAGCTTTTGACAAGATGATCGCCGAAGGCCGCAGCGAAGACCAGATTGCGCTGAAATTTGGCGTGTCCGTAGACCTGGTGCGCCGCCGGTTGAAACTCGCCCGTGTTGCACCGGAGATCGTCGAGCAGTTTCGCGCGGGGGATGTGACCCTCGAATGCGTGATGGCATTTACGCTGACCGACGACCACGATCGCCAACTGACGGTCTGGAATGCAGTGAAGAGCGGCTACCACATCCACCCGCAAAGTATCAAACGCCAGCTGACCGAGACCGCGCATTCGGCCAACTCGGCCTTGGGGCGCTTTGTCGGCATCGAAGCTTATGAGGCGGCGGGCGGTGTGCTGCTCCGCGATCTCTTCGACGATCGTGCCAGCGCCCATATGGAAAACCCCGATCTCCTGGAACGCCTCGCCATCGAGAAGCTGCAGGCTGCGGCCAAACCCTTCGAAGGGACGTGGAAATGGGTCGAGGTGCATCTCTCGGTGGATTATGGCGCGTTTCGCAGTTTCGGGCGGGTCTATCCGCAGGACATCGAACCCGATCCGGATCTTCTCGCCGAAGAGACCCGCCTTATCGTGCGCGAGGAAGAACTGGCGGCGCAGAATGACGGTGAGGATTGGACGGAAGCGGAGACCGAAGAATATTACGCCATCGAGCCGCGGCTTCGCGAGATCGAGGCCCTGCAGCGCGAACGGCAGCCTTACGCAGACGAAGATCGCGCCATCGCAGGCGTGGTTCTGACCATCGGCCATGACGGGGCGCTTCGGGTCGAGAAGGGCCTTGTGCGGCCCGAGGATATTCCCGCCGCGCCCGAGCCCGACGAGAGCACCGCAGATGCGGCTGGCGTGCCCTCCCCTGCCCGTCCGCAGCTGACGCCGCCGACCTCCTCGACGCCGGTGCCGACTTCCGATCCGGCCGCGACGTTGCGCAAGGCGGACGGGATTTCGGCGAGCCTGGCCGACGATCTCCGGGCCACGCGCCAGCACATCCTGCGGGCGCATCTGGCGGCGGATTTCGAGGTGGCGTTCGACGCGATGCTCTATGCGCTCTGCGAGCAGGCTCTGGGGCGGTCCTACAACAACGAGGCGCTCGATATCTCGATCCGACCTTTCCAGGCGCAAAACCGCGAGGTGCTGCACGGCGACACCGTCGCCCAGAAGATACTCGAGGCGCTGGAACGAGATCTCACCACCGACTGGATGACGCTGGAGAAGCCAGAGGACTTCCGGGCGATGTCCGCGCTGCCCATCGCGGACAAGCAGGCGCTTTTCGCCTGGGCGGCGGGTCTGGCGGTCAAGCCGCAGCTCTCCTCCGACAATCGCCCCTCCCCGATCATCGAAGAGATCGGCGCGCGGCTCGACGTCGATGTTGCGGCCTGTTGGCGCCCGACCGCGCAGAACTACTGGGGTCGCGTCAACAAGGGTCACGCGGTGGCCACGGCACGCAAGCTGATCGGTGACGATTACGCCGAGGATCGCAATCGCGAACGCAAAGGCGATATCGCGGCCGCGATGGAGCGGGCCTTTGCAGAAACAGCCGGCGAGACCGAAGGCTTTGCCGCCTCAGTGGTGACCAAGACGACGCGCTGGTTGCCCGAAGGGATGGTGTTTGCTGGTTCATCCGATGCTAACCTCGATCTCCAGTCTGATGCAGGCAAAACGGAGAGTACCGTAAAGTGTGGGGCAATCATGCAGCCATTTCGGTTT
>TARA_R110002167_G_scaffold61561_12_pt1 | contig 27558 bp, 19 predicted proteins | sample TARA_R110002167 | Tara Oceans TARA_R110002167 (sample SAMEA4398238) | marine metagenome | biome: Polar Biome; feature: [MES] marine water layer (ENVO:01000295) within the mesopelagic zone...; material: water (ENVO:00002006), including particulate matter (ENVO:01000060) such...
GCTAGATTTATATTCAATTTGATTGGCTGTTAAATTAGACACAGTAACCACAACTTCTTTGTTACTATTTCTAATTTTCTCATACATATTTTTGGTAACATTCTTTTTAATTAAAGTTCTTAAATTTTTACTTTCACCAAACGTTTTTCTACCATTTAAGAAATTCCACAATGTATTTAAATGCCTAATACTTATCACTTTTTCGCCAGCAACCTTTTTAATTCTAAAAGGATTGTTACTAAAAATAGCATCTTGATTTACATTCGTATATAAATGCTTTAGTTCGTCAATCATTCCCAAAGCCAAATGAGAAACCATTAAACTACCTGTAGAAGTGCCAATAAATAAATCGTAATCTCTGTTTTCTTTTGTCATTAAATATTGAGCAACACCGCCAGCAAATGCTCCTTTACTTCCTCCTCCAGAAATTACCAATGCTTTTTTCATAAAAATATTTTTATCTTTGATACTATAAACTTTTTAAAAATACAATATGCATTTAAAATTGACAACCTATTTTTCAATCCTTTTCTTATTCTTTTTTAACTTTCATGTTTCAAGTCAAAATAAAATAAACTTAACCATAAAAAACATAAAAAAAGACAGTGTAATGATTGCTTATTACTATGGCGACAAACAATTTATACTAGGTGATGATAACGGTAAAAATCATTATATTAAATTTGATGAAAATGGCAAAGGGGAATTTATTTCTAATGAGCTTAAAAAGGGATTGTATTTACTCGTTTTTCCACCAAATAATGAATATGTTCAATTTTTATTTGATGAAAATGATTTAGACATTTCATTAGACAGAAATTCTTTACAAGAAGGTCTAAGGTTTAAAAACTCATTAACAAACACGTTATTTTATCAGCATATCACATTTATAAAAGTTTTAACAGAAGAACGAGAAGAGATTTTAAAAAATCATTCTAAAGGTGTTAATGATAAGGAAATAGAAGAAAAAGCTTCTTTATTAGATACAAAATATCAAAATTATTCTAAAGATTTTATAAGCAAATATTCTCATAATTTGGCAGCACAATTATTAAAATCTAATTCAAATGTTGAAATTCCATCAGAATACACAACAAATGAAGAACGTTTTAATTATTACAAAAAAAACTATTTTAATAACATAGATTTTAATAACCCATGGTTAATAAGAACCCCTTTCTTTCATAATAAAGTTGAATACTACATAGAAAATTTAACAAGTAAAGCACCTTACGAAATCATTAAATCTGTAGATTATATTTTAGATTCAATGAAAAACACTCCAGATCTTTTTAAATATTTTGTAGTTAATTTTTTAAATAAATACGCAAAAAGTAAATTGATGACCTCTGAAAATATTTATGCCCATATTGTTAAAAATTATTATTTAACAGGCAAAGCAAATTGGGTAGACAAAGATCAATTGGATAAAATTATTGACAATTATAATAGAATTAAAAATAGTTTAATAGGTTCTATTGTAAATGATTTTGAATTAATTTCAAGTACCCATAAAACTTCAAAATTATATGATGATAATTCTGAATTCAAAATTCTTTATTTTTGGAAAAGCACTTGTAAAGAGTGTAATTTAGATGAATACGTGAATAAAATACCTAAAAACACAAAATTATACAGTATTCCTACAGATTTTGATAAAAAACAACTTAATACATATACCAAATCAAATAAACCCTATTTTTTGCCTTCTATCATTTCTGACAAAGACAAAACGCTAGTATTAAATCAATTAAATATCAATTCTTATTTACATATTTTTCTTTTGGATAAAAATAATGAAATTATTGGAAAAAGAATTTCTTTTGAACAAGTGTTAGAAATTATAAACAACAATTAAAATAAAAAATCATCTCTAAAAGAATTTTAATGAAAAAAGTAATTTATATAGTTAGTTTAGTAATTCTTTGTTTTTCTTGTAATCAAAAACACTCCGTTCGTAAATTTAAAAACATAACTATTCAGGAATTTAAAATAGATAGCACAAGTATTAGAACAATTGTAGCGATTGATGAAAATACAGTTTATTATGCAGGTTCTTTGGGCGATTTTGGATTTACAAAGGATGGCGGAAAAACTTGGTCTACAGAATATATTACGCATCAAGATTCAATCATTCCGCATTTTAGAAGTTTAGCCAAAAATGGCGATGCTTTTTTTGCGCTTTCAATTGCAAATCCGGCTTTATTGTATAAAATTTCAAAAGATAAAACCGAGTTAGTATATACAGAAAATCATGATAAAGTATTTTATGATGCGCTTCAATTTTTTGATGATGGCAAACACGGAATTGCAGTTGGAGATCCAACAGAAAATTGTGCTTCTATTATTTTAACTGCGGATGGAGGCAAAACTTGGAGTAAAATTTCTTGTGATAATCTTCCTGAATTTGCTGATGGTGAAGCTTTCTTTGCAGCAAGTAACACCAATATTAAAACAATAGGAAGCACCGTTTGGATTGCTTCTGGCGGCAAAAAAGCACGTATTTTAAAGTCTGATGATTTTGGTAAAACTTGGCAAATTTTTGAAACTCCTATAATTCAAGGTGATGGTCCTCAAGGAATTTATTCTATTGATTTTGCTGATAAAAATAACGGAATTATTATTGGCGGAGATTATTCTAAACCAGAAGAAAACAACGCAACTAAAGCGATTACAAAAGATGGTGGAAAAACGTGGACTTTAGTTGCTGATCATCAAAATCCTAATTATAAAAGTTGTGTACAATATGTACCTAACACAAACGGACAAGAAGTTTTTGCGGTTGGTAAAACGGGTATTTCCTTCTCTAATGATGCAGGAAATACTTGGGTAGAAGTTTCAAAAGACGATTATTATGCTATTCAGTTTGTTAATAAAAACACCGCTTGGTTAAGTGGTCATCAAAAAATAGGAAAACTAATTTTAGAATAGGTATTTTTGTGTAATTTAAATGATAAATCATTTGTACAATTCCGTAAAAACTGTGTCAAAAATTAATTATAGCCTTCTTTTAATAGCTTCACTCCTACTTTGCTCTTGCTCTAAACAATCAGTAATTAGTAAAGATTTTAATTGTGAACCTACCTCTTTTGATAATTTAGAAAATGTAGACGATCTAAAAAACTTGTTTTCATTACAGTTGCCAAAAAATTGGAAAATCAATTTATATCAAGATGAAGCACAATCCTCTATCTTTACAGCAGATACCATAAAACAACTTACCGAAACTGTTTTGTTAGACGTAACTTTTGTTAGAAATAAAATAAATTTTGATGAAGCTTTTATGCTTCAACAAGAGCAAGAATATTTAGCTAAAAATTTAATAAGAGTAAAATCAAAAGAAATTACTTTACTCGATAAACCTGCACTTTACATGGTTTATAAAGGAAAAAAAGGAGCGTATCCTTTTCAAACTTGTCATACCTTTATAAAAGTAAATGATCAGAATTTTATTTTTGCTAAAACAGAAATTTATGGAGATTCATTGGTAAACGAAAGGCTTTGTAGTGCTTTCTCTTTAATTGAAAACTTAAAAATTCATCAGTAAAAATGATTGATAAACAACATATTACACAACGTTTTTTAAAATACGTAACGATTGATACAGAATCAGATCCTAACAATCCTGCTTTTCCAAGTACCGAAAAACAATGGGATTTAGCCAGAATTCTAGAAAAAGAACTCAAAGAAATTGGTTTGCAAGATGTTGAATTGGATGAAAATTGTTACATCATGGCAACTTTACCAAGTAATTTAAATTATGAAGTGCCGACTATTGGTTTTGTTGCGCATATTGATACAAGTCCAGATTTTACAGGAAAAAATGTAAATCCGCAGATTATTGAAAATTATGACGGAAAAGACATAATTTTAAACAAAGAGAAAAACATTGTTTTATCTCCAGATTATTTTGAAGATTTACTGCAATACAAAGGTCAGACCATTATTACCACAGATGGCACAACGCTTTTAGGCGCAGATGATAAAGCAGGAGTTACAGAAATTGTATCGGCTATGGAATATCTAGTTCAGCATCCAGAAATTAAACACGGAAAAATTAGAATTTGTTTTACGCCAGATGAAGAAGTTGGCAAAGGAGCACATTTATTTGATGTAGAAAAGTTTGGCGCAAAATGGGCTTACACCATGGATGGCAGTCAAATTGGGGAATTAGAATACGAAAATTTTAATGCTGCAAGTGCAAAAGTTACCATTACCGGTAAAATTGTACATCCTGGTTATGCAAAAGGAAAAATGATCAATTCTTTATTAATTGCAAGTGATTTTATAGCAGCTTTACCCACAAATGAAGTTCCAGAAAAAACGACCAATTATGAAGGTTTTTTTCATTTGCATGATAGTACCGGAAATGTAGAAGAAACTGTTTTAGAATATATTATTAGAGATCATGATGCTGATCTGTTTGAAAAAAGAAAAAATTTAATGCAAAAAATTGCATTCGATTTTAACGAGCGTTTACAACAAGATTTGGTGAAAGTAGAAATCAAAAATCAATATTTTAACATGAAGGAAAAAGTTACTCCGGTTATGTATATTGTAGATATTGTTGAAGAAGTAATGAAAGAAATTGATATTACGCCATTAATAAAGCCAATTAGAGGTGGCACGGATGGTTCTCAACTTTCTTACAAAGGTTTACCTTGTCCAAATATTTTTGCTGGCGGACATAATTTTCATGGACGCTATGAATACGTTCCTGTAGAATCGATGCTAAAAGCAACAGAAGTAATTGTAGGAATTGCTAAAAAAGTAGCTAACAACTATAAATCTTAAAAAAAACTCAATTTTAGCAAGGGTTTAAAAAATCCTTGTTAAAATTGATCAGGATTTTTACCTTTTACATTCTTATAAAAGGCATAAAAGAATTCAAAATCTTTTTCTTTATCATCTGTCGTATAATAAGGTTCAGAAATTTTAACTTGCTTTTTCTCAAAATCTAACGTAGCCATAACAATTGGCACATTTGCTCCTTTTGCTATATAATAAAAACCTGTTTTCCAAGCATCTACCTTTTTACGAGTTCCTTCAGGAGATAAACCAAGTCTAAATTCATCTTTCGAATTAAACACCTGAATAATCGCTTCTACCAAATTATTACTCTTACTTCTATCCACTGGCGTTCCACCCAAAGCTCTAAAGAAAAAGCCAAAAGGACTTTTAAAAAGCGAATTTTTACCAATAAAATTAATCATAATACCAGAAGCCATTCTAGATAAAATAGCAATAGGAAAATCAATCCAACTAGTGTGAGGAGCTGCAATAACGACATATTTTTTAACGTCTTTAGAAAAATCGCCTTCTAGTTTCCATCCTAAAATAGTGTATAATATAAATTTAGCAATAGCTTTCATTGTCTGTTTTAAAAGTGATAAATTTAAGAACTTAATTTGATATGATGAACGAATTGATTAGTTACTTCTTAATTGCACTGATTTTTAGCTTTGTAGGTTTTTTTATTGGCAAACTATTAACCAAACTTCATTTAGAAAAAGAAAAAACCGTCTCAGAAAAAGAGAAATCTACCCTAGAAGAACGTGTTTTATTGCTTCAACAAGCTAAAGATATAGTGGAAGATAATTACATAGAACTTCAAAAAGAATTAAAGAATAATCAGAAAGAAAAAGAACAATTAATTACCTTAAATACAAGGCAAGATTCAGAGAACAAAAACTTACAACTAAAGTTGGATGAACATAAAGCAGAAGTAGAAAATCTCCAGAAAAAATTCACCAATGATTTTGAAGTACTTGCCAACAAAATATTAGAAGAAAAATCGAATAAATTCGCCGCACAAAACAAAGAAAATTTACAAATTATTTTAAATCCTCTGCAAGAAAAAATAAAGGTTTTTGAAGATAAAGTAGATCAAACTCATAAAGAAAGTATTGATTATCATGCCGCTTTACGTCAGCAAATTTTAGGTTTAAAAGAGATGAATTTGCAAATGAGCAAGGAAACCATCAACCTAACAAAGGCACTAAAAGGCGATAACAAAACACAAGGAAATTGGGGCGAATTAGTTTTAGAAAGAGTTTTAGAAAAGTCTGGATTAGAGAAAGATAGAGAGTATTATGTGCAGCAAAGCTTTACCAATGGCGAAGGTAAAAGAATTTTACCCGATGTTGTGATTCATTTACCGGATAACAAAAAAATGGTGGTAGATTCTAAGGTTTCTTTAACTGCTTATGAGCAATTTATAAATGCTGATGATGAAACATTAAAAGCGCAATTTTTAAAAGAACATATTGCTTCTTTAAAACGACATGTAGATCAATTATCCGAAAAAAAATATGAAGATATTTATAAAATAGCATCACCAGATTTTGTCTTGCTTTTTATACCTATTGAACCTGCTTTTGCAGTTGCTATAAATGCGGATAATTCTATCTATAATAAAGCTTTTGAAAAAAATATTGTGATCGTAACTCCTACTACATTATTAGCAACTTTACGCACTATTGATTCTATGTGGAATAACGAAAAACAACAAAAAAACGCGATTGAAATTGCGAGACAAGCAGGCGCTTTGTATGATAAATTTCAAAGTTTGTTAAGCGATTTAATGAATATTGGTAAGCGAATTGACGACAGTAAAAAAGAATACGCTAATGCTATGAACAAGCTTTTTGACGGTAGAGGAAATCTGATTCAGAGTGTAGAAAAATTAAAAAAAATGGGCGCAAAAGCAAAAAAGGAAATTCCTGAGAATATCATTTCAAGAGCAAACGAATCTTAAATAGAAAAATCAAAAGAATAATTATTGATTTTATAAAACAAAAAAAATCCGTTTAGAAATTTTCTAAACGGATTTTAATTTTAATATAAATAGGTTGTTACTCCTTGATAAACTTCTTGGTAATAAAAGTTTTATCTGTATAAATTTTAACTAAATACAATCCTTTTGATAAATCTTCGACTTGAATATTATTAAAATTAGTTGTAGCTTTTTTAACTAAACTACCTATCGTTGAATAAATTTCAATTTTTGAAATATCAACAGAATTTGATTTTATAAAAAGTGTATTCTTAACAGGATTTGGATACATGGTGATTTCATTCTGTAATGAAACATCAGAAATACTTAAAGATCCGCAGCTATCGCCAACTTTATAGGTTATATATTTTGTGACAGCTAATCCGCCAGCAAATGCAAATTTACATCCGTAAGAAATTGATTGACCAGCAGTTAAACCCCCAATCGTTTTTGTGAATTTTAAACCAGAAACACTTTCCATTTGCGTTTCACCAAAAGGTGTTTGTTTCCATAAATAAGCAACAACTCCTACTCTATCTGTATCTAACAACTCAAAAGTTATTTTTACACTAGTTCCTATCGTTTCAAAAGTAGCTGTATAACCTGTAGAAAATGAACCTTGTTGCGCAACATTAGAAGTTTCTGAACATTCTTTTACTTCATTAACAGTAATATTTACACTTTGAGAAGTAGTTTGTGCAGCTTCATTATCAATCGCAATTGCTTTTATTTCATGAGCGCCAACTGTAGCATTTGTCCAATTAAAAGAAAAAGGTGCCGTTGTATCTTCACCTATTTTTGTGTCACCATCATAAAACTCTACTTTTGAAATTGTTCCATCTAAATCTGCAGCCGAAGTTGTAATTTTTATTGCTGTTCCTACAGAAAAAGAACTATTGTTTGATGGTGATGTAATTGAAATTGTAGGACTTGCATTCGCATTATTTTGCACAATAACCAACACAAAACTATTTGCAGAATAAGTGCCATCACTAACCGTTAGCTTACATTTATAAATACCATTTTCTAAGTTTGATACTGATGGAGATTCTAAAGTGTGATCATTAAAATTAATTATTGATGGTCCATAAATTTGTTCCCACAAATACGTAATTGTTTCATTTTCGGGGTCATTACTTAAAGAACCATCTAAAGTTGCGGTAGTTTCTGGTGAAATAACAACAACATTATTTCCTGCATTTGCAACTGGAGGCATATAATCTAAAGGAGCAGCGTATGTAAAATCCATTTTTCCTAAATTAAATTCACCATTCGTAAAAACAACTCTTAAAATGTGTTTTCCTTTTGTAAACTCGATATTATTTACGGTTTTAGTTTGCCAACTAGACCAATCACTTGTATAAGTCAAATTAATATCTGAGCTAATTTTTTTACCATCAATCTCAAAATAAAAAGGACCTCCACCATTAGAATTACCAGAAGCAAAACGAACATCTACATTGTATTTACCAGAAGTTTGCACATCAATTGAATACTCTAACCATTCACCAGCAGAAATCCAACCCACTGTATTTCCTTCTGCATTATCTATTGCAGCATCTACATATTCATCGGATCTAAAATCACCTTCATTATTTTGAGAAACATCAACATAAGAAATATTTTGCCCAACTCCGCCTTCAAATTTATCATAATTTCCTGGTTCAATACTTCCTGGAATTGCAAAAGCAGTATCTAAATAAGGTACTTGTTCACCAACTTGAACTTGTACAATATTGGTTACGCCAAAATTAGTATTTTCATAGACTTTTGCATACATACCATGAACACCAAGTAGTAAATTTTCTGCTTTAAAATTATATGGAGCATCCGTTTTTGTTCCTAATAAAGTTGTTCCATCATAAAATTCAACTTTTGTAACTCCACTTCCTGTAGTTGCTACTGATAAATTTACACTTCCATTTGCATACGCTTGATTAAAATCTGAGCTGATAACTCCAGAAATTGTAACATCTTTATTCGTAACCATTTGATGCGCAGGAACTGTTAATTGAAATCCATCAGAAAAAGAAACAATAATTTCTGAATTGGTATAATTATGAGCAACATACGTAGTTTCTCCGTTTTGTTTAAAAACCATTGCAATTGGGTAATCTGCAGTAATCGTTGCATCTACAACTCCCAAAGCATTTGCGCTGTGCAACCAATGATATGTTTGAGCATCAGAAATACCAAACTTTAAATTTCTATCAGGATACGCATTGTAAAGGTTTACAGCTTCTTGCGGATTTATCATCGATAAATATTTCCAATAGGTATCGTGCCATAAATTGTCGTTATTTTCTTGATTTAAAACGCCTGTATTTTGAGAAATTTCATCCCATAATTTCTGTGCATATTGTTGATTATGTCCTAAATAAAAAGATCCTGCATGAATTGGGTACATTTCTATACCATAAGAAGCAGCAATATCTGAAGTCCAAAAAGTACCATTATCATAAGAATTACCCCAAACTCTAGATACTAAACTATATTGTTGATTTGCATGAAAATTACGATCATACATATCAAACCAATATTCTTCAATAGCAGTTTGCTCTGTTGTGTAAATATAAATTCCTAAATCTCTAATTTCTTTGTTGTTTGAAATCGTTCCCCAATGAATTAAAGAAGACGCAAATTGCATACTTTCTGATGTTGATTCTTGATCATTTCCTTGTGGAAAAGAGGCAAATCCATTCGCCCAACTATGACCTGCATACGGACTAAAATTTCTTAAAAAAGGAAACGTGTCATCATTTCTGTCTGATGAAGCTGCATCTCTCACTAAAAGATTTATCATATCTCCCCATTGATTCATCCAACCTGGTTCAAATTGCTCCATAAAAGCTGCTGCATGAATAAAATATCCCCAATGAAAATGATGATCATTTATGTTCGAATCTTGTCCATGACCTGCAGGATAACCTATTAAAGTAGAATACGCAGCATTATAATAAAAAAGAAATGCTTTTTCTCCAGATTCAAAAGACAACCAGTCTTCTAAACGTTCTTTAATAGTTGCAATCATTTTATCTCTTGCTGCAACATTGCCTGTTTGATCTGCAATTCTTGCCGTTTGAATTAGACGATTCATCACTTGTCCTTCGTTGTAAGAATCTGTCCAAGTTGCTAAACCATCATTTTCAATTTGAGCAATTTTACTATCTAAAGCAGCAGGACTAAAACCTTCACTATAATTTGCTAAATAAGGCAGCGTTGGTAAAATACCTTTAAAAGTATTTTCTACTGAAAAAGTATTTCCTTTTAACATTTTTAAAGCTCCTCTAATTGAGCTATAAGTAGCTTCATTTGGAGTTGCAGACATTGCTGATAAATTATTCCATTGATGAGGCAATAAACCTAATAACATGTTTGTTTCTGAACCTTCTTTTACATCTGTAGTTACATTAAATGTTGTTGTTACTTTTGATGAAGCTTCATTATAAGCCCAAGAAGTTTCTGTATTTGTAGGAAAAACATAGGCATATTTTTTAAATTCTTGTGCTGCACTAGTTATATTAGCTGTATTTTGAGGCAACATCACCATAGACCAATACGCCTTACCGTTTAATGTAGATGTAAAAGTAATGCCAGAATTTACCCAAGAACTGCCTGAAGGCGCATAAAAAACAAAATCTGCTCCACTTGTAGCATTTTCTACAATTAGCATTTCATTACTTATAGTTGCTGTACCAGAATTTACTTTGATTTCTACCACATCATCAGCATCCTTTTCAAAATATAAAAAAGGCATTCCAATTCCTGCTGTTGTTTTTAATTCATGATTGGCATCTTTCCAATTCATGGTTACAGTCCAATCAGAATAATCAGAAACTGTGGTTTTTGTTGTTGATAAACCAGATAGTTTTACTTCAATTGGTGCAGAATCTCCAATAACTCCAGAAGGAATATAGGTTACAATTAAACCATTATTTGTGGTTTTTAAGGTCATAGGATAATTAAATAAATTATCTGCATGATCTTCTTTTACTAATTTAGACCACCAATCATTTGTTGGTACAGGTTTTCCTGCTGCATTACCAGTTAATTGTGGTGCACCAGAGGGAAATCCATTTCTACCAGCAACATCTGTTCCTGGAAAAGATGTTGTATAACTTCCACTTCCAACTTGAGTTGTTTGTGCGGATAATGAAAAAGCACAAAACAACATCACTAAAAGAAAAAATTCTTTAAGTACTAATTGATTTTTAAATGTCATATTTTAATTTATTTATTATCTAAGTTTAATAAAACAATTTTACTTTTTAATAAGCTTCATAATTTTAACACCAGATGCTGTTTTTATTTGAGCAAAATATACCCCACCTTTTAAATGAGTTCCTTCTATAACTGTTGTGTTTGTATTTGGTGTTGATGAAAACACATTTTTACCTTGTAAATCAAATACTTTAATAGAAGTAATAGTCACATTATTAGTTTTAATGGTCCAACTATTATTAGACGGATTAGGAAAAGCATTAAAATTCGAAATTTCAACATCATTGGTTCCAAGAGCTGCTGCTTTCCAGAAGTAAATATTATCTACATAAATAGCATTAGAAAAACCATTACCTCCAATTAATTTTAAATGAATAGCTTTAGTTATATCAGCTGTTATCCCTGCAACAGGAATATCTATACTTTGCCATTTACCATCACCATTAGGCATAGAATGAGGTATTTCTGTACCAGAACTTATGATAACTACACTAGGTTTTAAACCATTAACAGTCCAAATATCTAAATGTAAAAATTCCATAGAAGTTAAATCTTGAACTGAATTAAATTCTATTCCTTGATAACTAAAGTTGGTGTAAGCAAGAACATTATTTCCCGAACCTGCTGGTTTAAACTCAATATTTGCAGAGCTAAGACCAGTTTGTTGCCAATCTGGATTATAGTTTGCACCTATTATATTCGTATACGCATCACTAAAAATTGAAATTACATTTGAAGCTTCACGAGCAATTGGTGTTGGCGCATTTACGTTTGGTGCACCAATATAAAATGATACTTTATACGTTTTAGTGGTTGAACCATCTTGAGAAGTTACAAGTACAGAAGCTTCGCCAGGAATTGAGGTAGCTTGTGTTATAACTGCTGTTGCTGAAGCATCTGTAGTTGTTGCTAACGTAATTTGAGGTACTACTGTTGTTCCTCCTACTAAAGGCATTACATATGAAACTGTGTTAGGTGTAAAACTTGCAACAGAAGTTCCATCAACTCTTAGCGCACTTAATGTTGCATCTTTACCAGCAGCCGAAGGATTTTTATAAAAATAAATATTATCTACATAGATAGCACTAGGAGAACCACTACCTCCATTAAACATTAATTGAATTGTTCTTGTAACATCACCAGTGATATTTGCTACAGGAATTTCTATACTTTGCCATTTACCATCACCATTTGGAATTGTTTTAGAAATTGGAGTACCAGAACTAATTACAGAAACGGTAGGTGTAATCCCTTTAACTGTCCAAATATCAAAATGTAAAAATTCCATAGCTGATATATCTTGCACAGAATTGAATTCTATTCCTTGATAATTAAAATTTGGATAAGCCAATACTACGTTTCCAGAACCAGTTGGTTTAAATTCTGGATTTGCAGAACTAAAACCTGATTGTTGCCAATTTGGATTGTAATTTGCACCTGTTATATTATTGTAAGTATCACTAAAAATTGAAATTACATCTATGGCATTACGAGCAGGTGGTGTTGGCGCATTTACATTTGGTGCACCAATAAAAAAGGACACCTGATACGTTTTTTTAGTTGTGCCATCTTGTGCTGTTACTACAACAGTAGCATCACCAGGTATTGCTGTAGCTTGTGTAATTACTCTTGACGCCGAAGCATCTGTAGTTGTAGCTAAAGTAATTTGAGGAACTACTTTTGTTCCTCCAGGTAAAGCAACCAAATAGTTTTGAGAATTTGGCGTAAAACCTGCAACGGTATTTCCATCTACTTTTAAAGCACTTAATGTTGCATCTTTACCAGAAACTGTTGGGCTTTTATAAAAATATATATTATCCACATAAATAGCAGTTGAAGAACCATTACCTCCTGTAAATTTTAATTGAATAGCTTTTGTAAGATCACCAGTAATCCCTGCAACAGGAATTTCTATACTTTGCCATTTACCATCTCCGTTAGGAATTGAGTGAGGAATTTCTGTACCTGAACTAATTACAGTTATCGCAGGCGCTACACCATTAACAGTCCAAATATCTAAATGTAAAAACTCCATAGCTGTTAAATCCTGAACTGAACTAAATTCTATTCCTTGATAATTAAAGTTTGTATATGCTAAAACTGCATTTCCAGAACCCGTTGGTTGAAAGGCTACATTTGCAGAACTTAGACCAGTTTGTTGCCAATCTGGATTGTAATTTGCATCAGATATATTATTATAAGTATCACTAAAAATTGAAATAACATCTAATGTTTGACGAGCTGGTGGTGTTGGGGCATTTGTATTAGGTGCTCCAATAAAATAAGATATCGTATACGTTTTAGTAGTTGAACCATCTTGTGAAGTTACTAAAACAGAAGCTGCCCCAGGAATTGAAGACGCTTGTGTGATAACTCTTGAAGCAGCAGCATCTGAAGTTGTAGCCAAAGTAACTTGTGGTACTTCTGTTGTTCCTCCTACTAATTCAACTGAATATGCACTTTTATTTGGAGTAAAACCAGCAACTGAAGTTCCATCTACTTCTAATGCGCTTAAAGTAGCAACCTTTCCTGTAGCTGTTGGACTTTTATAAAAATAGATATTATCTACATAAATAGCAGAGGTAGTACCATTACCTCCAGCAAATTTTAATTGAGTTGCTTTTGTAACATCACCCGTTATGCCAGTTATAGGAATATTAATACTTTGCCATGTACCATCTCCATTGGTAATTGCGTGAGGGATTTCTGCACCCGAACTAATTACTGTTATTGATGGAATTACGCCTGCTACCGTCCAAATATCAAAGTGTAAAAACTCCATAGAGGATAAATCCTGCACTGAATTAAATTCAATTCCTTGATAATTAAAATTAGTATAAGCCAAAACTGCGTTTCCAGATCCTGTAGGTTGGAATGCCGCATTTGCAGAACCAAAACCAGTTTGATTCCAATTTGGATTATAATTTGCACCAGATACGTTATTATATGAATCACTAAAAATTGAGATTACATCTAACGATTCACGAGCTGGAGGTGTTGGCGCATTTGTTACGGGGTTACTATTGATTTTATTTCCAATTCCAATTTGTGTTTTTTGAGAAAAAATGGACAATGAAAACGTAATGAATACTAAAGAAAATAGTTTTGTTAAGTTTTTTTTATACATAAGATTTATTTTTTTATAAAGATATACAACTTAAAGATCAAAAAAACTGCTAAATTGCCTACAAAAACAATACAAAATTATCATATTAATAAATTAACTACAATTTTACCAATACAAGACCCATACAACATCTGTTTTTTGTGAAAAATCGGCATAAAAAAATCCGTTTAGAATTTCTAAACGGATTGTATACTAAAATATATTTTGAGGATTAAAAAATCGAAATCTATTCGAATTTTGTACCCATTTTTAGATAATCTAAAAATTCCCTTTTTGTTTCTTTTTCTTTAAATTTACCTCCAAATTCTGCAGTTACTGTAGAACTTTCTATGTCTTTAATTCCTCTAGAATTTACACATAAATGTTTTGCGTCAATAACACAAGCAACATCTTGAGTGCCTAAAGCCTCTTGCATTGCTTGCACAACTTGCATTGTTAAACGTTCTTGTACTTGAGGTCTTTTAGAAAAATACTCTACAATTCTGTTCATTTTAGACAATCCAATTACTCTTCCATCAGAAATATAAGCAACATGCGCTCTACCAATAATTGGTAATAAATGATGTTCGCAAGTAGAATACACCACAATGTTTTTTTCTACCAACATTTCGCCATAATTGTAGTTGTTTTCGAAAGTAGAAGGTTTTGGCATGTTTTTAGGATTTAATCCCATAAACATCTCATTCACAAATGCTTTAGCAACTCTTTTTGGAGTTCCATGTAAACTATCATCTGTTAAATCCATTCCTAAAGTGTTTAAAATATCTCTAACACTTTCTTCTATTTTTTTTATTTTTTCTTCATCAGAAATATCAAAAGCATCTGCTCTTAAAGGATTTTTGGCAGAAGTACCAATGTGGTTCTCTCCAATTTCGTCAATTCTTTCGTCATTCATTTTGCTGCTCAATTCAAACATTTCAATCAATATTAATATGCAAATTTACGTGTTTACAACGTACTAATTTATTTTACTAATCAATAAAAACTATAAAACTATAATTTTTATTTTTTTAAAATATCTACTAATTCTGATAAACTACAATTTGTTTGCTCTCCAGAAATCATATTTTTTAAAATGAAACTCTCGTTTTCTACTTCAGAAACTACAAATTCTATTTCTCTATTGGTAACGTATTTCCATTGTCGTTTTTGTGCTTTATTACTTTCAGCTAAATCCGGATAAAATTCAGATTTTATATTATTTTCTCTTAAACTTTTTAAAGCTTTCATTTTTAAACCATCAGTTGATGCATCAAAATTTAAGAAAATAACTTTCGGTTTTGGCAAATCAACTATTTTAAACAACCCTAGCTCTTCTAAAACCAAATAAATACGATCTAATCCGAATGATATTCCAACTCCAGAAACATCTTTTAAGCCAAAGATTCCTGTTAAATCGTCATATCTTCCTCCGCCACCAATAGAGCCCATTTGTACACCTTTTGGTGCAGAAACTTCAAAAATTGCACCCGTATAATAATTTAATCCTCTTGCCAAGGTTACATCAACCTCTAAATTTGCAGAGGCTAAACCTAATTCTTCAATGGCATTTATGACAAAACGTAACTCTTCAACGCCATTTTTTCCTTCTTCGGATGTTTGTAACATCATTTCTAAAGAAGCTAATTTATCTAAATTAGAACCCGTAAAATTAAATAATGGTTGTACTTTTTGGATGGCATCTTCTGTAATTCCTTTGGATAACATTTCTTTTACAACGCCTTCTTTACCAATTTTATCCAATTTATCTAAAGCAACAGTAAAATCGATTAATTTATCTTGAGCGCCAATAACTTCTGCAATTCCTGATAAAATTTTTCTATTATTGATTTTAATTGTTGTTTCTGATAGACCAAGTTTAACAAAAACGGTGTCATATAATTGAATAAATTCTACTTCTTGCCATAAAGATGCACTACCAACAACATCTGCATCACATTGAAAAAATTCTCTAAATCGCCCTTTTTGTGGACGATCTGCTCTCCAAACAGGTTGTACTTGATATCTTTTAAAAGGAAATGTAATTTCATTTTGATGTTGCACAACGTATCTTGCAAAAGGCACTGTTAAATCATATCTTAATGCTTTTTCTGATATTTGCGAAGTTACTTTTAAACTGTTTTTTTCTGATAAAAATTTTTCATCAGCCTTAGAAAGAAAATCACCAGAATTTAAAATTTTAAAAATCAAACGATCACCTTCTTCTCCATATTTACCCATTAAGGTTTCTGAATTTTCAAAACTTGGCGTTTCTATTGGTTGAAATCCGAAAGTTTCAAAAGATGCTTTTATCGTATTTATTATATAAGTACGATTTGCAACTTCTGTTGGCGAAAAATCTCTAGTTCCTTTTGGTATGCTTGGTTTCATTTATTACTTTTGAATTGAAAATTATTAATTACGAATTCAATCAATTAAACAGTCAATTCGTAATTCAAAATTTGTAATTGTTAATTGAGTCGGCAAATATCGTAAAAAAGGAATAAAATTACTGAGTAGAATCGGTTTTATTTATTTGCTTCAACATAAACAAGGATGCATTTAACTCAAAACCTAACAACAAGATAATTGCATTTAACCATACAAATAACATCAGAATTAAAAGTGTACCAATGGAGCCGTACAATTGATTGTATTGTGCAAATTTTACCACGTAAATCCCAAATAAATAAAAGGTACACAATGATAAATTCGTAGTTAAAATTGCGCCTGCAGAAAAGAATTTTACTTGCTTAACTTGTTTTGTACCAAATCTAAACAACAAAGAAACGGTTGTAAAAATCATAATTAAAAACAGAATGTTTTTACCATAATTAAAAAGGTTTAAATCTTCTGTATTTAACCAACCTTTGTCATTCATTTTCGTTAACGCCACTTGATATAAAATCACTAAAGTGATGGTAATTATTAAAAATAAAGAGATTAATAAAGAAACTGCTAATGAAATTAAATAGGCTTTAAAAACATTACGATTATCGCTTACATGATACGAATATTCAAAACCGCCAAAAATAGCATTGATTCCGTTAGTCATTAAAAAAATAGAACCTAAAAATCCAAAAGACAGCAAACCACTATATTGATTATTTGTAATATCAATTAACACAGAATCTACCGCTTCGAAAGTTTGAGGTGGTAAAATATCTTTGATAAATGAAAATAACCCTTCTGGAAAACCTTCAATTGGGATGTAGGGAATTAATGTTAAAATAAACAGCATAAACGGAAAAATTGCCATAAAAAAGCTAAAAGCAATTCCGCCAGCACGCGATGTTAAAGCACCTCTAATAATACCAATACTGTACATTTCTAGAACATCGTACAAAGACATTCCTTCTAAACCTGGTACTTTTATTTGCTTCCCAAATTTTACCAATAAATTTACAATTGGTATTTTAGATAAGTTTTTTTCTATTTCTTTTGTCATTTAATTCAGTAACAGAATTTGAGAATTACAAAGTTAAAACCTAACTTTTAATTAATTTTGTTTAAATCTAGAAATATTTCTTTAAAAATAATTGTACGATCGTTACTTGATACAGAATCCTTTAAAAATATAAAATCAGCACCATTTGCTAAACTAGCCAAAAGGCCATAGGTATCGTTAAAAACTAGAGTTCTATTATGACTTTTGTTTTCTTTAGTTTGATACATTTTAAATTCTAAAACCTTTGAATTATATGTGTTTTTTAGAACGTAAAAAGTATCCATATCTACTAGTAAAAAATCTTTTTCTGGATTGAAAATTACTTTTAAATCTTTGATAGAATCATTTGAGTTTATATATTCGAAATACTTGATGTTATTTTTTTGAATACGATTTAATTTCAGTTTTTGAATTTTATCATTATGCAAAGAATAACCAAAAATCTGAATATTTTTTTCTTCATTTGCACAAGAAATCACAAAGAAAAGTACAAATACCAATAAGAAATTTACATTTTTCATTCAATATTAATTTTATAGGTTGATAAAAGTCCTTCAAGAGTTTCTTTGGCAAACCTTGCTCCTTTTAACCGATTTCTCTCTGGATTGATATTAAAATTAAATGCTGTTCTAAAATCTGATTTTTCTAAATTTGCATCCTGAAAAACAGCCTCTTTTAAATCGCAATTATCAAATAAAGAGTTTGTTAGAATAGTTTCAGTAAAATCTACAGCTTCTAAATTGCAATTACTAAATTTTGTTTTTGTCAATTTTAATTTATAAAAAGTTGAAAAATTTAATTGACAATCTTTAAATGATAATTGTAATAAAAAAGAATCACATTCATTAAATTTTACACCTAATAATTTACAATTGATAAACTGTACATCTTTAAAAGCAGTATTATTAACAATTGTATTGCTAAAATTACAATCAATAAATTCGCATTCTACAAACTGCATATTTGACGCATGAATTGCTTCAAAATTACAATTTACAAAAGTACAATTATCATACTCCCCTTTCTTGATGTTCGTTTTTGTAAAATCAATTTTTAAGAATTCTTCATTATCGAAATAATCGTCCATACAAAAAATTTTAAGTTTCGAGTTCTAAATTCAAAGTTGATGCGTAAAACCTTGAATTTTGAATATTAAATTTTGAACTTTTTAGAGCGCTTTTAAACTTAAATCCATATTGTAAACAGAATGCGTTAATGCGCCCGATGAAATAAAATCTACGCCACAATCTGCATATTTTCTGATGGTATCTTCGTTAATTCCGCCAGAAGATTCTGTTAAACAAGTATTGCCAATTAAAGCCACCGCTTTTTTGGTGTCTTCATAATTAAAATTATCAATTAGAATTCTGTAAACACCTTCGTTAGACAAAATTTCTTTAATTTCTTCTAAACTTCTAGCTTCTACAATAATCTTAATATCAAGATTTTTTTCGGCTAAATATTTTTTAGTTTTTGTAATTGCAGCCGTAATTCCGCCAGCAAAATCTATATGATTATCTTTAATCATCACCATATCATACAAGGCAAAACGGTGATTTTCTCCTCCACCAATTTTTACAGCCCATTTTTCTAACGCCCTAATTCCTGGTGTGGTTTTTCTCGTATCTAAAACTTTGGTTTTTGTACCTTTTAATAAATCTGCAAAAAAAGCAGTTTTTGTAGCAATTGCGCTCATTCTTTGCATCGCATTTAAAACCAAACGTTCTGCCATTAAAATAGATTGCGATTTACCAGAAACATGAAAAACGATATCTCCATATTTTACTTTTTCTCCATCATTTATAAAAGTTTCAACTTCCAAGTCAGCGTCCACATATTTAAAAACTTGTTTTGCAAATTCAACTCCTGCAATAATTCCGTCGTCTTTTACCAACAATTTCGCCTTTCCTTTTGCATCCGAAGGAATACAAGAAAGCGATGTGTGATCGCCATCACCAATATCTTCTCTAATTGCGTTCACAATTATTAAATCTAATTCCTTTTCAAATTGTTCTTTTGATATCATAATTTTTAATTCTGATGTAAAAATAAGAAATCGTAATTCATAATTCGTAATTTTGTCGCATGAAAATTAAACTTCTCGCCATTGGTAAAACTGATAACAAACAATTAATTAAATTAATTGAGGAATATCAAAATAGATTAAAACATTATATAAAATTTGAGTTAGAAATAATTCCTGATATTAAAAATGTAAAGAATTTGAGCGAAATTCAGCAGAAAGAAAAAGAAGGCGAACTTATTTTATCTAAACTACAAAATACCGACGAATTAATTTTGTTAGATGATAAAGGAAAACACTTTACCTCAATTGAGTTTTCTAACTATTTACAGAAAAAGATGAATGCCGGAATTAAACAATTGGTTTTGGTAATTGGCGGCCCTTATGGTTTTTCTGATGCTGTTTATGCGAAATCTCAAGGGAAAATTTCTTTATCAAAAATGACTTTTTCCCACCAAATGATTCGTCTTTTTATTGTAGAACAACTTTATAGAGGTTTTACAATTCTTAAGAATGAACCTTATCATCATGAATAAAAAGCCCATCCTATCCTTTCTATTTAGGCTGCGCTCAATATAAACTCGGGAAGGGAAATCTTTATGAAAATTTAAACTAATAAACATCCCAAAAAATCATAAAAAAGTAACTAAAAAAGATCGGCAAAAAGTACGTGTAAATTTTAGTACTTTTTGATGCCGATCTTTGATATTTCTAAGGATTCTTAGAAACTATTTTTTATTTCCTAAGAATCACTTTTAAATAAATAAGTTCAAATTAGATTGTTCTGCTTCTTCAAGATAATTAGCGACGCCTCCAATTTTAACACCTTCAATTAACTCTTCTTTATCTACGCCCATAATATCCATACTCATTTGACAAGCAATCATATTAATTCCGGTTTCTTGTGCAATTTGAATCATGGTTTCTAAAGCATCTACATGTTTGTCTTTCATTCTCCATTTCATCATTAATCGTCCCATCCCAGCCATGTTCATATTCGATAAACTTAATTCACCTGCGTGTGATGGCATCATTTTACTAAACATGTTCCCCATAGTATCTTTCTTCACTTTAGGTTTGTTTGCATCTTTTATCACATTTAAACCCCAAAAAGTAAAAAACATGGTTACTCTTTTTCCCATACTTGCAGCTCCGTTAGCAATAACAAATGATGCAAGTGCTTTGTCTAGATCATCGCTAAAAACAACAATTGTTTTATGATCTAAAGAAGTTTGTAAACTTTGTGTTTCTTTTTTTTGCTTCTGAATCACAGCTTTAATTTCACCTGAATTACTTTCTCTTGTAATCAATTTATTACCTGTAACCTTACACCAAGATTCTACATCACCAAAAAAGCCGGGATCTGTTGCTGTAACTTCCATCTGATCTCCATCAGACATTACATCAATCGTTTCTTTCAGTTTTAAAATTGGACCAGGACATTGCAAACCACAAGCATCTACTTCAATGGTTTTTATATTTATTGGAATAATTGGTTCTATGACATCTTTAGCTTTTATCTCATTCTTAAAAAAGATTGGATTAGATTGCTCTGCCATTGCTTGTTTGTATACTTTTAAACCTCCAGAAAGATTGTAAATATCATCATAACCATATTGACGAAGAATACGTGCGGCAACATAACCACGCAAACCAGCAGCACAATAAATCATAACTTTTTTATCTCTAGGAATCATGTTTAAATGATTACGAATATCATCAACATCAATATTTAAAGCTCCGTCAATACTGCCTAAAGAATACTCTTCGGCTGTTCGAACATCCAATACAAAAGAGTCTTTAATACTACGTTTTTTAAATTGGAAAGGAGATAATGGTTTAAACAATCCTCTAATAATATTTTCTGCATTAAAACCTGCTTGATTTACAGGATCTTTTGCAGAACTAAATGGAGGTGCGTACGCATGCTCAATTTCTTGTAAATCGTAAATTGTTCCGCCATTTTTAATCGTTGTAGCCAACAAATCTAATCGTTTGTCTACACCATTATATCCTACAATTTGACCTCCTAACAATTTACCGTTGTCTGGATCAAAACTAATTTTCATAATCATTTGCATTGCTCTAGGATAGTAACTTGCATGTGAGCCTGCATTTACAATTGTACTTTCGTGTTTTCTACCTAAAGCTTTTAAACCTCGGTGTGTTAACCCTGTAATACCTGCTGTTAAATCAAACACTTTTGCAATGGCTGTACCTATTGAACCTTGGTATTTTCGTTTATGACCATACACCATATTATCTGCCAAAATACGTCCTTGTTTATTTGCTGGACCCGCTAAAAAAGCTAAACTTGGTTTTCCAGTAATAGGATGAGGAAATTCGATAGCATCACCAACAGCATAAATATCTTCTTTAGACGTTTGCAAGTATTCATCAACCCAAATACCTCCTGCTTCACCAATTTTAATTCCTGCAGATTTTGCTAAAAACGTATCTGGTTTTACACCTATTGAAAGGATTACAAAATCGGCTTTTATGACTCTTTGGCTTGATAAATGAACTTCAATAAGATCTCCATTAGGAACAAACTCTTTTACAGCATCTTCTAAAAATAAACCAACATTTTTTTCTTTAAAATGCTGATGTATAGGAGCTGCTATTTCGCTATCCATCATATTCATTACCTGACTAGCAGCTTCTACAACAGTAACTTTAACACCAATATGATGTAAGTTTTCTGCCATTTCTAAACCAATAAAACCTGCACCAACCACAACTGCACTTCTTGGATGTTCATCATCTACAAATGCTTTTATTTTATCGGTGTCCTGAACATTACGTAACGTAAAAATATTAGGAGAATTAATTCCAGGAATTGGAGGTTTTATTGCTGATGCTCCAGGAGATAAAATTAATTTATCATACGTTTCTGTATAGGTTTCACCTGTTTTCGTTTTTCTAACTTCAACACTTTTCGTATCAGAATCTACAGAAATCACTTCAGAATGAATACGAATATCTATATTAAAACGTGCATTAAAACTCTCTGGAGTTTGTACTAAAAGTTTATTTCTGTCTTTAATAATCCCACCAATATAATAAGGCAATCCACAATTTGCATAAGAAATGTGTGGACCTTTTTCTAACATGATAATTTCTGCATGTTCATCAATTCTTCTCAAACGAGCTGCTGTAGTTGCTCCACCAGCAACTCCTCCTACAATAACGTACTTCATTTATTTAATTTTTTAATGAGTTTTACTCAAAATTTAATATTCTATTTTAAGCTACAAATTAACAAACTTATGAAGCCTCTATATGTAACAATTATGACATATAGCTTAGATTACAGCCATTTTTACATCAAAAAAATTAAACTGTTTTTTATATTTTCTAATAAATGATTTATATCACGTTTTTACTTTTTTTTTGAAAAAAAACATAAATACAAAAACTTTATAATCGCACTTATTCATTCGAATAATTTGTAATTAAAATTATGAAACTTCTATTTACAAGTAAAAAATTTAATTTTAATTGTTTTATTTGATTGTAAAGAAAAATGAATCGAAGTATTACACAGTTGGTTTTAGCAATTATTGTCTTTATGATTTTTCTGATGCTGTTTATGCTAAATTTCAAGAAAAAATTTCTTTATCAGAAATGACTTTTTACCACCAAATGAATCGTGTTTTTATAGTAGAATTATAAAAGGAATTGAAATTTTAAAGAATGAACCTTGTCATTATGAATAATTTATATCAGCTATTCGGTATGTTTATTTTTCAAATAATCTTGAGGAGAAAAGGTCGTTAATTTTTTAAAGGCAGTGAAAAAAGGATTGTAAGACGAAAAACCAGTTTTATAAGCAAGAGACTCTAGGGTTTCTTTACTTAAAAAATCATTATTTATTAAATTTATAGCATCCTGAATTCTACTATTCATTCTATATTCTGAAAAAGATATTTTGGAATGATATTTAAATAAATAAACAACATGACTTGTTGGTACACCTAATTTTTCTGCAATATCACTTTGTGAAGCTTTTTGATTTCTAAAAATTAAGGTTTCTTCACTTAATTTATCAACCTCTAAAATATAGCTTTCTATATTTTCTATTATTTTTTCTTGTAATTTTTGATCTTGACTACTTTTTATATCACCTGTATTAAAAATCCAATTATTACGAGCAGTTATTTCATTTTTTTGAAATTCATCTGTATTAAATTTTAATAATTTTTTATTTAGTATGGGTAAACCATATAGTATTTCTGGTGATATTAAAATTTTAAAAAAAATAAACAGCCAAAAAAGCATTGAAAAAATAGCCATCGTTTTTCCAGAAACATCCTCTCCTTTGTTAAATTCTGTATATATAGAAACCAAAACCATTACACTACCAAGCGTATTGATTGTGAAAAAAGAAATAGTCCAATTTTTAATTAGTTTAAAATGTTCATTATTAAGTTCCAAATTCTTTTTAAACCATATTTTTCTACTTAATAAATTAAAAATCAATATTAAATAAAATAGCATAAATATTGCTATAAAAAAGAAATTGGTAATAGGTCCAAAATAAAAAAGAAAGCTATCATCTAAAGCTTCAATTGAATTTATAACATATAAAACTACAATAAAAATAAGGTGTTTTAAATCTTTAAAATTATATTCTTTTTCTAAAGATGTTAAATGATAATAATATAAATAAGAAGCAGGAACTATCGTTAAAAACAATAAAGAATACAATCCTTTATCTGGTTTTAAAAAAGTTTGCAAACCTAATTGATAACTACCATGAATTAAAAAGCGTGAAGAGATAATACTAAAAATAAGTATCAAAAAAAAATTACAAAATGGGTTTGATTTATAAAACCTTAGCATTAATATTAAGGTTATTAAACCAATAATACCTGTAAACAAAAATAAAAATGATTCTATCAAGCTGTTTTTTGTTTCAAATGTAATAAAATAGCTTGTTTTTTGTATGAATAAATTTACTGATTCTTTAAAAATCTTACTGATTTGCTTAAAACTGCAACAAAGCAGTGATTTTACAAGTAAAACCTATTAGTATTTAAACTATTTTTGAAATGCAAGTGAAATACTTGTATCTATTAAAATTGCATTTTAAAGAAAAGGTATACCTGTTAATATGTAATGTTTTTTTAAAGTAATTGTAACGAGTAATTTTTTAACTTTGGGGGAAGATAAAATAGCGTTACTTTAATTCTGAGAAAAACATCTATTAGCAGGTTTTTTTATTTATACTTTTTTCTTTTCAGATAAAATTAGTTTTCAATAAAATTGCTGCTTTTTTTTACTTCAACTACTATATTATCGTTTCTAATAGACTAAATTACTGATATAGTACTTTCTACAAATCAATTAAACTTCATTTCATTGCTAAAAACTTAAGAAGGATTTTTAATTATCAAAAACTAAGTAAAACGTGTTTTATCTTTTGTAACTTTGAGGCTTTTAAATTTTCTAACCAAGAAATAATGAAACTTGTTTTTGCCACCAATAATCTAAATAAGCTTGCTGAAGTTCAGAAAATGTTACCAAACACTATTGAAGTTTTGAGTTTAAACGACATTAATTGTTTTGATGAAGTTGAAGAAACTGAAATTACTTTAGAAGGCAACGCAAAATTAAAAGCCAATTATATTACTCAAAAATTTGGTTACAATTGTTTTGCTGATGATACTGGCCTGGAAGTTGATAGTTTAGAAGGTAAACCCGGTGTGTTTTCTGCACGTTTTGCTGGTGAACCTAGCAATTCTGAAAAAAATATGCAAAAATTATTATCAGAATTAGAAAAAAAAGAAGACAGAAAAGCTCAATTTAGAACTGCAATTTGCCTAAATATTGATAAGCATCAATATATTTTTGAAGGAATCTGTAAAGGTGAAATTTTAACAGAAAAAAATGGTGAAAAAGGTTTTGGTTATGATCCTATTTTTAAACCCGCAGGATATGAAATTTCTTTTGCAGAAATGACATCCGAAGAAAAAAATAAAATTTCTCATAGAGGATTAGCTATTCAAAAATTAGTAGAATTTTTAAAAGATTTTAAAAATTAAGTTTTTAATAAGCTATCCAAATACTCTTCAATGAAACAAACAAATTACATAAAACACTTTATTCTATTATTGGTTTTACTAGTAATTTTGTTTTTTGCAAACATAAGTTTAGGTTCAGTTTCAATTCCGTTTAAAGACATTTTTACTACGTTAATTGGAGGAATTCCTCACAAGGAAAGTTGGGAAACAATTATACTAACATTTAGATTACCAAAGGCAATTACCGCCGTTTTAGTGGGCTCTGGCTTATCAATATGCGGTTTATTAATGCAAACGCTTTTTAGAAATCCGTTAGCTGGTCCTTTTGTTTTAGGAATTTCATCGGGCGCAAGTTTAGGTGTGGCGTTATTAATTTTAGGTTCATCGATTTTTGGAGGATTTTTATTAAACGCTTCTATTTCTAATTGGTCTTTACCAATTGCCGCAAGTTTGGGTGCTTTTTTAGTTTTATCCGCAGTAATTATTGCTGCAAATAAGGTTAGAAATACCATGTCTATTCTAATAATCGGATTAATGTTTGGTAGCTTAACATCTGCAATAATTAGTGTTTTAGCTTATTTTTCTGAAGCTGCTCAAATTCAGCAATTTCTATTTTGGAGTTTTGGAAGTTTAGGTAATTTAAGTTGGAATGAAATTAGTGTTTTTGCAATTATTTACTTGATTGGAATTGTAGGAACAATATCTGTTATAAAACCATTAAATAGCTTTTTATTGGGCGAGAATTATGCAAAAAGTTTAGGAATTAATATAAAAAGAAGTAGAAATATTATTTTATTAATTACAAGTATTTTAACAGGTGTAATTACTGCTTTTTCTGGTCCTATTGCTTTTGTAGGCTTGGCTGTTCCGCATATTGCAAGAATGCTTTTTACAACTTCTAATCATAAAATATTAATTCCGTCAACAGCAATTATTGGCGCAATTGTATTGTTAATTTGTGATGCAATTGCACAATTACCAACAAGCGAATTTACGCTTCCAATTAATGCAATTACGTCACTATTTGGTGCTCCAATCGTTATTTGGTTGTTGATCAGAAAAAAAAGAATATTTGTGTAAAAGACTTATAATGTATAAAGTTAATTTTTGATGATTAAAAAACAGAAGATTTCTTCAAAAAATAGTTAAACAATTAAATTAAAACACGATTAAACAGCTAACTAAAAATACCGTCCTTAAAATTGAAAACCTAACAATAGGTTATCAATCAAAAAAAACGCAAAATATTGTAGCGTCTCAAATTGATTTAGCTATTGAAAAAGGAAAATTAGTTACTGTTTTAGGTAAAAACGGAATTGGAAAATCGACTTTATTAAGAACGATTTCTAAAGTTCAAGAATCATTAGGTGGAGAAATTTTCATCAACAATAAAAATTTAAAAACGTACAAATATCAAGAATTAGCAACTTGCTTAAGTATGGTTTTAACAGAAAGATTACCAGAAAGTCAATTAACTGTTTTTGAACTCGTTGCTTTTGGCAGACAACCCTATACGAATTGGATTGATAAATTATCTGATGCGGATTTAGAAAAAATAAATTGGGCAATTAATGAAACCGAAATCAATCACCTTAAAAATAAACGTTTTTACGAATTAAGTGATGGTCAGTTACAACGAGTTTTAATTGCAAGAGCATTGGCGCAAGACACAGAAATTATTATTTTAGACGAACCAACGGCGCATTTAGATTTACATCATACCATCAAAATTTTTTGTTTGCTTAAAAGTTTAGTAGAAAAAACTTCGAAAACAATTATTATGTCATCACACGAAGTAAATCTTTCTATCAAATTTGCAGACGAAATTATCTTGTTTACGAATGATGAAATAATTACTGGAACTCCATCAGAATTAATAGAAAAAAATGCATTTGACAATTTATTTCCTAACGAAATTGTTAATTTTAACAGAAATTTACAACAGTTTATCATAAACAA
>TARA_R110002167_G_scaffold86942_2_pt1 | contig 27498 bp, 22 predicted proteins | sample TARA_R110002167 | Tara Oceans TARA_R110002167 (sample SAMEA4398238) | marine metagenome | biome: Polar Biome; feature: [MES] marine water layer (ENVO:01000295) within the mesopelagic zone...; material: water (ENVO:00002006), including particulate matter (ENVO:01000060) such as......
TCTTAGCTAGCTTTGTCGGGGCTATTAGAGGGAGGCATCCAGTGAGAGAAGAAATGCAAAAAACCCTTAGCTCCGAAGGCTGTATTTTAATCAACGAAAGCGCAACATTCAACGACTTCCAACATGTATTGACTAGCTCTATATTTTCTCTTTGTCCTAGAGGATACGGCAAAACCTCTTTTAGGATTTGCGAGTCTCTTGAAGCAAGAGTGATACCAGTATACATATATGATGAACCTTGGATTCCGTTTGAAGACGAATTAGACTTTGAGGAGTATGGAGTTCTATGTCATGTAAACGAGCTACCTCTATTGGTTGACAAGTTGACGAAAATGACAGAAGACATAAGTACAATCCAAAATATGATAACTAGAGGCGGCGAAGTCTACCGAGACTACTATTGTTTTGAAGGATGTTATAATAAAATCGTAAAAAGGGAGATGAGTTGATGGAACATTTTTTTCAAGAATTAGACGGCTGGTTCGATGATCCTATAGATAGGGAATTATACAGTGAGATGGTAGAGAAATACCCCTCTGGTAGCCACTTCGTTGAAATAGGAAGCTATAAAGGTAAAAGCTCATCACTCATGGCGGTAGAAATAATAAACAGCAACAAGGATATTAGGTTTGACTGCGTAGATACTTGGCTTGGTTCACCTGAACATCAGGTCTTAGCTGAAGTAAGAAATGACATGCTGTTTGATATTTTTACAGAGAACACAAAACCAGTTGTACATAAGATCAACGCTGTTAGAGCTGCCTCAGCAGAAGCCTGCAGTCTTTATGAAGACAAGAGTCTAGACTTCGTATTTATTGATGCTGATCATAGTTACGAAGCTGTAAAAGAAGATTTAGAAGCATGGTTTCCAAAAATAAAAGATGGAGGGACTATCGCGGGTCATGATTATGGGAACCCTTCCAACGGAGTGAAACCGGCTGTTGATGAGTTTTTCCTAGAAAAAAACCTAGAGATAGTTACCTTAAGACATTTGTGGAAAGTGTATGTATGAAGATAATATATATAACAAATGAAGACCCAAACTCTCAGGGCGATTATCAAGAAGTGTCTATGTTGCATGGACTAAGAGAAGTTCTTGGAGATGACTGTATTGACTTTCCTCGTAAGAAAATAATGTACGGCGATTTTTCTGAATCTCCAAAGAATGAGCTTCATGGGTGGGGCTTTACCTTGCTCACAGAGCCGATACAAGACATAGAAAACCGCAAGCTAGAAGACATTGATTTTGTTCTGTATGGCGTTACAGACGCTTATGGGGTTAAGAATAACCCTATCATAGACAGACTAGCTAAGCATGGCGTATGGTATCTTGATGGACATGACCATAGTAATATAACTAGAACTCCCTGCTTTAAGCGTGAGCTATTTAAAGAACAGGAAAACGTTTTTCCTACTGGGTTTGGTATACCAGAACATCGGATTATGCCCCTTAACTTTGAAAATAAGACACAGACAATCCAAAAAACCGCTCCTCCTTATGCATGCTTCGGCCCACAGATATTAGGCCCCACAGCAAGGCAGTTATACGTTTTTAATAATGAAGAAGATTACTACCAAGATATGAACAACTCGCTTTTTGGTTTAACCTGCATGAAGGGCGGCTGGGATTCTCTAAGACATTATGAAATACTAGCTAGCGGCGCTTGTCTTTTATTCAGAGATTATGACAGAAAGCCAAAGCTGTGCGCACCTCAAGATCTTCCTTGCTTCTCATATAATAGTATGGCAGAACTAGAGACGCTGTTTGCGAGACTCGCTGTTGACGGGAAGCCGACACAAGAATACATAGAGATGGTATGTGCTCAAAGAGAATGGCTTTGGACACATGGTACAACAAAAGCTAGAGCAATTAAAATACTGGAGGTATTACATGAATCAAGAAAATAATCTACCGTTACCTATATATAGGGCTGAGCCAACAGAAGTAACTCTATTTGAGCAAGCCTTAAAAACGCTAAAGGTTGCAACACCAAGAATGATAGAACTTGGATGCGCAGAAGCTGAATATTCACATATTTTCTGGAAAGCTACTGGAGGCACAAACGTGTGTTTAGATATACTACCTAGACAAATAGAGGTAGCGAAAAAATATTGTCCCGACGCAGAGTTTATACATGGCTATGTCGGAGAGAAGGTTCATCGTGGAGAAATAGAAGAGGACAGTCATGGAGCTCAGAAAATCCCATTAGACTCCCTTATCTCAGAGAGTAAGAAGGTTGATATGCTACAGATGGATATACAGGGTGCAGAACTACAAGTTTCTGAGGAGCTAAAAGAGAAGGATCTGTATCAGTTCATAGACTATCTATTCATAGCTTTTCATGATAACCAATTAGAGGTTATGAACAATATACCAAGCAACTTTAATATAATTTTTAACCATCCTAAAATTCAGCATGACGGCCTGTTACTCGCTAGAAACCCTAACTATGAAGGAGAAGTTAGTGAGTAATTATATTGACTGTCTGCCAGAGAACAATCTGGAGAAGAAGTATTTTAAAGAAATAGCAGATGAAATAAGGGTTGCTCTATCTTGGCAAAAGAGAACGGGAAATTCAGATATTACTATTGTAGCTAAAAACTTTGGTGATCCAATGCCAGACGTTCCCGGCGAAAAGGTTGTTTTCATGAACGCCGATGAACAATACCGCATCCCTGATGAAGTAAACGATCCTGACATTAAGATGATATTTAAGCAGTATTGCAGGGAAGGACAGCATGAAAAACTCAGACCTTTACCTCTTGGCCCAGCGAAGGATTTTGTATATACACCAAATGCATTTGAAGATAGAATTTACGATGTGACGTTCATTGGACAGATAGCACAAAACAGAGCTAAGTTTTACGGAGAGATATATAACTTCCTACAAGATGACAGTATTAGTTCTTTCTTTGGTTTATATCAGGGGTTCAATAAGGGTCTTGACATGGAGTCTTATTCTAAGGTATTATCGAACACAAAGATTGCAATATGTCCCCACGGAAGCGCAAGCCCAGAAACATTTAGGTTTTTTGAAGCTATGTCTGCGAATTGTGTTGTGATTTGTGCACATCAGCCTGATAATTGGATATATAGAAATGCTCCATATAATGTTGTTGCTAACACAAACATGATAGTCAACGGCGTTACAGTTGGCAGTACATATCATATTGTGAAGACCCTACTTTCTGACCCCAAGAAGCTAAAGCTTTTGTCAGATCAATCTAAACAATATTATTATGGTAGAGTGTGTGCTCCTCCGGTTGCTCAATATATCCTGTCAGAAATAAAAGAAAAGGGCTCATAATGTTTAGTCGTAACCCACATTGTCCGTCGCCAAAATATATAGAGAAAGATATCACAATATGTCTGCACGCCGGTTCAGATCCGGAGGTAGTTAAGAGGCAAGTTGAACTACTGAAACCTCTAGAAGAAGAGTTCAATATACACTGGAATAAAAGAATTGACAGAAAGGCGGCAGCATATGACTCTTATTCTGAACTTGTTAATGAGGCAGTAGCTACCTCGCCAACAGAAACAGTTATTCTTGTGAATGATAGAGTTGTGCCAGAACCAAGAGAAGTACAGTTTATGCTACAGTTGTTGCATAGAGGATATGCTGTAGCGGGCCAATGGAATGTAGCTTACATGGCGTTAACCAAGGAAGTCTTTAGAAAGATAGGATGGTTTGACGAAAGGTTTTATGGCGGAGGATGTGAAGATGATGACTTTGTTTTACGTTTAAGGCTCGCTAATCTAGCGTACTTCGAGGCGCTATCTTGTCATTACGACCAGACTTGGAAGAGTCCTTTACTCAAAAAAGAAGGGGCTAAGTGCGCTATATCTGGACCATACTTCCACCGTAAATGGATTCAGAACCAACAGGAAATACGTAGGGTTATCCCAGAAGAAAGCTATCCAAAATGGGATGAGCTAGTTGGAGAGCCTCGCCCCGACATAAGTAGCCAATGGCTGGATTGGTCTCACTCAATCATAGGTATCGACTTTGGAAGAAGAGACACAGACGGCGAGTCTAGAACATATCACTTTATGCTAGAAGACTATAAAACAGAGTACAGAAAGGTTACTAGTGTATGAAAATTCTCTTCTGTGGATATCGAGATTGGGCTATTAGAATCCACAAAGCTCTAGGTAAGATCTGTGACTTTGCCTCTAATCCAGAAGAACTCAAAGAAAAAACTGCTACAACATGTTATGATAGTATATTTTTTATAGGGTGGAGCTGGATGGTAGAAGACGAATTAATTGAATCTAGTAGATGTATATGCATGCACCCTTCTGCCCTTCCTAAATACAGAGGAGGCTCTCCTCTTCAGAACCAAATCATAAGCGGAGAAACTAAAAGCGCGGTTACATTCTTTGTTATGGACAGTAAAATGGATCACGGTAAAATACTGTGGCAGCAAGACTTTTCTCTAAGTGGAGAGTTAGTATATATACTTGCTAAGTTGACTGAACTCGGAAAGCTTGGAGTCGAATTTATACTAAATAGTCCTGATTATGAAGGGTACGAGCAGGATCATAGTCAAGCTACAGTATACAAACGTAGGAAACCTGCAGATAGTGAAATAAAGCCAGAAGATTTCTGTGTGATGACCGCTGAGAAATTATACAATAAGATAAGATGCCTACAAGACCCATACCCCAGACCATTTATAAAATGCAAGGATGGAACAATATTATATATAACCGGAGCAGAGCATGGCTAAAAAATTAATCATAGCACCACACGTTGATGACGACGTGCTTGGGTGCGGTGGGATAATTGACAAAGACACCTTTGTTTTATATTGTGGTCTTAATGAGTCTGACTTAGTAGATAGACCTTCTATGAAAATGCGCCTTGATGAGGCAGATAAGGCAGCGGTATATCTAGGGCACTCTTATATTTTATTAGAAAACAAGGTGAACAACTATAAGATCCCAGATTTAATCGCTCCCATAGAAAAGCTAATAAATGACTTGACTCCAGAGGAAGTGTATATACCATACCCGTCTTATAACCAAGATCATAGAGTAGTGTATGAAGCATCCTTAGTGGCTCTTCGTCCTCACGATAGAAACTTTTTTGTTAAAAAGGTTTTTACTTATGAGCAGCCCCACGTCTTTTTGTGGGATAATTCGCATCAAATAAACGGATGCTTTAAACCAAATTACTACAAGCCAATTGATATTAAAAGAAAGATTAAGGCATACGAGCTTATGGAAACGCAAGTGCGTACATTCCGTAGCTCTAAAATGCTGGAGTCTATGGCTCAACTTAGGGGTTCTCAGTCTAATTTAGAATACGCAGAAGCCTTTCAGATACTAAGATTCGTGGAGGAATAAAGTGACAAAAAATATACTAATTACAGGCGGTCTTGGTTTTATTGGAACCCACTGCATAGAAAAATGGTCGGACGAAGACTGGTCTATACATGTAATAGATAACCTATCTTCTAATGCTATAACTGCTGACCATCCGATAGCCCAAAGTGTTACCTTTATAGAGGCTGATGTAATAGACATAGATTGGGAAAGTTTACCAAAGTTCGATATGGTTCTTCATCTTGCTTCTCCAGTTGGTCCAGTAGGCGTACTGAAACATTCTGGTGTGATGGCGGATATTATACTTAAGGATATATACTCAGTCATCAAAGGTGCTAAGTACAACAAATGTCCGTTAGTGTTTGTATCTACATCAGAGATATATGGATACAGAGAAAGTAAAACATACCTTTCAGAAGACGGAGATAAAGTCCTCAAGGGCGAATTTACTGTACGCAATGAATATGCTATAGCTAAGCTTCTTTCAGAGATCGTGCTATCTAACTGTGCAAAAATTAGCGATGACTTTAGATATCAAATCATTCGACCATTCAATGTGACTGGAGCTTTTCAGCTTCCTGATGGAGGGTTTGTACTTCCTAGATTTGTCAAGCAGGCGATTGATGGTGAGGATATTACGGTGTATTATAATGGCGAGCAAATCAGAGCTTTTACATGGGTGAAAGATATTGTTGATGGAATATATCTAGTCTCAACAGCTCCGGAAGAATTATGGAATGAAGAGTGGAATATCGGCAACGAAAAAAATGAAGAGAGTATCCTCTATCTTGCTGAAAGAGTCAAGACTCTTACTGGTTCTGACTCTATAATATCTCATGTAGACCCCGTATCGCTTCATGGTAAGCTGTTTTCAGAAGCCCCTGAAAAGATACCAGACGCATCTAAAATCAAGCAGAAGCTAGGCTGGGAGCCTACAAAAGGAATAGATAGTGTAATCAAAGAAGTGGTAGAATTTTGGAGCAAACAATGAATACTATAGAACAGATATATTATAACCACGTTAAGCTACATCCTTCCTATTTTGAGAAATATAAAAAGGTTCCCAAGTATCCGGGACAGAAAGAATCTGGCGGATGGAATAAGCATAACGGATGGAGAGGACATGACTTTCCCAGAGTGTGGTGCATACTAGACTTTATTGAATGGATGAGTCAAATTGAGCTATCTGGACATATTGGTGTTACAGATAATGAAGATCCTGAGTTAGAATTTATAGAAAATAGGTTCTCCAAAAAGACAGTGTTAAGTTATCCTCCATATGATTTGCATAATGAAATTAAAACAGACGAAAACTTTGACTTCTTTTTGTTTAGTCAAACAATAGAACATCTGTATAATCCACATTTAGCTATCCGGAATATCAGAAATGTAATGAAGCCTTCTGGCCTTGTGTTTACAAGTGTCCCAACTATAAATATACCGCACATGACACCTGTGCATTTTGGTGGATATACGCCAATGGGTTTAGCCTCAATGTTTATCTTAAGTGGATTTGAAGTTGTTAAGATGGGTCAATGGGGCAATCATGATTATATCTCAAAGATTTTTGAGAAACATACATGGCCTGACTTTTACGAATTGGCAAACGAAAATGGCGAAGTAACTAACGAAGAAAGAAACTGTTCTCAGTGTTGGATTTTAGCGAGGGCTATATAATGAAGAAGATATTTTTCTGCATGGCAGAATACCCAGAGCCTAGACAGGGGTTCTTTTTGGAATATATGTCAAAAGCTAATCAGAAGTACTCAGACATGCATGGCTTTGAATATATAGAAATGACGAATCTACCCAGAGAAGAAGACGGGGAGTTTTGGAGGGATAATCCTACATGGCTAAAACACAAGGTTGTTCATGACTGGATCGAGGAAGGTTTTGTTGAAGATGGAGATGTAGTTTCACACATAGATGCTGATATTGCTATCGCTAAGTTTGATAAGTCATTTGAGCCAAGTGAAGGCAAATCTTTTGGCTACGCAATTGACTCTTGCAATACCCATTGCATGGGAGCATATACAATCAGAGTAAATGACTGGTCTAGAAACATGCTAAGAAACATGCTTGACGAAGAGTTTTACCAAAGAATGAAGGACAATAAAGCTCCTGAACACACAAACCCTATAACAGGACAACCAAACTGGGAGCTGTTTAGAGAACAGGCGTCTTGGTATACAATGTCAGGACTACCTCTTCATAGCTGGATTCCATTTGCGCAATTACCCAACTATGGCTTTCATATGAACAAATCTTCTGAAACAATCTACTCGGTAAACGAACTGCTTGAGAATGTAGAAATTTTCCCAACAGAATGGAATGTTACTCATATCCCCGAAGAAGATGGTCAGGATAGGTTCTATATAAATCCTACAGTAACAGAAGATACTATACTTAGACACTTTGCTGGCGGAAGAGCGTGGCGAGCAGATTACTTTACTGGAGAACATCAATGAAAAAAATAGCAGCCATACTAGATAGCCTGTCTGCGTCCCAGAACTCTTTTTATCTCATTAAAGAGTTTAATAAAATGCAGGAAAACAACGTGTATTCACCTGTGTGTTTTTATAACAATTTAAGCGCTACGCCGATCAAGACACTTTTTGCCTGTATGAATATATCATATTACGCATACTTTGATGGAGTGACTATAGCTACATCAATCGACACTGCCAATACAATGCTTAAAACTAAAAACAATTCCAGAAAATTTCTATACCTATGGGATATCGAATGGTTGCGAGAGCCTATGGATTTTAATTATATAAATTCCGTGTTATCTAACCCTAAGTTGGATATAATAAGTAGAAGCGAATCGCATAAGGTAATTATAGAAAACTATTGCAACAGAAAAATATCTGGCATAGTTGATGACTGGAATATACAGCAATTGGAGAACATAGCATGGACATAGACATTATAACTAAAATGTACATAGACGAAGGTAAGAGCACTCATGAAATAGCTGAGGTTTTTGATACATACCCTAATAAAATTAGACGAACATTAGTATCGAATGGCATAGAACTAAGAGATAGAAGCGCATCTAGAAAAGCCGCCTTAGATTCCGGTAGAGCTGAGCATCCAACAAAAGGAAAAGTAAGGACTGAGGAAGTTAAAGAAAAAATCAGCAAGGCTATGGAAAAGCAATGGGCTAATCTACCTAAAAAAGAAAAGGATCGCAGAAGTGAACTCGGTAAAGAGGCTTGGAAAAATAAGACTGATGAAGACAGAATAGAGCTACATAGGAAGGCAGCTAAAGCCTTAAGAGCCACCATCAAGCATGGCTCTAACCCAGAGAGGCTATTGCGTGATAAGCTAACAGAAAGCGGCAGAAATGTGGAGCTACACAAGAAAGGACTTATAGAAGGTACGAAATACGAGATGGATTTATATCTACCTGATATAGCTACTATAATTGAAGTTGATGGACCTCAACATTTTAAACCAGTTTTTGGAGAAAAAGGGTTGCGAGAATACGTCAAACATGATATAATTAAGAACGGGATTCTCATTAAAAGAGGGTTCTGTGTAATTAGAGTAAAATACCTATGTACGTCTTACAGTAGGGCTATAGGTAGAAGATTGTGGGAGGCAGTTGAACCTGTTGTAAAACAGATAGAGAATAAACTTCCTCCTAAGGACAAAAGACTTATTGAACTGGAGATTTCTTAATGCAAGACCAAGTTGACCTAGAATTGTTTGATGCTGAGAGCATTACTAATGATGATGTATTGTTAGTTCCAAAAGAAGAAAAAGATCCGAATACTCCTGAGTACTCGTCTCCAGAATGGAACAAGTATGTCATGGGACATTTTCGTGCAGATGAATTAATCGACGGAAATCCTATCTGTGCAGGATTAAGGAGAGTAGCGGGATTGCTATTGGGGGAGGTTGTTGAATCTGGACCTGATCAAGTATTCCCAGCTACAGACGGAAATGGGCCCGGACGAGCTACTGTTGTGTATCAAGTTATAATTAACTGGATGAACAGCGGTCAAGTGCGGGTCTTTAAAGAAGTCGCTGATGTATGGCACGGAAACACGGATGATCTATTTTGTGCTCATCCTGTAGCTACTGCTAGTACTCGTGCGGAAGGACGCGCTCTGCGTAAAGCTTTAGGTGTTAGATGTCTAGCTGCTGAAGAATTGGCAAAGAAAGACATTGTATCTATTGTGCAACAGAGCGTACAAAAGGATAATCCCATTAGCGGAGAGTGGGACGAAGCTGCTATGATTAGTTCTTCGCAAACTAATTTTATCGACAATAAGTGTAGACAGTTAGATATTAATGTTATGGCATTTATCAACTCTGGAGAAGGAGTCCATGACTCAATCGAAGAGGTTGAAAAGAGCAAAGCTTCTGCGATGCTTGGAGTGCTTAATAAATATCAAACCAAACAAAATGAGATGCCAGAAGGCATCATGGGTTATAACAAGAATTGGAGAAATGTGTAATGAAAGTTAATTACAATGCTGGTAAACTAAATGTCGCTTTTGAAGGCGAAACTGTTCGTGAGCTATGGAAGCAGATCGCTACCTTTCAAGAGGTATTTGGCGAATCTATCTGTGGAAAGTGCGATTCGGACAATCTTAGATTTGTCGTAAGAGAGAACGAAGGAAACGAGTACTTCGAGCTTCGCTGTGTCGATTGTGGTGCTAAGCTATCTTTTGGTGCAAACAAGAAGGGTGGAGGATTGTTCCCTAAAAGAAAGGATGCCGATGGAAATTGGATTTCTGACAGTGGGTGGCAACGATGGAACCCTAAAACAAAGGTCCTTGAATAAAGGACGCTACAGTTAAGGCTACCTCGCTCAGGGAAACTTGGGCGAGGTTTTTTATTAAGGAATTTAACAAATGACTCAAGAAACAGTAAACGGTGGTAGAGGTGACCTAATCCTAAGTATATTAGGTGAACTTGAAGCAAAGTCTTTTTTGGAAATAGGCGTCGCTGAAGGCGATGTGCACAGGAGGATTAACCTAGAAAATAAAGTCGGCGTTGATCCGTTTGAGGTTTGCTGTCCAACTGTTCTAAAAATGACAAGCGATGAATTTTTTCAGCAGAATGAGGATCGTTTTGATGTAATCTTTATTGATGGAGATCATTCATTTGAACAATCAAGAAAAGACTTTTATAACTCCGTAGAAGCTCTAAACAATTATGGCGTTATATTGATGCATGATATCGACCAACTAGACAATCCAGAAGCTAGAGGTGAAGTCTATCTTGCGTGGCAAGAGATAGAGCAAGACCAAAGGTTTGAGACACATAAAATCTACATCAGTCAAGACAGAGATTATATCGGTATGGTAAAAATAAAGCCCCGCGATTAAACAGGGCTTTAAATGGACCAAAAGGCTTAAATCTTTATAGGTATTCTAGAGATACATATAGTCCATATGAGGTTTTTGACCCAATACTTAATGGGGAAGCTGAAATAGCGGCATACCAAGTATGTCTTTCTGCTAGCCCAGTACCGCCGTAGGTATTAGTCGTATTCTTTGTTCCCAAGTCAGGAGTACCGCCAAGAGCACTATCTCTGTAAGAGTTGTCATAGTACTGCAACCATTTAGGCTGTACAGAAGAAACATCAGTGTTAATTGAGTTAACAAAGAAGCCGCCGCTTCCGGGAGAGTTAAACAATGGAACCACTGTTCCAGTACCTCCAACGGTTTCTGTGTCACCAGTAATGGTTCCAAGTCTTTCGTCGCCATTACCGTTACCAGCAGTAGCTTCTGTCTGCGTAAAGTTTGTAAACTTAACGCCGGAAGAGTTCATATAGAAGTTTTGTCCAGCTCTCCAAGTGCCAGCGTCTGGCCAAGCAGCGCCCCACCAGAACATGTCACCAGACCCATAGAAAACACTATTATCAGAAGTGTTATCAGAGCCTTGATTCGTCAACCAAGCGGGAGTTGTCTTGCCGTCAAAATTAACAATTTCTGCCACTTTGGTTACAACACCAGAGGCTGGATAATTGATATTACCTCTATCATATATTCTTAACTGACAGTTTTGAACATTAACATGGCTGCTATGGTCAAAATTAACATGAAAAGTCCTATTACTAGAATTAATCTTTGTCAGAGGAACACCTGAAGTAACCATAGTGCTCCACCCAGAGGCTGGGGTTGTATATTTAACATTATTTGCAGAAGGTCCTGTATCAGTACCAGCTGCATTTGTTACGAACGTAGTATCTTGATAGGAACCAATCTGCACGGATGAGCCAAACGAAGCTCCGTAAAATCCGAGCCCAGAACCAGCAATATTTTGCTGTGTCCCGATTCCAAATGTGATTTCAGCCATTATAAATCTCCTTTATTGTATCTAGAGGCACCCTATGTAATGTAATACACAAAAGAGCACCCATTAAGTTAAATTTTAGTCTATTTTTTACCACAACCACCGCATTTTCCTTTGGTTGCTTCATATCCCTCCCATTTACCTATAGGGCAACGCTCAGAAGCCCACCCCGCTTTCATTTTAACGAAGCAACCACACTGAGAACATCTATCTGAAGATAAATACTCACATGCGTTACAAACATCCAGTCGGGATTGTTTCACATGTTCTGGAACACTTCTACCACCATTCCTCACATGTTGACTCGTAGCCTTAGCGAAGTTCTTCGCCTGTTGAAAAACGGAAGGCATCTTCTTTTCGGATTTGTTGTCTGATATATTGCTTTCTTGAGAAGCGGGACTTTCGATTCCTTCAAAACCGCAAGAAACACACTCGCATTTGTTGCAGCCCAATACCGCTGAACATCTTTTACATCTTGCCATCTATCTATCCTTATAATAAATAAGCCACTGGAACTGGAGCTGGTACGACTACTACTTCGGGTTTTCTATAGCTCTTCGGTATATCAAGCAGATAACAGGGAACGGTTTCGGATTCCGCAGAAGTAGGGAGACATTCCCATATCTGAAATTCTTCATTGCCCTCGTAAGCGCTTCTACCTGTATCACAACTATACCTAAAAGAAAACCTACCTCTGGATATAGCTGAATCTGGGTGCCACCCCAATACAGTATGCCATATATAGCCGGTATCATACGGTACGTGAGGCAAGCCTCCGGCGTAACCATGAGTTTGGCACCACGGTTCAGTTGGAAAACACGAACTAGTATCTATCTTAGGGTGTGGAAAATCGGTTGTCAGATTTTGGTATGTTATGTTTGGATCATAGTAGGGATTCGCTACAAGGAACGTGCAACAATGCACGTCCTCATAACACGAAATATAGTTGTGAGGAGCATCGGCGAGTGGCAAATTATATGCAGTCAATCCCGATCTGCATTTGTTGTCAGCGCAACTTGTACATGATACTACAGTATAATTCTGACTCTCCCCTCCGTTAAATCCATTACTCTCAGGAGCCAATCCGCATAACGTAGGTTCAATATCATTCCATGTGACAGAGCATAGCTCCACAAAGGGAGGAGAAAAGTCTTTGCATACCCAAGTACCGCCATACCCCGTAACATTATTCTCATCGGGAGGATCTTTAGCCATTTCGCACAACTTTTTATCAGGATAGTCCGGATCTCTGGGACCGTCATCCAGCTCCCAAGGAAATATAGGATATATAGATATTACTTCTCCACAACTGCCCTGACAGTAACAGAATTCTTGATCACCCTTTGTGCCAATTACCGATCTATCAACAACTCCGACAGGTATACCACAAGTCCAAAACCCTGTGTGTTGATCTTTAAGTCTTATGTAAGGTTTCCATGCGTAATTTAACGCACACGGAAAGCCTGTCCTCAAATCATTACCCGCATCAACGATATGGCTTGTTAGTTTTTGACTCAAGCCAAATATCTCATCTACATACTGTACGCATTCTGTTGTTGTTTCGTCATCACTTCCTTGGACTAGAACCTCAATTGTCTTTACTCTTTGATTCTCATCAAATCTAGGGGCAGGATCTCCGGCTCCAGTAAACACTTTTATTTCTGTATTATCACATCCAACAACTGGAGGATTCATAGAACACCAAGGTCCAAATTCGCCAGCAACTCCACCTACTGCTACGAGATCTGCTCTACCGCATATACTATTGCCGAACTTATCACATGTTTTAGGATCCCTTGTCTCATTTTCCATTTCGTTAGTAGCTAGATACTCAGGATTACCCTTGGTGCCGACAAGCTCTCCCATAAAGTTTAGCTGCTGGCCTTTTTTAGCCACTAGATCATACCAGTATCTGGAGTCCCCAACCTTGTGGAACACTTCAGCCGCCTCCCAATCCGTAGTATACCTACTGCCTTCTCTAAAATCTTCTCCCGGCTTTAAATCATCCTTTTCCATATCATAAGAGGTCCATCTCATGATAGAGACGGGTGTTGATGCTCCAGAGCCGCCTTCAGCCCACGGACCATCTGGTATCATTGAAGGAAGATGCAAAGGAAGGTGCTTCACCTCATTAAATTGTATTTTACCTTCATTACCGTATTCAGATGCAAAGCTCCCCGTAAAAAATCCAAGCCCTATCAGGAAAGCCTCACCTTTTGCATTGCAGTGACTAAAACTACCGCTGGAATGCTGACTCCAACTACATGCGCTCCCTAAATTGATTCCATCTACACCCCATAAGGTAGAAACCATCAGATCGGATTGCTTCGGTAGAGTAGAAAAAGCAGCTTGAACTGTAGGTTTGTGCCAATTGGCAATCAAAAGCGTGCTAGGAGGAGGTCCCGGGAATACGCCACAACTACAGTCACTTCCCGTTGGCTTACAATTAGCTGGTGGATCATTAGGTAGACCGCGTTCCCATTTATCTGTTCCCTCAGCATCGCAGCCCAATTCAAGCCAAACCCAACCGTTAACATTTGTCGTTTGACAGGATAGAGCTTTCGTGCCCTCATCCTCATGTATTCTATCTCGGGTAGCGTTTTCTTCGAGGTCGGCACTCTTGTTTCTCATGTCTCTATCAAAAGCTTCAAGTAACTCTGTTGGAGTAAAATAAATATGTTCTAGTTGTTCCTCGCAATATTCATGATCCCAGTTTTCACAACATCCCTCCCCATCGCCGTCAAGTCTACCGTCTTCATAATCGACTGAACTGCAACTAACTGGATCTTTACACGGAAGCTGTAATAACATTACAGCACCGCCAGTTTTAGTGGCCCACTTATCTGGATCTTCATCATTATCTGTAGTTCTAGTACACCAGAAACCTCCACCCTCCTGATTGGGACCGGCTGGACCGTGTCCAGATTCCTCTGGATGTCTAAAAGTGTACATTACCGTCTTTGCTATGCTCGGCGCTTGAAATTTTTCTGGGATACTGGAATCCATATGGCGGACAATTGTCTTATAGAAAGTTCCGACTCGAAAAAGAAAAGTCTCAGAAACCGCGCCAAAAGCCTTATCTTCTCCTTCATTATCAAAGAGCTGAGCTCTATAACCATTACTCTCTGTTTCTATACCTAACCTATGTGGGTTTTTGGATCTTTGAGAGAGAGTATGGTCACACCACGGAGATGTCACAGATACAATACCTTTCCCCGTATGAAGTCGAAAACCATTACAACCACATGGCTGAGGATGCTTCTTGTCGTGCTTCATAAAATTAAGCCAATTTCCGAGGTCCAGAGAAGCTACGTGAGCGCCTGAATTACATGGATCGTGATAATGCACCGCTTGGCCTGTTTGATCAGCAAATATATGGAAGAGCGGACTCGTTACATCATCTGGAGGTGACTTTTTATTAAGATTACCACAGATAGGAAATATCTCATAAAGATGAACAGCTTCATATATCCCGTGCGTTTCTATGGTAGTGCAAGTATCAACTATGTTATAATCCCATATGCCTGTTACACAGTCATCTACAGCTATAGGATATATCGTGGGCAGATGACTTGGGGAATTACTCAATTTTGTAAGGTGAAGATGGTCCGTGTGCGAGTGGCGACAACGAATCCAATCTTCCCTATCTTTCTCTACTTGTGTAGCATTTGAACCCGCAGACATCGGATGTGCTTTAGCAGCCCAATATTCTTCGGGCCTTTTCATAAAAGTGCGTGTACCGGCTGGATCATCACCATCATAAGATATCCAATGGTCAGTATAGGCCACCCTAATATCGCCCACCTTGACTTCCGCACTGAGTTTAAAAGTCGTGAGTCCCGTTGCGCTACCAACACTCTCTCCGTCGGTAGGAAAAGTATTAGCTTTTACACTATATTGTGGCCATTTCTTACCAAAGAGAAGTTTCTGCGGAAGTCCTCCAGCGGGATCGGTTTCAAGGCCCTCAACGAGGAATCCAGTATTAAACTTTCTGTCCCACATTCTACGCCATTCATCTTGACATGATGTATTACAGTGTGCACATGGACCCTCAAAGTCTACATAATTGAATTTCGTATCAATACCATGTTCTAGGTGAAACCTAGTTGGATCTAATGGATTCATTATTAATTGCCCTCCAAACCATTAAGTATTCTCTCTCTCCATGTTAATATCTCCTCAAATTCAAACTTGATAGTATAACCCTCTCCTGTAAAAAGATAACCCCTATTAGGCGTTTGAGTAATCTCGAATTCGGCACTCTTTTTTTTTCCTATATAAGGATTTCTATTACCGCTCTGCTCTTTTCTAAACTCGTGCTTATAGGTTGCCTTCCAAGGGTTCGCTCTACAATCAAATTCCTCCATCTCTGGTTCAAGATATATACCGCCGCCTTTTTCAGCGTAGTAATATACCCATGTCGGAAGATCCCAATGTCTCTTCCCAGCGCCACAGCCAACTTTATTTGCTAAATTCTCGCTCGTCATTTTCTCTCCCATGACAATCACATCATCATCACTAAGGAGCCTAGCTTCAGGTTTATTTTCGTCATTGAAATAGTAAAAATCTCTAGCTACACGAGATTGGTCCTTATCGTCGCTATCAAGCTCGGAATAATCTAATATCCAATCTTCCGGAGAGATTGAACATGGACCAGTATTCTCTATATTAATTACCTTAGCTCTAAAATCCCTACTCTTGCCAACCATTTTTGCAAAAGAAACTTCATCAGTAAAATTAATGACAGTATCATTAGATGGATATCTGTTATGCGAAGACACTTCAGGTCCTACGGGGAAAGGCCTCGTATGATTATGATACCAAATCTTCTTTATTTTATGTGTTAGTGGTGTCTGTTTTACTATTATTTTGCCAGTGAACGGATCAGGTTCAGGATACCAGTCAGAGTCAAAAGTTTTACCGTCTCCTTGTATTACACTCATAAACCACATCCACATGCGATAAACTCTACCATCCATCCCATAGGTTATTGTGTCCTTTACGAGCTCTATCTCATCAAATGTGTGAGGAGTGTTATCATCAAGAATTACACTTTCTGGCCTTTGTGTAGGTCCAGTAATTACTCGTGTAATCCTCTTTTTTTCACAGCTACCTACAGGATAGTAAACGTCATCGGCAACCCTTACAGTCGCCCCATTAACAGTAGATCTTTTAAGCCAACTTTCCGCGCTTCTCTGAGATCTAATCTGCACAACAATAATATCTTCATGCCACTTTGTCCACTTCTCGCGTGTCTCATCAGGCCATTGGGGTCCAAGTGGGTTAGGATATAACCAGTTAAAATCATTTGGACGCCCGGCTGGCTCCTCACCTGTGGTTATTTGATCGTATACATTATACAGTATGTCCGCGCCCCTCACATGCATAAACATTTTCTGAGGAATATCATACTCATTACCTTTTAGTTTATTGTCAACAAATTCAAAGTATGGACCTTTAATATATGTTTCTTGTTCTTTCTCTACCAGCAGTTCTCTTAACTCCTCCTTATAAGCATCATAGTCATCCTCGTCTTCTCCTGCCGGAGGTTTTGGTACGGGCACTACTTTCTTATTCTTCAGCAAGAACCTAGTATGCCAGTCTTCTTCTGTCAAAGTTTTGCCTAAGCCGTCATTTGGGTCTTGCCTCGTTTTTGTAATATTCCAAGCGAATGGATTTAACCAGAAGAACTCATTGTTTGTAACTTTTATAGAAGTAAAACTGTCCGGATGCCAATGATGAGTAGCCTGAAGAGCCTTCTTAGTAAGCGGCCCACCAGTCCTTAAATCTGGCTCACCAACCTCGTGCGGATACGGAGTCACCCTACCCGCACCCACCTCCCCTTTTTTTGGGCTACTAAACCAATAAGTACCATCCTCCATTTTTAAGAAAGGATATGTTAGGCAATATGTAAGAGTGCGATATTCTTCTAAGAATTCTTTTATTGTGTCTTCATCTTCTACGAGTTTTTCTGTAGGGATTACAATTGGACCACCTGTAGGGGTGCATCTTGGACCTGAATTTCCACAAGTGCTACCACTTATAAAAAGCTCCTCGCCAAAGTTATACGCTCTATATTCTATCAAGACAGGTATTCCTCTAGATAGAGTACCGGGCCCGCTAGATGGGAAGTGCGAATTCCAAGCATCAACGGTTTGCTTATACGCTAAAGAGTACGTGATTTTTTTTATCTGTATATTTGTACGGTCTCTAGGAAAAGAGCTGAATAGACTGCCACCTCTTGCTGCTTTCATGACCGATTGACCAAACGCCGCATTTATATCTGTGTCGTGTTGATTAATCATATTTCTCTCACTAGGACAACCTTTTTCGATAGGATCCGGTTTTCCTGCCGCAGCTTTAAACATATCAATATCACCACCGTTCTCATGAACTCCCTTTGGTGTATACTGCCAATCTGCTATCCCATAAGATTCTCCAGAGGACACAAGTTCTGTCTTCACTATCTGAAGCTCCCTCCTTATGCTTATATGTTTACCGATTGCGATGTGAAATCTCTTGGGAACAAAGTAGCCAGCAGAGTCTCTAGTTTTTGGGTGTTTCAGATAGTCAAAATCAAATGGACCCTTTGGCTTCCTTTCGTGAGAAACTACATCAAATTCTGGTGACCAACTAAAAGCGTTGATTTCCGTTCGATACTCTCCATAGTCTCTTTTGTCGATAGACTGTGTAACCTTTCTGAGATGCTCGTGTAGCTGCTCTCTTTGGTTTTCTGCTAGTTTATCTATATACTCCTCTGTCTCTAATGTGTCTCCATTATCAAGAGTATACATAAAAACATTATCTTTTAATATACAATCTGACCTTTCAGGAGGATCTCCTTCCGCGCAACATGAACTACATCCAGATCTTCCCATTAGGCATTTTCCTTATAATTATCACAACTAACGTAAACTACTCGCCATTCATAATTAATTCTGACTAGCATGACGTAGGGAACATATCCATTTCTTTCAGCTTCGCCTACATCAACCTTGAGAGAAGGGTCGCGGTTAGTAATAATTACTTTCTCTGCAAGATTTGCCCACTCATATTTTGCGTCGTCACGATTATACTTTCTTCTGTTTATTGTGGCTTCACCGCTCGTGTCAGGATCGTCTGGACTCCTTGCTGGTTTAATACTTTTAGTAAGTGTTCCCTCAACAAAAGATAATCCGCCAGCCCACACTTGTCTCTCGTCGTCCCACATTAAATCGACTGGCCCAGACTTAAAGTGCGCCCTATTTAGAGCTGGATTGTCCGGAAAGAAAAACCCATCCATTTTATCATCTCTAGCGGGAACTGGCATACCAGCCATATCATATCCCCATCCAGACAGAAGTAGTGGTCCGCGAAGACCGAAAGTTCTAACATCTTCAGCTACCTGTTGGGGGGAGTAATTAGAGTTCTCAAGATGCATTGAGTTGCCATTAAGGAACCAGTCCCAATTATTCATGTAAACAGCGGAGAAGTCTACTGAGGTCGGAATGAAATACGGATCTAGAGCTCTAGCCATTGGACGAACCCCACCATCCCATAGCCTAGCTTCGCCGAACGTGTCCTCATCACCTTTAATATTTTTGGCTGTTTTGTGGTTAATTATATAAGGGAGCAATTCTTGATTAGGGTTATCACTAGGAGTTTTTCTAATGCCGATAGGAGAGAATATTTGTTCCATAGTACAGCCAAACATAATATCATAGTTTTTAACCGTTTGCCCAAAAAAGTCTACATCTTTACCTAGAAAGTGCTGCAAGCCTGTTCCGGTAGAAGATAACATACTAAAAGTACTTTGTGTGCCAGCATTCACCTGTGCGGAGGCAGGCGGTGTAGATGGAATAATCGTGCCGGTAAAGAATAGAGATCCAGCAGCATCATCAGCATTGACCTGTCTGTCGTCACTTGATACTTGTTGCTTTGTAGGAAACGCAGGTAAGCTAGTAACGCCTGCTTTAAGAGACTTAATTTTATTTTTGTTAATCCTAGCGATTCTATCAATATTATACTTAGCTATCTTGCCAAAGTTTCTAGTCCAAGTTGAGAACTGATAAGAGGTGGTTATACCTCCAGCACCTACGCCAACATCCATTGAAGTAACATATGGGCCATTGTCGTTAAATCTCTCGGCGTAGTTATGTCTTGGAAATTCTGCTAGTTCAACTGTACCAGCTTCTGAAGCGTATAAGTCGGCAAGCGCGACATCTGTGAGAGCAAAGCCACACTGATCTAAAAGGACCATATCCCCACCAAATACTTCAGGTCTTAGCTGATCGTTAGTTTCTACCTCAGCCTTTCCTCGTTTCTGACTATATTTATACCAAGGCCCCCAGCTATATCTATTGCTTTTTTGAGGGATTGTAATCCTAAAAGGGTGTGCGGGGACTGGAAACACCGGGTTCATAAAACCCATCTCGCCGTCGCCTACTATAGGGTGTCCTTGATTGCCCGCTCCTGCGAATTTATCAAATCTTCCGTCTATCAACATGTTACTCTGCCCCATCCTTCTCATAGTGTTTCCGGCGCCCACATTCCCCTGCGCGTCGAGCATAACACCCATCACGTCCCAAAAAGCTTTCTGTGTTGCACTTTTCTGTCGGGCGAATTCATCAAAAACCAGAACCTGCGGAACTGTAACATGCACAAATGCCGAGACATCATCGTATGGATTATTAGGATCGCTGTAAGGGTTACTCATCCAAATTATCTCTTTTTCAACCTTAACATCTGTAGTTCCGGCTAGAAGGTTAGACTGACCAATTGCCGCCGCTACATTATTTGGAATACTGTATGGCACTATTTTTTCTATAGCACTAAAATCTCTTCTATATCCCATATCTCTCCATTGACCACTGGTTTGTGACATGCTTCTTTTAACAAAACCAGCGCACGCTTTCAATCTACCTTCGTCGTCATATCCAGTAATATCCCGAACTCTATAGTCGGGATCAAATGCCGCCTCGGCTATCTCCCACGCCGCCTCAATGTCAAATGAGTTCTTATACCTAAGATTGTTGTCTATCCCGCCCGGCTCTACTGGCAATGGAACAAGATACGTGCTTCCATTAAAGTTTTTACCGGCGGCTAGCGCGCTCTCATAGTATGCGTCTATTGACTGGCTAGAGTTCCCTAAGGTTGAAGCTTCTAACACATCGCGATGCGCTCCCGAATTAAAACCCGAAATAAGGCTAGCTGCATTATTTGTTTTCCTCTTCCAAGATGAAGCAATGCCATTTCTCGCGGGATTCAAAAAAGTAAATCCCGATCTAGGAGTCTGTCTGTTGCTAAGTCCTTCAGATTTCATTGCCTGCTGATACATGCCCCACACATCTCTCCCGGCCCTTGCGCATCTAAGCTCAGTATTTGTCGCTACATAAATAGAGCCGTTAGGGAGCATTACGGGAGCTAAATCTCCCGGGCCAGTTCCGGTACCTACGAGATAATTGCCATCAGCATCTTTACCTAATGCTGGCAATAAATCACGAATACCAACCTCCCAAACTCTGGTAGCTTCGCCGCCTATCATGAGCTTTTGGGTAACAACGTCAGCATACTCCTGTCCATTATTAGCAGAGATAAGAGTTTTACCTTTCTTCGCAGTCTCTACTAAGTCGGCTATAATTCCGGGCACAGGTTGTTCTGATTTATCTTGATATTTAAAGCTGATTACCGGACCAATAACATTACCGTCGTTATCATATACCGTAGGAGTTACGCCGTTCTTAAACACCTTCTCTACTCTAGATGAACCTCCTGTATACGTATTGTTTATTATCGGCCCTTGTCCTCGGCTACTGGCTACTGTGACTAAAACCGGATCTATAATACTAACATAGTCATGCAATACAATCTCTGTTAAATCTTGAAGAATCGCATTAATGCTTACTACGTCCCCAGAAATTCTATATCCGTCTGGTATTAATTCTTTAAGTTTACCAAACTCAATAGTTAGCTTGTTTAGACCAAAATTGATGGGGCCACCAATTAACTCGTCACCATCTTGATTTGTAATAGCATCGGCATGTGCTCCGCTGGGATTATCGTAAGTATATACACTTCTAGCTATTTCTTCTATTAGAGTAAGAAGCCCCTTATCTTTAAGATCGGTAGGATCTACTACGGCATCCTTAACAGGAAAGCCTTGATCATTAACATTTGAATGGCCAAACATGCCACCCCATGCAAAGTTTTCTTTTATACCAAACGGGTTATATACATTATTAATTTGGCTTGTAAAGTTGACACCTTCGCTAGGATAGAAATATGTCTGCGCCAATAACTGAAAAGCTGTACCCTCAAATCCTTTTAAGATAACTTGCACCCCATCTAGTATTTTAGAGGGAGATTCAAAGGTTACATCATATTTTCTTCCGTCAAGCCCTTGAGTATAGTTATATCTCTGAAATACGCCGACAAACTCCATGCCCTGCAATGCAAACTGGCAGACAGTGCCCACTTCTGGGAAACCTTCTACTCTCAGAAATTTATCAGAACCGTCGCTGTTTTTCTCTGGAATTCCATCTTCGTCTAATACCTGAATCTCATGATGAATAACTATGGGATCTAAAAACATTATTTTTGGATTCTCTACACAGTTCGCCCCACTGAGATCGCACGATAGAGTCTCAGTGGTTTCAATTTCTCTTCCGCTAAGAGGATCAGTACCAAGATATAGAAGGTCTCCATTGGCATTCCTTCTTTGACTCGAATTGTCTGGATCTTCAATAAGGGTCATTTGCATAGTGCTAGACTCTGCACCGTAGCCAACACTTACACTGAAAGATTCAACGTAAACACCGAACATCTTTATAGGTTCAGTAAGTTCTACTACAGATGGATCTATAGGCTCTTGACCATGAACAGGGCGGTTATTATCTCGCCATGTCTCTAAGGTGTTTTTGTCATCGTCGGCTCGGCGCTTCCTGTTACCCGCTACAAGCGAGTTAGAATCTGCCTGACTAGCGTTTGATCCTAATCTATCTTCTGTATCTCCAGAAGACGACCATCCTGACCTAAATCCTCTTTTTTCTGCCATATTAATATGCCCATTCTATACTTAAACTATATTTTCCTGTTGCGGGAGTCCAGCTTTCCGATTTGCTTTGCTGATAAGCACCTGTTGGCTTATAGTTACTAGCTGCTGCCGTAGCACTAACTGTAGGTTTCGTTGTTCTGTTACATTTATCCATAGTCCATTCCACACTGACGCTCCTTTTTCTTTCGTTAGTAGTTCCCATATTTTGTAATATAGGACCATCAGCCTTGCCTATGATCGCTATTATCGCGACAATATTATTCGAGTGATCTTCATTGTTATCGCTAATGCTGATGCTCTCCTCGGTTGCACCAGCTGCTTTAGCCTCATCGGATTCCTTCTTATCATTATAGCTTACAGAGTATGTGATTGACCCAGTAATTTTATTTTTTGATATACTTCTACTCTGTTCTTTTTTACTTAAAGTAGTGACTACACCCGGACATGGCTCAGAGGCTGGCTCGCCTTCTCCGCTGTTTCCCGTAGCTTTTAGTGTGTCATAGGCACTATCTGCTAGAGCCCAAGATTGATCCAAGCAGGTTCCTAGAACAGATTCTGCATTAGTCAGCTTATTGTCTGTTGTTTCACCAAAATTCTCACTATCTAACCCCTGTATAGTACCGCTAATGCCAACAGTTACCAGACCTTCTACATCTACATCGTAGCTAATTTCTACATCATGCGTGGCTGACTGTTTTGACACGTACCATAATTCAGTGAGAGTGTAACTTCCGCCATGTACATCTACTGTAGCTATCCTACTTTTGTTATAATAACTAAAGTTAGTAACGAGATCCATAACCTCAGTGCTAGTCTCACCCATTCCGGTGGGATAAAAATCCGTAAACCTTGCTGTTTTGTCAGCGGCATCCTTTGATATAGCTCCGACGGGAGAGTCAACACTTCGACTCAGACACCAAGCCTTTGCTTGTTGCCACGCAGATTTATCAAACGTTTTACCATTTCGTTTTTGTGCTCCCGTAGCAGAGAGAGAATGAGTTATGGTATATGTCTTACCCGGATCATCAGTTATAAGATTTGTGTTCTCTAGGTATTTTTCTCCATTCTCTTGGACGTCCCATGCCTCAGAAACATCACCTAGATACAATGCGCTACCTATCTTGCCTGTTCTTCTTGCGATGAACTCAAATGAGTAATCCCCAAAGAACATACCTCCAGTTGCATCGTCTACTTCAGGAGTGGTAACAGTAGTTAATGTCGCATCAGAAAAAGCTATATTAGTCCCGTTATATCCCGTTATAGTTAAGATTCCATGTGGAAAATCTGTATCTATACTATCTAACAAGACCTTCTGCTTAGTCATCAGCGCCTGTTGACGCAGTCCATCAGTGGTAATAGCTCCGGTAAGAACCACTTGACCAGTAACAGACACGGTGTAAGACGTGTCAAGTATAGTACCATCTCCAGCCTCTACTCTTTCTCCTGCGGAGATTGAATAAGCCGGAAACGGATCTGTACCACCACTAATAGTAATAGTGCCTTTTTCTGTTTCAAAAGTAATCGCCATTTTAAAACCCCTTAACTATTATATCCGTATATTATTATATCTGAAGATCCAGTAGCTAAGCCTATTCCAGAAGGAATAGATAAAGATGCTGTTCCTGTTGTTATGTTTGCCCCTGATATATACACATTTGCGTTGCCTGAATCCATAATACTAGAAACGTATAAAGAACTATTAGAGAACAGTTCGCTACCTCCACCAATACCCTGTCTCCATACAGTAAGTGCTATGTCAGTATCGCTAGTATTTCTTGATCCCACAAAGAGCTGCCCTACTGAAGAGTTATTATATCTTGTCTTAATCCCAGTTTGTACATTTTCTAAATATATCCCGAGAGCTGCATCTAAAAGACCACTAGCCGGATCAGTCTGAAGCAGTAGATCTGCAGAATGATTCACAGGAAGTTTTCCGGGAGGCTTTATTGCTAAAGTTGTCGTCGTAGAAGATGGACCAAAATTTCCAGCCCCCATATATAACGATACTCCACTAGTGTAATTAATGAGTGTATTTCCGGCAACTATTAGTTCTTGCGATTCAAAGTCATCGAGTATATCAACTTGACGAATACTGAGATTCGTCGCTCTAACATTCTCATTCACCCCAACTAATGATCCACGAACAAACATATCCATTGATTCAGATACGGGAGATGCTGGTTGCAGATATAGATCTGAAGACCCATTACTACCAGTAGGTCCTTTGACTACAATATCCGCATTTGATGAAATGTCAATATACTCAGACCTTATATATAGAGACGACTCTCTAACGATTGGCCCTCGCATATGTAGCGTAGACGTGCTAGACACAGGCTCTGGGACCTTCAGATAAGATGTAATCGATCCTGACACATGGCCCACCACTGGCATATGCATCGACATGTCGCCGGTAGATCCTCCAGAAGGACTGATCATCAAACTTACAGTATTAGTTGATTGCAGCGGCCCAGATATAAACAATGTACCGTTAAGGTCTTGAAGCTTAGCGAAAGATATTTTTTGAACCTGCAAAGAGCTATCAGTTCCATATTTTATATCAAAATTTCTAGCAAAAATAACGCCGCTAGTATCAGAGAAATTAACACGGCGAACGAAACATATCTCTTGTGTAACAGATTTTATAACCTTAGAAGGAGGTATATACTGTGTTGCTTCGTCATTTATTTGTTCAGGAGTAAACCCAAGAGACTCTAAATACACGGAATCCTCTAGGGTGCTACTAGTGTTTGTTATCAGGCTTCTAGATAGTGAATTTACAAATGTTCCGTATTTACCGTCAGTGTTTGTGTATGAGTTTAGGAATTTTGGAGTGCCGTTTAAATCTACACTAAACTGATAAACTGTATTAGAAATAGGCTCTGAAACAACCAAATAGCCGTCTGAATAATCTATGTCATACCCGAATAACTTGGGATCATAACCGCAAGTGTCTATATCAGAGATATTAGCAGAGGTGTAACCTCCACTATAAACAGAGTCTACATAGTCCCACTTGCTACCGTACTTGAATATGTATACTGCTCCATCTGGTGAAGCTGCATTGACTCCAGACAAAGAGTTATTGGCTACATAAGGGTCTACTATTGGGGAGGATACAAAAGCTAAATCTCCGCTAATAATAACCTTTGCGCCGAAGCCCATTTTGGTCGCCTCTGGGAGGTTGTTTATATTGCTATTATATCCAGCAGTGTCAGGAACACCAAATACAGAAATAGCTAGGGATTCATTAGCATAAGAATCGGCGCTCGACCTGCTATATATAGAGGCAAATTGAGTGCTCTGCTTATCATAGTACAAATCTTCACCGTTCCAAGATAAAGAGTTCCCCATTAGTATATGTAGGTAGATATTCTTATCTGTAGAGCTAGTCCATCCTTCTGACTTAAATGCAGATGTTATTTTCCATCTAGCCTCAGAAGATGCCTTAGAGGTGATTTTATCTCCCGGATCAATCGCGCACTCATCTGTTTCATTAATGACCACAGACGTACTCGATGCGGTGGTGTCTTCTATAATGAACACCATATCGTGGTAAGATGAGCCAGAAACAAGAACTCTTGCGGAAACAGCAATCTTATTCTCTGTAGATATCTTAACGTCTTTGAAGTACAGTTCTACAGAATCGGTCCTACCAATAATACCTAAGGATCTTAAATCCTGATTAAATTTACTATAAGTATAAGATAATTTGACAGAGGAGCTATCCAAAACATTAAATATCTGCAATTTAGAAGAGTCACTTAATATATTAGTGTTGTTTCCTATGGCTAACAAACTATTATTGTGACCAATAGACTCTCTTGAAAGCTCATTTTCATAGAATGTATTTCCGGCGACACCTGTGTATTCTTCTAGAGTTCTGCCAACTTTCGATAGTCTTCTCAATCCATAATCTGTAGAAGAGTCTTTATCTATAGCATTTCTAGAGATTGAGTTTGAGTTAGTAGTAGGTATAACCGCTTCGGCCTTTGAGCTATCGTCAAACTGCGAACCTAAAGCAATTAACTTCTTCTGGTGTTCGTAATTATTGTCAAGACTATTAGCAGAAGGGACGACTGCGCCTGACACATACAGTGTTGGTATTTGTATCGAATCTCCTAATTCTAACACTGGCGGTGATTCAGGATCTATAAACGGAAGTCTGTGAGGCTGCATTAAGAATAGAGTGGCTAAGCTCTCAGAAACCTGTTCTCCTATATATAGTGTAGCGGAGGTGGTATCTGATTTACCACCTATAGTACGGAGGTCTAACCCGCTATTCAAAGGAGCCGTATTTAAGTTAAGCCCCAGAATACCCGATGCGGGATCGGGAGAACCCATGAATAATGTTTCAGTTGTGGTTAATGTATCTCTTCCTGTGTGCAACGTTGTATTACTGGTGGTTACGTAGGTAGAGTTCATAAGCAAATTGCCTTGAATACAAGGTATTGTATTATAAACGCCAAACACTCCCGACATGGCAATTGACATATTTCCGCTGCTAGGAGCTGGTTGTCCAATGCCAAGGTTTACTGACGAATTATCTACCGGCCTACCAGCTTGGAGAGACATTCCAGTTTCAATACCGCTACCTCCCGGAAACAATAAGGCGGCATTTGAGGAAACGGGATCGCCATAAGCTGTCGGAGTAAGTAAACTTATACCGTCGCATATAAACTGGAGTGACTCAGGCAATACGAGCCCTAAGTATTGGAAGGTCTCTACTGCTCCTAAATGTAATGGTATTGCATTATTTATAGCTGAAACACCACTAGCATGTAAGGTCATAGTTTCAGTTGTTGGCAATTGACCCTGCAAT
>TARA_R110002167_G_scaffold359714_1_pt1 | contig 27271 bp, 21 predicted proteins | sample TARA_R110002167 | Tara Oceans TARA_R110002167 (sample SAMEA4398238) | marine metagenome | biome: Polar Biome; feature: [MES] marine water layer (ENVO:01000295) within the mesopelagic zone...; material: water (ENVO:00002006), including particulate matter (ENVO:01000060) such...
CCCGTTAGCTCTGAAAGTAAATAAGTTTCATATATAGAGGATTGCTGCTAACGGTGAGTATAAGAATAGTAGCCGACTGCGTTGCACTTTCCTGTCAAGTTACATGAAAGTTGAAGCGGGCTACACCCCTTGAATTTACTGCTGAACCGGCTATTATTTTTATACATTGTTGGCTGCTGGGCTTTCTCCATCTAATGGACTATTTATCCATATATCTTCACAAACTTTAATTAGAAAATTTAAATTCTCTTCAACCCACTCAAGACCAACCTTTTTAACTTTCGGCAACGGGTATTTTTTTGAGAGCAAAGACTTCTCTGCATCTGATAAATACTCCTTATTTAAAACCCTATAAATTAAGTTATACTCATCGATTTCCAGTTCATCAGAATCCTTTCTTAGTAAAGCAAGTGACGAAACATTTGTTGCAGCATTGACATATTCTTCTTCAGTAGAGAATGACTTCTTATCTCCATCGTTTAAAAGATGAACTATATTCGAACCTGACCTCCTTCTTGCAGTAATTAAGTCATAAAAATCGGATTGATTACCACAGATACTCTCCAGATACTGTGATATTCTAGCATACAAGTATCTTAGAAATTTTCTATTGCTATTATAAGTATAAATATTTTTTAAATTTTCAAAGCCACCTTCAATTTGCAGAAGCTGGTCTTTTAAGGCTTGCTCTAATTCTAATATATCTAAATCCCTAATCTCTCGAATTATATTGTTAAAGAATGAGTACCTAATAGATGTTTGAGAAATAGCTTGGTGATTTACTGTTTTTAAAACAACAAATCGGTCAATAAAATTAGCGATGATTCTTAGTTTTGTATTTATTGTTTCCATCGAATCGGTTTTACTAATTGATGATAAATACAAAGGATAGCTAAGCGATGTAGCTATAGAATAATTGGTTACATAATTTAATTGCTCAAATTCTGGAGTAACATGATTTTCAAGATTTTTAATCTTTATATATAAATCAGAATAAAATACAAAGTCTCCCTTTACAAAATAGTAGTAGTTCTCTTCTGTTTTTAGTTTCAATTTCTTTGTATTCTCCTTTACCCATCGGTGAAAACTTGTTCCAATTTTTTCAAAATCTTCTCGTGCAGTACCTGCAGCTGAAGATTTCTTCATAGTTTCTGCATATTGTCCACGAAACCAAGCCCTAAAGAACTCTAGGTCTTCATCTCTTGAGTAATAATGTAATTTAGATATTTGTTCTCTCCAAACAGAGTTTAGGTCATATAAAAAATCTTCTTTCTCTATTTTTGATAAAAGAAGCCCTTTAAGCATTTCACTCGGAGTCAAGTTATAACCCCTATCATTCATAGTTTCAAAAATAGTAAAAGCATTTTTATCTGAATAAGCAACAATTTCAACAAACACAAGCTTTTCTTTCATCCAATCGATAAAAATTGGAAGTTTACTATCTTTTAGGTTTTCAGGGAACATTTCTTTTATATCCTGATACCTATCATAAATATTTTGAATCGTCAGATTACTATTCTCTGTAATATCAAACTCTCTATTCTTATAAAATGCCTCTAATATCTCAAATCTTTCTGGCACTTCTATATTAAAAGAATTACGTCCATGTTTTCTTGAATAGATTAAGTCCTCTACAGGTTCTGCATCTTCTCTTTCTTTTTGAAGATTATTCAAAAATATAAGAAGTAACGTGATAGAAGTTAATCTTTGTTGACCATCAATTATAGAGGAAACACCTGACTTCTCGCAAAAAATCAATGGGCCCATATAATATGAGTCATACTCAGAAACACTTTCTATCGTGTCTCCTAATTTATAACAGGAACTAAACGCTTCTTCAACATCTATTAATAATTGCTCGATGTGCTTCCGTTCCCATTTATATTCTCTCTGAAAAAAGTCAATTGAATACTTTCTTGAATGCAAAATATCTCTAAGCGTCTTATCGCTTGCGTCTATTTTATTTGCTGCTGAAGGCATAATTATTATTTTAAGCTTTGTATTAATGTTTTTAGAATATTATATGCAGGCTCATACACCTGTTTATTATCTTGACTAGGAATTAATTCTCCATGAAAAAGAATATTCCTTAAACGATAAAGAATTTCAATTATCCCTTTAACTAACTTATCAATATCGTCAATTAGGAATATACTTCCTGCTTGGATAGAATTTCTATTAGTTTCCAAAATCAAACTTATTGGTTTTTTTGGATTAATTGATTCATACGCAACTTTCAATGCACTTCTTTGACTCTCATTAAGAGATGAGGTACTTTCTGCATGATTAAGAATCTCTTGTATATCGTACTTTGTTTGGTTGAAAGTATATTGAGTTGTACCATTAGAATCAGTTACTAACGAATTTATTGTGTAATTTGTATTTCCTGAATAATTTATCTCAACCTTATAATTCCACCTCCTAAAAGGGTAGTTTTTAACCAATAAAGGATTTCTTTCGACTGTTATTGACCGAAACGAAACCCTATCATTGGCATTGGGTACATATTGTTGTTCTAATAAACTATCTAACGAAGAAATGTGACTTTTAAACAAAATTGAAGCACTATCATTTCCATTTAGAAGAGCAATTAATTTGTCTCTGAAAAGGTTGTTGTTGGTTTTTATTTCATTTATTATCAATCTATCTGTTCTTAAGCTTGGATACATATTTTTATACCATGCATTAAATGGTATCCATGCTTTAACAAATTGTGTTAAATAATCAATATCTGCCAATGCAAGCCAACTTGCTGAGTTATTTATATATGGATTTGACATATCATTAATATGTTATTTCGTTCTCGTTTTTTTGCCTTGCAGCCAAAAGAGTTTTAAACGCAATCTAGCCAAAAAAAATAACTATTTGAGGTGGAGTCCCTTAGATTGCGGTTAAAACTTAGTTGGACGAAACCGGGGGCCTGTCTATGGGCATTTATGTTTTGTTATTTGGGAGAGTTTGGGGTGTTTAGTACCAGGAACCCCAGTTTTGATCTCCCTAACCGATGACTTCTGGTTGTTTTGGATACTGTAGGGGCAGTCCCTTCCCATTAACGCCCTGCTGCGTTTTGATTTGTAGCCATGATTTCAAAGAACTTTGCTATTTGGGCGATCTTATGGGTCTGTTCCTTTCCCCTCAGCAAGGCCATACATCATCTTTCCGGTTTCGCATCCCGGACACCTGAACGGGTCCTGACCCAGTATTTCCTCCAAAATCTCATAGGTCGACAATCCCTCATAAAAGGAAATGAGCCTTGGCGCTTTCAGCAGCCTAAAACAGTCCTCCATTTTGGTCTTGCTGTTCGCCGATGACATGATCCCATAATACCTTATCTTGTAAAATCCGCTTGGAAGGACGTGTTGCATGAACCTGCGAGTGAATTCGCCGCACGGAAGTTCCATGATTTTGGTTTTACGGTCCCTGTAATCCTTCCAACTGAACTTTACCGTGCCGTTTTCGACAGAATGTATCCGGCTGTTGCTGATGGCCACCCTGTGGGTGTACCTGCCTAGATAGCTAACTACCTGGTTGGTACCTTTGAACGTTTTTTTGATATAGACATGCCAGGACTTCGAATAAGCTTCCTTTTTTACAAGCTCCGGGGTGGCGTACATCCCTTTCTGTTTTTCAGGTATCCTGAGCTGATTTGACCGCAAGGCATGAAAGAGATTTTCCATGAATACTCCCCTGAATATACCTGAGAGGGCTTTCACTGGCACAAAAAACTTTTTGTTCGCAGCTATCCATTCCATGTTGTCGGGGTCGGGCCCTCCGGCAGGCACCAGCATGTGGATATGGGGGTGGTAATTGAGTGCCTGTCCCCAGGTATGGAGCACCGACAGGCAGCCACTGTCCACCCCCAGGAAGGCAGGGTTCGATGCTGCCTTCTTCACCGCAAGGGCCGATGCAGCAAAGAGCATGCCGTAGCATTCCCGCTGGTTGAGATAGAACAGGGGCTTGAGGAATTTCGGTATGGTGAACACGACGTGAAAATACCTAACTGGGAGCAACCTACACTGCAGCTTTTCCACCCATAAAAGCTGCCTGACATACTGGCACTTGGGACAGTGGCGGTTACGGCAGCTGTTGTAACTTACCCTGCTTTTGCCACAGGTGTCGCAGGTGAGGGTATGACTGCCCATTTTTGCAGTCCTGCAGTCTAGAATGTCATTGTAGGCCTTCGCCTGGTCGGCGCATAGCCTCCCCTTTCCCAAAAAGTTTTCCTTTTGGGAACCCAAAATATCGGAAAGCTCCGCCCCACAGTTCCTGCTATTGGCCGTTTCCATCACAGCTTATCCAGGGGACTTTTGATCTTCGAGGGATCGAAGTTGGTTACATGCAGATAAACCGAGGTCGTTCTCAGGGATCTATGCCCCAAGAGTTCTTGGATCACCCTAATGTTGGTGCCCTGCTCAAGAAGATGTGTGGCAAATGTATGCCGGAGTGTATGGAAAGTGGCATCCTTCTTTACCTTGCTTTGCAGAAGGATCTTTTTGAACAGGTCCTGGACACTCCTTTTGCTGTATGCCTTACCTGCCGTACGACCTTCGAAAAGATAGGTTTTGGGACGGTAGTACTTGTAATACTCTCGTAGCTTTTCCAACAGTTCCATGGAAAGGAGAGTATACCTATCCTTGTTTCCCTTGCCTCCGCGGACTCTCAACTGCATCCTGTCGCTGTCGATATCGCCAAACTTAAGGCCAATCACCTCACCAAGCCTCAGGCCGGAGCCATAGGTGAGAGCAACCAGGCAATAGTGTTTTCTGTTTATAATACCGTCGAGGATATGGGATATCTCCTCTTTTGAAAAGACGACCGGAAGAGGTTTAGGACGTCTGGGCCGTTTGATCTTTACCGGGTTCCAGTCTCTGCCGAGAACGTCCCTAAAAAGAATTTTGAACGCACTGATAGTCTGGTTTACGCTCGAGGCCGACAGGTTTTTTGTCTCAATCTTGTGAGAAAGATACTCTTTTAGCTCGGATAGGTTGATCTGGTCGGGACTTTTTTCAAAATGGCCGGAAACTAGTGATACTTGGGAAATGTAATTTTGGATACTTCTGGGAGAGTAGTTTCTGATCTGCATCTCCTGATACATCTGCTGACGTAGGCTTTTTTTTCCATGATAAGTAAAGTTTAAAAGTTAAACATGGAATAAAAATAACCTATATGCCTGAAAATAAGAGAATTAATATAGAAAAAGTGAAAAACTACCGACGTAGGAGGTTTTGTTCAACTTGTTTATATGCGCAGTTTTATTGCACAATATATCCGTATTTGGTTGAAATGGTGTAATTTTATTACCTTTTATTTTTTAGATTATCTCCTTTAAATTCCGAAGGATTGATATTATATTCTACTTACCAATCCATAGCAAAATGATTCAAAGTAAGGTTTTAAAGTATACTGATTATTAACCATATTGATCAATTAACAAGCAACACCCCGTTAGCTTTGAAAGTAAATGTGTTTCATATATGGAGGATTGCTTACAACGTACCAATAATTGCACAGTGCACTCTATTCGCCTTCCAACTACCACTAAAACTAAGGAATAAATATTAAATAAAAAACCTTATAGAGCCTTTAACAAGGCTATTTTAAACAATTGATAGGTGTTATACCTGTTTTACTCTAAGCGTTTGTAAACGGATAATATCAAAAAAGGTATGGGATATTGAAGGCACGATTTACAGCCATTTGGTAACTATCAATTGAAATCTCCAATCTACTGATTTTAAGCCATTTTGTTTTTCTATGCAAAGGCTCAGGCAATCCATCATCAGTTCCTAATAAAAAAATCTAACAAAAACCCTATATAACCCATCATTTTACCAAAATGCTTTACTCTAAACCTTCTCTCTTGTCAGTTTTTGGTTAAAACCTAAAAAATACTGTCAAAAAGGCGGGAATTTCCGGCTAAAAGCTAATAATTATCAGTTAAAACCTAATAATTTCCACCTAAAAGGTGGAAGCTTGAATAAAAAAGCTGAAATCATCGAGTTCCGAAGTACCCCTCCCCACTTCTGAACCTAGAAAATTTGACCTTATCCAAAGACTTTTCCTGAAATTATGTCCGATTTCCCGAATTTCAGCTTGTTTTCTGTCAGTTTTTGGTCGAATTTTTCATTTTTTAGGTGAAAAATATGAGTTCTGAACCGGAAAATTCCATAAAATATATTCAAGCTTGTCAGTTTTAGCTGCTCTACAGCTATTCTAAGCGGAGTAATTGAGGTGCTAAACTCCAATGGGTAGGTTTTGATGTACCCTACCCCAGTTCGGAAGTACCCTTGTTTGGCCCCTACAGCTTCGACAAGCTCAGTCTCCGGGAGTTAGGTAGGTTATTAACATTTTCGGTTCCTACAGCTTCGACAGGCTCAACCTCCGGTAAGGATATCTGCTGCTTCGACAGGCTCAGGCTCTGGTTAACATATGAAAAAAACCGAACAGTATTGAATTGTTCGGTTTTTTTCATTTTCTGTCAATCAAGCCCTAAATGGGGCAAGCATAGGCTTTTCTTACCAGCTTCTGGCACCACCCGGCCTTCTGCCTGGATATCCTCCTGGCCTTCCTCCACGGTCATCAGCCGGAAGGTCTGATTTCTTGAACTTACCAATAATATAAGTAAAAGAAACCATGGCATAACGGGTCATTACATTGGAATACACGTCGGAAACGGATACATCAGAGATGGTCCTTGAAACACTGTTGTTTTGCTTCAACAAGTCAAAGACATATACCTTAAGCTCTCCCTTGTTGTTTTTTAGGAAGCGGTAGCCTGCCTCTATGTTCCACAACCAAATCGATTGGTCAAACCCCTCTGCAAGCCCACTGTAGAGTACATGACTCACATTATTGGAGATAAAAGTCTTTCCATCATTGGGAGAATAATAAAACTTCAGATTACTGGTTTGGGTGTAGTAGTTGTTTTCTAGAGTGCTCTGAAGACTACTATTGACTATAGAATAACTCCCCCTCGTAGAAAGGTTAAAATCTACATCCTTGGAAATATTACTAGCAAAAGTAATTCCTTGACTGATGTCTATGTTTTCATTGATATTGGTTTGTCCATTGATGATACCCGGCGTTCTGCTATAACTGATACCCGGGTTGAAGTTCACCTTGGTTTTTAATTTAGGAATGCTGGTTCCATAGTTGATAAAAAGTCGGGTGCTCATTTGCCCGCTTAGGTTCACAGGAGTAGTGATTTGCCCACCTCTACTTAATAATACATCATTATTAATTAGGGTATCCTGAGGCGCCACAAAAGTACTTGTTCCAATATAATCGCTAGTAAATGAACCCAGTAAAAACATAAAGAATGTTCTATTGGTTTCCATATCAAACTTAGAAATATTGGCAAAAATACTATTGTTGTAACTTTGACCAAGAGAAGGATTACCTACGGATAAATTCAAAGGATTGGTATTGTCAATGACATTTTGCAGCTGGTTTACACTAGGCTCATTAGTGCTGGTCCTGTACCTGAAACGGAAGCGGGTTCCATTTTCGTTTCTATAATTCATGGTCACCGTTGGAAGGATATTCTTAAAATCTCGATTGAAGACCCCTTCGGTTGGAAACACACTAACGTTATTTAGCTTTGCATACTGATAATCTACCTCCATATTGAGGTTCAACCCATTGTTATTGTAGCGGTAACCCAATCCTGTTTTTTGCGTAAGAAATTTGTTATCAAATTCATTACTTAAAGCTGTATCCAAGACCATGATGCCTTGCTCATTGGCCAACTGAAAGGTTTTTTGGTCTGCCGCACTTTTGTTGTTTCCTATCTGGTAAGAAGCTGTGGCTACAGATTTTTCACCTAAAGGTTCCGTATAGGTAATGTTGGCAGTGTAATTAAACCCGTCTGACAAAGCACTTGACTGCTGCACAAGGGTATCGTAGGAATTTCTAACATAATCTTTGTTGGCAGAAATCAAATCTGTAAGTTGATCCCTTTCATTCCAGGCCGTACTCACATCGGTAGAAAGGGTTCTTCCTTTCTTATCAAACTTATACCTGTAGGTCAAGTTATTGGATATGGTAAAACCGCTGGTATTGATCCCTGTTTCATTTCTGGTATCACTCAAGCTATCCAGATTTTGATCCAGGTTTAAACCTCCCAGATTCGTAAAACTGCTATTGTCTTGAAAATTAATACTTGGTCGGATGATCAATGCATTCTTTTCATCAATATCGTATTCCATTCTGGCATTTGCCCGATGGTTGTTATTGGTAATGTTGCTGATTTGATTTTCCTGATAAATCTGACTTACATCTTCTGAAACCACTGTTTGCCTATTGGTGTTTTCCAAAATGGAGTTCTCTGTAGCATTGTAAAAATAACTTCCAGTAAAATTGATCTTTTCACCCCATTTGTCACTATAGTTCAATCCAAGGGAATTGGTGTTGACGATTCCATTGTTTTGGGATACGCCAAAAGTCCCTCCACCTTGGTTACCTCTTCTTCGGCCTCCACCACCAGTGCTTACTCCCAGCAAATCGTCTGAAGAAAAATTTTGTTGGTTGACATTATTGGACATTCCTATAATGGAAATCCTTCTCGCTCCGTTGAAAAAATTTATATTACCGCCTACAGAATACCTATCATCCGTTCCATAGCCACCATAAACCCTACCAAAATAGCTGTTTCGCATGTTACCTTTGGTAATGATATTGATGGTTTTGGCATAATTTCCATCATCAAGGCCTGTAAGTCTAGCCTGATCAGATTTTTGGTCAAGTACCTCCACACTTGAAATGGCATCTGCAGGTAAGTTCTTTAAGGCAATAGAAGGATCACTACCAAAAAATTCGCGCCCATCAACCAATATTTTTTGCACATCCTCTCCTTGGGCCTGTACTTTTCCGTTTTCTATGGTCACGCCCGGAAGTTTACCTATCAAGTCCTCCGCCATGCCATTTTCTCTAGTTTTAAAAGCACTGGCATTAAAGACTGCAGTATCTCCCCTCATTTCTCCAACCACATTCTCACCTTCGATGGTCACCTCTCCAAGGAGTTGGCTGTCTTCACCAATACTTATTTTTCCGAGATCCAAAGTCATCCCACGGCGTAACTCCATGGTTACCTTTTCGAAACCTACATAAGACACCTCCAATTTAAAAACTGGTAGGCGAGGATGAGCGATAGAAAAACTACCATCTGCACCTGTAGTGGTATTACTAATCAGAGAATCACCCTCTGTTTTTAGTAATATATTGGCCCCAATCATAGGGTCTTGGTTATTTTGGTCTACAACAATTCCTCTAATCAATGGAGGGCCTTGTCGATCTCTTTGGGCTAATAGTGGGGTTGAGGCCAATGTTAGGGCAAAGAAGGTAAGAAAAGTAAAAATCCTCATATACGTATCTTTTTAAACATGAGGATTAGACATTTCCAATTACCAAAGGTTTAATGGAAATGCTGAAAAAATTTAAAAGGAGTATTTAACCAACAAACGGCAAATTTAAGGGATTAATAGCCAACCAAATAGCACGAGCCCTCCAAAGGCTTAAAACCCTTGGAGGGCTACAAAAAGTTAATATTTCTATACCTCCAATGAAACTATTTCATTGTAATTGATTCCCATATGACTGTTGTTATAAACTGCTTTTCCACCCTTTACCACAATTACTTGCGGAGAGGCATGGGTTACATTAAATTCCTCTGCAATGGCATTAGACAAAGCCCTGTAAGACAAGAGATCTAGGTAATAAGGGGTAAACTTTTCACTATCCCCATCTTTCCAATTTCTTTGCAGTCTATTCCAAGCCATACCACTAATCGAACAACTCGTGGAATGTTTAAAAATTACTACCGGTTTTTCATTGCTCTCTTCTTTGATAGTGTTCAATTGAGAGGCATCCTCTAATTTTATCCAACTCATAATTTATTTCGACTAATATTGAAAACCAATAACCATAATTAAAGCGCTTAAAGTTCAAAGGAGGCTCATTTTTTTTGAATTGTGCTATTTTTCTCTTACCTCTGCATTTAAATCTCATTTCTTCACCCCTAATCTTTCCATTTAGACGTTAAAGTCAATATGCCAAGATACTCATTGCTTATAGTTTCCTTACTCGTTGCTGCCTTTTCTAGTTGTAGTAGTTTAAAATTGAATGGCCCCGAGGCCCAAGCTCCTCCTCCTGCCTTACCCAAAGCAGCCTTATCCATAAACCTAGGCCTTGAAATACCCCTATCCTATGTTCAGGGAAAAATCAATGAAAGCCTGGACCAGAAATTATTCAAAGAGGAAGGGCTGGAACTAGGCAATGGCCTGTTCGCAGATGTGGACTTAAAGAAAAATGGACAATTTAGTTTGTCAGCTACGGAGGAGGGCAAAGTCTTGGTAGGCCTTCCGGTCTTTTTAGATGGCAAGGTGAGATTGGAAAAGAAAATTTTCGGACAAAAGATCTCTTCCGCCATTCCCTTTCAAGAAAACCTCTCTCCGCAAGTTAGTTTTATTCCACAAATCAATAGTGACTATAGCTTTGGCATAGAGGAATTGGACATTTTATCTTGGGGCAAAGCTTTACAATATGATTTTCTGGGTTTTAACATCGATTTTGAACCACTGGTTAAGAAGAAAATGATAGGGGTAATGGAAGACCAACTGGCCTCGGGATCTTTAAAATCTTTAGACATCAAACAAATAGCCAATGATTTCTGGGCTACTTTTGGACAGCCCAGGTATTTGGACAATGGTCTCTCTGCAAGTTATTTATACACACGGCCCGATAAAATTGCCGTAGAAAATCAATTTACAAACGATCAAAAGCTCTTGTTGAACATTGGACTGGAAGGAGAGGTTTTAAGGCAAAAGGAAAAACCACTGCCCACCCAATTGGCAGCCCTTCCTCCGGTGAGCCAAGAAAATGTGAATGGAAACGACTTTAACTTGACTTTACCTATCTTTATAAGTTTTGAAGAAATGGCTGCTTACCTTGAAAAACAACTCAAAGGAAAGCTCATAACAGTTGACAAACAGACCAAACTATTGCCAAAGAAATTTAGTCTCCGTCACTTTGGTGAAAGAACACTGATCACCATGGAATTTACCGGAAAAAGAAGTGGGAAAAAAGATTTAGACGGCACGTTTTATTTGGCCGGAAAACCGGTTTTTGAACCTCAATCACAAACTGTGGTACTTGAAGACATAGATTTTAAGCTTTCTACCAAAAACTTCTTGGCCAATACCACCAACTGGCTAAAGCGAAGAAAAATTCTGAAAGCTATTCGAAAAAAAGCTGTTTTTCCGGTGGATGAGCAATTGGCAAAAGCAAAAACAATTTTACTTCAAGAGAGTCAATTGGACTTAAGCTTGTTTGCACTGTCACTCCAATCTCCGGAAATAGTCATTGAAGGCATCTACCCATCTGAAACGGGTTTGGATATTTATGTCAAAGCTGCTGCCGAAATTGATACCCGTTGGAATCCGTAATTTCCGTATCAAGCCATCAGGTCACCAAAGGTTTTTATCCCCTTTTTATCCGCCACTTTCAAAAGCTTTATTAAGAGCTGGGCGGTTAGTAAGGCATCGCCTGCCGCCGTATGCCTGTCATCGAGCGAAATTCCATACCGCTCACAAAGTTTATCCAAGGAATAATCCTGAGAGGCTATGGTATGAGGGTTATAAAACTTACCTACCTCCATCCTCACAGCCAAGTCATAGGTATCTAAACCAGGCTGGCGGATTTTTTTTAAACCCAGTTTGCGGCCTACCTTCTCCAACATGGCCAGGTCAAATCCCAAATGATGCCCTACAACAATCCGGTTGGTAGCATCTGACAAAAAGCTCTTTATCAACTTTTCTCGGCTGATATAAGGTCTTTCCTGAACCAAGCCATGTACTTTTACAGCTTCTTTGCTGCGCTTCTTTGGCCGCAAATAAAATTCTTTGGACTCAGAGATGCGTATGCTATTGTTGGTCACAATCACCGCCCCATAGGAAAGGACATAATCTTTTTTCACCTCCAGCCCGGTAGTTTCTGTATCAAAAACAAGAAATTCCAGCTCTCTAATGGGCTTGCCTTTGGGAATTTTTTTCAGTAAGGACTGTTCATATGCCTTGATATAGGCAGGCTTTGGTAGGGGACGAATACCGAAAATTGATTTCCATTCCATGTCATTTGCCAAAATAATCCAGTTGAAACCTTACCCTTAAAATTTTCTGAATTTCATCAATGGGGAAAAAAGCATTTTTAAGCAATTGACGTTGTAACTTACCTAAAGAGTCCGGCTGGATAAACCGGCCTGAAGAGGAGGAGGACAATCCTTCTAAAGCCCTGAACCGCATAAATATTTCATAAGCTTTCCCAGCATCTTTAAATAATGCAGCTTGGTTGGGTTCAAGTTCTGCTAGTTTTTCATACCGTTTGAAAGTATTGTTTATTCCCACGACCTGATGGTTTAGGATCAATACCCTTGCTGCATCTGCCAGTGGCATCATGGCCCTTAACTTTATGTCAAACTTCTCTGCATGCTCTCCGGATTTTTCGATAATAAAGTTCCTAAAAAAGCCCAAAGGAGGAGGGTTTAATAAGGCATTTTTGGCAAAGAAATTTAGAAAAATCTTTCCCTTGCTAATTTCTTCATACACATGTATTGTCAGCTCTTCCGCCAAGGCTACTTTCCCGGCCACAGCCCGAAAATCAAAGAATATAGAGGCCATTAGCAAAGATGGCTGGTCTGATTTCCTAATCCATTGACTAAAATAATCCTTCCATTGGGAAATGGGTTGGCACCATTTGGGGTTGTTGGCCATCATCTCTGCAGGACAAGAGTGAAAACCACAGGCAAAAAGAATATCCATTACATCCCTTGCCAATAGGTGCATAAACCCCCTCGCCTTTTCCTGTAAATAATCAGGAACATCTTCATAAACAATGGCATTGTCTAAATCTGTACGAAGCAATTGTTCCCCTCTGCCTTCTGAGCCCAAACCAAGGAAACAAAATGGAGTATCACAAACTTCCGGAAATTGTGCCGAATGCCTGCTTTTAGCAATATGAATGGCCCGCTGAATGATGGTATCATTGATCTCGGTAATGATTCCGGCAATAAAATCAATGGCTAGTTCATTTTCTAAAAAATAGATCAACATTCCTTCTGCCTGATTCCGTAATTTAGCAATTTCATGCACATCTTCACTGTCTTGCAAAGCTTTGATCAAAACAGCCGGACTATTACCCTGTGAAAGGAGCACATCATGGTCTGAAATAATCCCTACCATACCTGATTGATCAGTACCGTCTTCAGTAAAAACCAAATGATGCAACCTATTTTTTACCATATTAAGGTAAATCTGTGAAAATTCAAGGTCTTTTTTGGCCGTCACCACCGGCTGACTCATGATTTCTTCTACTAAGGTTGTGTAAGGCAAGCCTTTAGCAATCAGTCGGTTTCTGAGATCTTTGTCTGTAATGATACCTTGTGGGCAATTGTCTTTATTCACGATAACGATAGAACCTACCTTGGCTTCACTCATTTTGGCCACAGCACGAGAAATGGTATCACCCAACTGACATTGAACAACAGGCTGTGAGTAATTAATAGAAGCCTGTCCGGGAAATAACAATAGCCCATTCTGTTGGGCACTTTTTCCCAAGAGGGAACGCACTTTCTGTGTTTCTGATAGGTCTGAGCGGATCACTACTTGACCGGAAGCAAATCCGGAAGCAAAGTAAAGACTTACCTGACTGTTTTCTTTGAGAATTTTATCAAATACTGCAACAGGAACTGCAATTATTAAACTGTTTTCATTGGCTTTGGCATTTAAGATATAGGGCCGCTTGCCTAAGAGGGCTAGGACTCCAAAGACATCCCCTTCATCACAAAATTCCATGGTTTGTTCCTTACCATCAATAAAGTCTGTCAGTTTGATGGCTCCTTCTCTGACCACGAAAAAGTAATTTTTTGCAGGCTCTCCTTTTTGAAACAAAAACTCATCCTTTTCAAAATAAATAAGGTCAACCTGCTTTGCTACTTGAGTTAGCAGTTCTGGCGACAAAAAGCTGAAAGGGGGGAATTTTTTCAGGAAATCAACAACCCTATTAACGATGACATTGCTCATATGGGAATTGGGTCAAAGGAATAGCGATGTAAAGCAGGGTAGTCCTACTTTACATCGCTTGAATAATAACTTGAAATTAAGGAACTACTCCTTTCTTCCCGCAATAATCTTATCGACTATATCCGGATCAAGCAAAGTGGAAGTATCTCCTAAATTATCCATGCTACCTTCTGCAACTTTTCTCAGGATCCTACGCATGATTTTACCCGAACGTGTTTTAGGAAGCCCCGGAACAATTTGAATTTTATCAGGTTTAGCTATTGGTCCAATGATGTTGGTAACTGAAGCTTTGATTTCATTGGTCAGATTTGCTTCTGTCCTATTGGACATGTCACAGATCACATAAGCATAAATGCCTTGGCCTTTAACTTTGTGCGGATAGCCTACCACCGCAGATTCCACTACCAAAGGATGCTCATTGATGGCATTTTCTACCTCTGCAGTACCCATTCTATGGCCTGACACATTGATCACATCATCCACACGTCCCAGTATTCGGTAATAACCGTCATGATCACGTTTTACACCATCACCTGTGAAGTACATGCCCTTATAGGCAGAAAAATAGGTTTGCTTGCAACGTTCGTGGTCACCATAGGTGGTCCGGATCATTCCCGGCCAAGGAAATTTAATACAAAGGTTTCCTTCTACAGAATTACCTTTAAGCTCTTTCCCGTCAGGATCCATAATTGCCAGTTGCACCCCCGGTAAAGGTAGCGTAGCAAAAGCCGGTTTGGTTGGAGTAATCCCTGCCAGTGGAGAAACCATAATTCCCCCTGTTTCCGTCTGCCACCAAGTGTCAACAATTGGACATTTTGTTTTACCTATATGAGTATGGTACCAATGCCAAGCCTCTTCATTAATAGGCTCTCCTACTGATCCCAACACCTTAAGAGAGTCAAGCTTATAAGGAGCAATTGGCTCAGTTCCGTGCACCTGCAAGGCCCTAATGGCAGTGGGTGCGGTATAAAATTGATTGACTTTGTATTTGTCCACAATTTCCCAAAACCTTCCGGGGTTAGGATAGGTCGGCACACCTTCAAACATGATGGTGGTAGCTCCGGTTAAGAGTGGTCCATACACAATGTATGAATGCCCGGTAATCCAGCCTACATCGGCGGTACACCAGTACACATCTCCCGGAGTATATTGGAATACATTCTCAAATGTAAACTTGGAATAAATCATGTATCCTCCACAAGTGTGCACCACCCCTTTGGGCTTTCCAGTGGATCCGGAAGTATAAAGGATAAATAATTCATCCTCACTATCCATTTCTTCTGCCACATGACTGGTGCTTTGACCTTCAATAGCTTCATGCCACCAAAAATCTCTGCCGGCTTTCATATTGACTTCTTGTCCGGTTCTTTGGTAAACAATCATGGTTTCTACCAGATCGGTAGTTTCCAGTGCCTCATCTACAACGGATTTTACTGCAATTTTTTTCTTTCCTCTATAATTTCCATCTGAGGTAAGTACCACTTTGGCTTTACAATCTTCTATTCTATCTGCCAAGGCAGAGCTTGAAAAACCTGCAAATACCACAGAGTGAACTGCTCCAATACGAGCACAGGCAAGCATGGCGATTGCTGCCTCAGGCACCATGGGCATATAGATGATAACCTTGTCACCTTTTCCCACACCTTTTTCTACGAGTACATTAGAAAAACGACAAACTTCCTCATACAATTCCTTGTAGGTAAGGATTCTGTTTGGATCTCCAGGCTCATTAGGCTCCCAAATAATCGCAGGCTTATCGCCCATGATAAAAAGATGCCTTTCTAGGATGTTTTCGGTAATGTTAAGTTTCCCATTTACAAACCACTTTACATCCGGACCATCAAAGTTCCAATCCAGGACCTTATCCCATCGTTTTTTCCAATGAAAAGAATCGGCAATTCTGGCCCAGAAATTTTCCGGATCTGCTACACTTTTTTGGTATTCATGGAAATAACCACTCAGGCTATGAATTCTATCGCTCATATCTCGATATTTTAGGTTTTATTAAACTTTAGGTGAATTAAAAAATGCATAGGACTTGACTTCAAATCCCCTGCATAGATTTAGGTTAATGGTTATGGGCTTCTCCGGCTCCTCTAGGGATCCTAATTTCTTGAATCATTTCCTGCACATCCTCCGGTGGTGGTGGGGTAAGTTTGGAAACAACATAGCAAACAACAAAATTTATTGCCATTCCTAAGGTTCCAATTCCTTCGGGCGAAATGCCGAACCACCAATTGTCCATGGTATTGGATTCAGGCTGAATAAATTTAAAATAAATAATATAGGCTAGGGTAAACACAAGTCCGGTTACCATGCCCGCAATTGCACCCTCTTTATTCATTCGGGTAGAAAATATACCCATAATTATAACAGGAAAAAAGGATGCAGCAGCTAATCCAAAAGCAAAGGCGACAACCTCGGCAACAAACCCCGGAGGATTGATACCAAAGTACCCGGCAATTATTACAGCAAATGCTGCAGAAACCCTGGCTATGATTAATTCAGTTTTTTCAGTCATCTCCGGAACAAAGGTTCTAAATAAATCCCTGGAAACAGAGGTGGAAATAACCAGCAGCAGACCTGCCGCAGTGGACAATGCGGCAGCCATCCCTCCGGCAGCAACGAGCCCTACTACCCAATTGGGCAAAACGGCAATCTCCGGGGCTGCCAAAACCATGATGTCCTTGTCAATATTAAGTTCATTGGTTTCAGGATTAGGGGTATACTGTACTATACCGTCATTGTTTACATCATCAACAGTGATTAGATTGGTTTTTTTCCAATTCTCTACCCATTCAGGCAGTTCATTCACAGGTTTATCTGCTACGGTATCGATGGCATTGTATATTCCAAATGCAGCAATGGCTGGAGCAGTGGTGTACAGAATGGCAATAAACACCAAAGCATACCCTGCAGATAACCTTGCGTCTTTTACCCGGGGAACGGTAAAGAACCGTACTATCACATGGGGTAATCCGGCTGTACCAACCATCAGTGCCAAGGTAATGGCAAAAATATCAGTCATTGATTTTCTTCCCGCGGTATACTCCTGAAAACCTAGGTCCACTAAAATGCCATCCAGTTTGTCTAACAAATAACTCCCGTCCTGAACTGTTCCTCCCAAGCCCAATTGCGGGATAGGATTTCCGGTCAACTGAATAGAAATAAATATGGCTGGGACCATAAAGGCAAAAATCAAAACACAATATTGGGCTACCTGAGTATAAGTAATACCCTTCATTCCTCCCATTACTGCATAGAAAAACACAATGGTCATTCCTATGTATACGCCCGTTTCTATATCAACCTCTAGGTACCTGGAGAAAACTATGCCCACCCCTCGCATCTGTCCGGCCACATAGGTAAAAGAGATAAAGAGTGCGCAAAATACGGCCACCACACGAGCCTTGTTACTATAATACCTGTCTCCAACGAAATCAGGGACGGTAAATTTTCCAAATTTTCGAAGATACGGGGCTAGCAACAATGCCAATAGCACGTACCCTCCGGTCCAGCCCATTAAATAAACGGAACCATCATAGCCGGAGAATGCGATAATTCCGGCCATTGATATAAAGGAAGCAGCTGACATCCAATCGGCCGCAGTAGCCATACCATTTGCCAAGGGAGAAACCCCTCCTCCTGCTGTATAAAATTCTTTGGTTGATCCTGCTCTGGTATAGATGGCAATGCCGATATACAGCGCAAAAGACAGACCTACCAAAATGTAGGTCCAAGTTAAAATATCCATAGGTAGGTGATTATTTATAAGGGTTACTTTTCATTGACATCAAATTCCTCATCTAGCTTATTCATCCGATATACGTAAACGAAAATCAATATAACGAAAGAAAATATAGAGCCCTGCTGTGCAAACCAAAAGCCCAATTTATAGCCACCAATCTTGATAGCATTGAGCGGTTCAACAAGCAAAATTCCAAAGCCAAAAGAGACAATAAACCAAACCGCAAGAAGAATCAATAAGGTTCTAATATTGCGCTTCCAGTACTTTTGCATTTGTTGCTTATGGTTATCCATGGGTAAGTATGTTTGAGTTTATTTGGTAAAAACAATCCTGAAATTATTTAAAAATTTCGTAACTATCAGCAAGAATCCGTTAATCTATCAAAAAAAAGACAGTTTCGGTATCTGCAATAGATGATTGGTTAAAATGGTAGAATAAAATAAGCATGAATTTATGAAAATTTCTATTGATCTAAAGACTTTTCAATAAAATCAATGGCTGCCTTCAAGCGGGCTTCTTCTCCTCCACGAATCGTTTTCCACGGCAAACCTGAGGTACGAACCTCATTTTCATAAACCTGCATAAAATACGCCCGCATGGCCGGATCAGCATGTTCACGTTGGGGGTCTTCCTTCCAAGGAATGTCTATTGCAGTGAGCAGGTAAAGCGCATATTCTCTTCGTTCAATTTGCTCTTTTATCCAATCGTGGGTTTGATTAAACTTATGCTCGCTCCACACCTTGATCACTCGAAGGTCTGTATCACAAAACAATTTACTTCCCGCTTTCTCAGCCTGATCTTCTTCTAGTTTTACCTGCCCCTTGGCTATGGCCAGTAAATCAGCATATGTATAAGGTCTGTCCAAGTGGTCAATATACTCTCTGGCGTATTCCCTTACCCAAGGTTCATTGTAATGGTGTGCCAATTGCTGGCTTAAAGTGCTTTTCCCTGTAGACTCCGGGCCTATGATTACAATTTTATGCATTAGCCTTTAGCATATTTTTTGGCAGCATTTATCCAAGTTATCAAACCTATCACAGCTAAAACAGTAAAAACAAAAAACTGAAAAGAAGTAAGCACCAAGCCCTTGTAGAAATATAAAGGAACCGAAACCAAGTCAGTAACGATCCAAGCAATCCAGTTTTCTACCTTCTTCTTTGCCATCAACCACATACCTACAAATGCTGTGGAAGTAGTAAATGAATCCCAAATTGGCACATCACTGTCTGTAAAATTGGTCAACACAAAAAACAAGCTAAGATACGACAATGCCCATAAGGCCAAGGACTGTAATACTCCCGTTTTGCTCAGCCAGGTGATGGGGACAATTGCTTTTCCGGGTTTTGGATTGGACCAAACATACCAGCCATAAATGGACATGGAAAAATAATAGGCATTGATGCCCATGTCAGCATAAAGTTTTACTTGCCAACAAATCCAAACATAGATCAAGGTACCGATAATTCCTGTAGGGAAAACCAATAAATTTTCCTTCATCGAATAAAATACTGAACTTAGCCCAAACACAACGGCAATGCCTTCCAGCCAAGTCATAGCTGCTATACCATTTTCAAAACCTTCTTTTATATATTGCCAATCCACGGCCCGAAATTGCGATATATTTTTAACAAAAAAAATCAGCACCAAAGTTTATGCAAAACTCCGGTGCTGATTTACTTATCCCTACTACAGCCTTGTTAGCCTATATTTTTCTTTTTAAGCTGATCTACGATGTACTCAGATGTTCTGATAGAGAGTGCCAAAATCGTCCAGGTTGGGTTCTTATCTGCTTGAGAGACAAATGGCCCAGCATCCACCACAAACAAATTGTCACATTCATGTGCCTGAGAATATTTGTTCAAAACAGAAGTTTTGGGATCATTGCCCATTCTGGTAGTTCCTACCTCATGAATAATTCTTCCGGGAGCCTCTAAACCGTACTTGGTGTCGGCACCGGGTTTTTTGCCCATTACTGTAGCCCCCATAGAATCAAACATTTCCTCAAAGGTTTCCTGCATATGCTTGGCCTGTTTCACTTCATAATCCGTCCAGTTGTAATTGAATCGCAGTACAGGTATACCATACTTATCCACCACAGTTGGATCTATTTCGCAATAATTATCATATTGAGGAACAGATTCTCCTCTGCCTGCAATCCCCACAGTAGCACCATATATATTTCTAATGTCTTTTTTCAACCCTGCACCATAGCCTCCATTGGGCCTAGGTTTGCCAAACTCATCCTGCATGTATTTACGCATGGATTCCATACCAAATCCAAAACCATAGTTAGGTTGACGCATTCCTCCTCCAAATTCAAGGTGGTAGCCTCTTGGGAAGTCTAATTTCTTATTGTCAAGCCACCATGGAGTATACACATGAAGGGAACCTACGCCATCTTCATTGTACTTATCTCTAGCGATAAAATCTGTCATCAAAGCAGACCTACTGGCGCCTGTGGAATCATGCAAGTACCTGCCAAGGGTACCACTGCTATTGGATAGCCCATTTGGATGCTGGGTAGAAGCAGAATTCATCATAATTCTGGCTGTTTCTCCCGCTGAAGCACCCAATACAACCACCCTTGCTTTAAGTTTGTATTCTTTCATATCCACCTTACTAACATAGGATACGCCAGTAGCATCTCCTTTGTCATTGGTGGTTACCTTACGCACCATGGCATAAGTATACAAGTCTACATTTCCTGTTTTGATGGCAGGTTTAACCAATACCGTACCCGCAGAAAAATCACCATATACCTGGCAGCCCCTGTTACACTGCGCACAGAAGAAACAGGCGCCTCTTTCATTATTTACCGGTCGGGTCAAAACTGATACCCGAGAAGGAATTACGGGAAGATTTATTTTTTTACCTGCCTTGGTAAAAGCAGCTTCATGCAATCTGGGTTTTGGCGGTGGTAAGAAATTGCCATCAGGCTCATTTCGCATACCTTCTTTAGAGCCAAAGACGCCAACAATTTTATCAACCCTGTCATAGAATGGCTTTACATCTTCATAGCCTATGGGCCAATCATCCCCTAAGCCATCAATACTTCTTCTCTTAAAATCATCCGGTCCAAAGCGTAGAGAAATTCTACCCCAGTGATTGGTTCTTCCTCCTACCATTCTGGAACGAAACCAATCAAACTCAGTACCATCTTTTCTGGTATATGGCTCGCCATCAATTTCCCAACCACCATAGGCTGCATCAAAATCTCCAAAAGCCCGCACAGTATTGGCACCTCGTCTTGGTGATTCCCAAGGAAATCTTAATTGCGTTCTGTATTCTTCCATTGCAGGATCAAAATCACTTCCTGCCTCTACCACGGCAACGCTTAGTCCGGATTCTGAGAGAATTTTACTTGCCATTCCGCCTCCGGCGCCGGAACCTACAATGATCACATCATAGGTGTCCATGGATGATTTTATTTCAAAGCTCATTGATGATTATTTTGAGTTTATTTTTAATTGACCTCCCAAAATAGGAGTTTAAAGCTAATTATTCACCATTTTCAAAATCAACTAAAGGCTGATTTCTCAATAAAACACCGGTATTACCAAATATTATTTGTCATTAACCTAATAAACATATCCTATTCATGAATATTAAGTTAATTCTCTTGCCATTACCGACGAATATTTTTAATAAAAATTTTGCAAAAGAATCTGCTTACTTAAAGATTCATTGATTGTCGGCTGCCGTAATGGTTTTTAGATGTTTAAAATTTTATTTTGCCCAAACATTTACTATCCTTATACTTTGAATGGATCGAAAAGTACTACCCTTGCCGGGTTGTACACTTTTTAGCAAAAAATTAATATAACCCAAAAATGAATAAAAAGGAAAGAAGAAGCCAAGGCTGGTTTGGGAAAACTGGCAAGGATGGTTTGATTTACAGATCATGGTTTAAGAAACAAGGCATCCCAACCCACGAATTGGGAGGCAAACCAATCATTGGCATTTGTAATACTTGGTCTGAATTAACTCCCTGTAATTCTCATTTTAGGGAATTGGCAGAATTTGTTAAAAAAGGCATTTTGGAAGCGGGAGGTTACCCTGTAGAGTTTCCGGTGATGTCATTGGGTGAAACCGTTATGAAACCAACCGCCATGCTGTACAGAAACCTGGCCAGTATGGATACAGAAGAGTCTATTCGCGCCAATCCACTGGATGGGGTTGTCTTGCTTTGCGGCTGTGACAAAACCACCCCATCTCTAGTGATGGGAGCGGCAAGTGTAAACTTGCCCACGATTGTGGTTTCCGGAGGGCCAATGCTTACAGGAAGGTATAGAGGCAAAGAAATCAGTACCAGTGATATCTGGAGATTTAGCGAAAGTGCCCGTTCAGGAGAAATCAATCAAGCGGAGCTTTATATCGCTGAATCAGGTTTATGCCGAAGTGATGGGCATTGCGGTGTAATGGGTACTGCATCCACTATGGCTTGTATGGTAGAATCCCTAGGCTTGTCACTTCCCGGAAACGCGGCTATTCCTGCTCCGGATACAGGCAGAAAAGTAATGGCACATATGTCTGGGATGGAAATCGTGAAAATGGTCGAAAATGACCTGAAGATGTCTGATATCCTGACCAGAGAGGCCTTTGAAAATGCCATCATGGTCAATGCCGCCATTGGTGGTTCCACCAACTTTGTCATCCACTTATTGGCCATTGCAGGTAGGATGGGAATCAATCTGGATTTAGAAGATTTTGACAAATACTCCACCGATATCCCCCTTTTGGCTAATCTTCAGCCTTCGGGAAAATATTTTATGGAGGATTTTTATTATGCGGGAGGTTTGCCACCCGTTATTCGCCAGCTAAAAGACCGCCTGCACAATGAGGCCATGACTGTGACAGGTCAAGGCATTGGCAAGAACAATGAAAAATTTGAAAATTATAATAAAGAGGTTATTGCGGCCATTGATGAACCTTTCAATCCTTTGTCAGGAATAGTGGTACTCAAAGGCAACCTTTGCGAAACAGGTTCAATTATCAAGCCTTCGGCTGCAAGCCCGGAATTAATGAAGCATACAGGCAAGGCTGTGGTTTTTGAGGACATCGATGATTACAAAAACAAAATCGATGACCCCGACTTGGATATTGACGAAAATTCGATCATGGTGCTTAAAAATGTTGGGCCAAAAGGCTATCCGGGAATGCCTGAAGTAGGCAATATGGGCCTTCCTCCAAAAGTACTAGCCAAAGGCATCAAGGACATGGTCAGAATTTCTGATGGAAGAATGAGTGGTACTGGGTTTGGAACGGTCATCCTGCATGCCACTCCTGAAGCAGCAGAAGGAGGGAACTTTGCAGTTGTGCAAACAGGTGATGAAATAGAGCTTGATGTAGAAGCCCGTAAGCTTAACTTATTGGTATCAGATGAAGAACTCGCCAAAAGGAAAACCGCTTGGAAAAAACCGGTCAGCCCTACAGAAAGAGGTTATGTGAGCCTGTATGTAAAAACTGTGGAACAAGCCAATCTTGGAGCAGATTTGGATTTTCTAAAAGGCAATTCAGGTAGTGAGGTGACCAAAGACTCCCATTAAGAGATGTCCATTCTTACCGGAAAGCAAGGTTGTTTTCCGGTAACTTTAAAATTCTATTTAAGAAATGAATAAAACCAAATCGGAAACTGCTCCGGTAGCTTTGATTACAGGTGCCGGTGTAGGCATAGGTTTTGAAATTGCTTTTTTGCTGGCTTCCAAAGGTTATAAGGTCATGTTGAATGACTTGGATGAAACCGCCACTTTAAAAGCTTGTGAGAAGATCAACAACAGTTTTCCCCAATCCTGCCAAGGCATTTCCGGAGATGTTTCTGATACCCGTTTTATAGAAAGAATGGTGCAACAGACTGTGGAAATTTATGGTGGCATAGACGTGGCCGTGGCGAATGCAGGAATCACCGTTTTTGGAGATTTCCTGACTTACCAAGAGGCGGATTTCCACAAAGTCATGCAACTTAACCTGGCCGGCAGTTTTTTCCTCGCCCAACATGTATCCCTGCAAATGATTAAGCAGCAGAGAGGAGGAAGCCTGTTATTTATGTCTTCAGTCACCGGCCACCAGGCCCATAAAAATCTGGCAGCCTATGGCATGAGCAAAGCCGCTTTAGAAATGCTTGCCAAAACTTTGGTGGTAGAACTTTCTCCTTATAAAATCAATGTAAATGCCGTGGCTCCTGGCGCCACCATGACTGAGCGTACAGCGTCGGAGGAAGGCTATGAAAAAACCTGGTCTGAAATAACCCCCATGGGAAGGCCTGCCTATCCCAAAGATATTGCAGAGGCTGTGGCTTTTTTGGTCTCCCCGGCAGCAAGGCATATTACGGGACAAAGTCTGGTTATCGATGGCGGTTGGACTTCTACGAGTCCTTCGCCTTATCGTTAGGGGATAATAAATTAACAGAAGACCTATAAGGTTTTAAAAACCTTATAGGTCTTCTATAAAAAAGTAACAACAATGAAAGGGTTAGTGAAATTTGAACCGAGCAGCTACTATCATGTGATAAACCATGCGGTAGGTAGCGAAAACCTTTTCAGATGTCTGTGTTACTGTCTAATGCCCAATCACATTCATTTTTTAATTAGAACGATCGATGAAGAAGCTCCTCTAAAACATCCAAAATTTAAGGATGACTTTCATAAGTTGGTCATGCAGGAATTGAGCAATCTATTAAATGCCTATACAAAAGCTTACAATAAAAATTACGAACGTAGGGGAGCACTTTGGATAGACTTTACAAAGCGATTTCAGCACGTAATAGATTGTCTATTGCATATTTCGGGTTCAAACAACTTTCCATCGCCAAGCCTTGCTCAGCAATAAACAAAACCCTATGAAAAACAGCATCTTACCACTGATAGTTTTATTCCTTTTAATTGGTTGTGCTTCAAAAAATAATACTAAAATTGATGAGGTGTCTTTTAGTTATTCTATTCTTGAAGGTTTAGAGCCTGAAAATGGGACATGCCGAAGAGACCCATCCGATGTTATTTTGGTTGATGGAGTTTATTACTTATGGTATACAAAAACAGACAAGCAGTATAGCGGGTATGATGCCTCTATCTGGTACGCGGTTTCTAAAGATGGCGAAATTTGGGAAGAAAAAGGAGAAGCAATTGGCAGAGGTGAAAAAGATAGTTGGGATGAATACAGTGTATTTACGCCAAATATTCTCAGAGCTTTAGGCAAATATTATCTTTTTTATACCGGTGTGAAGCCTACTCCCGGAAATCCGGATAGGAAATTTGAAAACAATGCTGAAACAGACATTACCGCCATTGGACTGGCTGTTGCTGATTCTCCTGATGGTCCGTTTGTACGGGTTTCTCCAAAACCTATATTAGAAATAAGTGACCTACCTGATGATTTTGACAGCTACAGGATTGATGATGCTTGTATCATTTACAAAGACAAGCAATACCGGATGTATTATAAAGGAAGAAGTATCAAAGATGGAAAAAAAGGGCCAAGAAATACCAAAACGGGAGTGGCTATCGCTAAAAATCCAGAGGGACCTTATGTTAAATACAAAAACAATCCGATAATCACTAGCGGACATGAGGTAATGGTTTGGCCTTATAATAACGGAGTTATGGCTTTAATTTCTGAGCATGGTCCTGAAGGCAAAACCCTTCAATTTGCTTCGGATGGGTTGAGGTTTAGCAGACTTGTTTCTTTGGATGCCAATTATCCCAAAGCACCGGGATCCTTTAGACATGGTAATTTTAGGGATGCCTCTATGCAGGAAAAAGGCATTGAATGGGGCATCTCCATGGATTATGGGAACAAAGAAAAATGGCCTCACTTGTTAAAATACAAAGTCAGTTTGAAAACATCGGAGGTTAAATAAGCTAACCTTATCATACAGAGATTTTAAATAAGCAAAAACTAATAAATAAGAACATAAAGCTTTACAGCACATGTTTTTATTTAGCTAAAGATCGCATAGTTCATTACATTAGAATAAGAGATGACAATGCACAATCTTCAGCTGATTTTACTGTTAAGTAGTTAGAACAAGGTTCAAAATTAGACCCTAACTTTACAAAAACCATTGGATTTCCGGTAAAAGTCGGATAAAAGCACTCTGAATTTCTTTTTGCAACTTTTAAATCTTTAAAGGATGATTCACCATTTTCTATTATTCACCTTGTTGGCACTGACAATGGGATGTGCCGACAAAAAAGCACAAACCTTAACAAATAATAGCGTAAAAACTTCAGACATATCATCTTATCAAGGAACGGCGAGCATTACGCAAGGAATTGCCAGCACCCAAGCCGAAGCTATTTATTCTTGTGATCGTGGTAGGAAAACAGATATAGGAAAAATAACCTCTACTGATCAAAAAGAATGGGTTGTACCTGCCGAAACCAACTATTTGAACAGTGAATTTCCTTTTGCCTCAGATTTATTTAATTCTTGTGAAGGAATGAACTATAAAAACGCCGAAGAAGCTTTATCCTATTATGACAATTCCAGTATCATAGCGGTTGACCCGGATGGCGAAGTTTTTACAGCTTACATTTTTGCTGACAATTATTTTGAAATGTATGTAAATGGTATTCCGGTTGGAAAAGACAAAGTGCCATTCACTCAATTCAATTCGAGTATTGCCAAGTTTAAAGCTAAAAAACCATTTACAATAGCCATGAAACTGGTAGATTGGGAAGAACACCTTGGGGTAGGTTGTGAAGCCAACAGGGGCAAGCCTTTTCACGCCGGAGATGCTGGAATGGTGGCAGTCATTAAAGATTCGGAGAACAATATTATTGCTACAACTGATGAAAACTGGAAAGCACAAACTTTTTACACGGCTCCAATTTTAGATTTAAGCTGTGTATCAGAGGAGGGCGGCTATAGGTATTCTAAAAATTGCAGTACAGAAGGAGGGCAAGATGGATCCTCTTATTATGCTTTACATTGGGAGCTTCCTACCGATTGGATGAAAACTAATTTTGACGATTCCAATTGGCCAAATGCTACAACATTTAGCAATCGAGAGATTGGTGTTAATAATAAACCTGCTTACACTAATTTCACTTCAGTTTTTGACGCTTCGGAAAAGGACGCCAAATTTATTTGGTCTACCAATGTTGTTTTAGACAATGAAGTCTTGGTCCGATATACCATAAAATAAATTGTCATGAAATATCTTTTGCTAATCACATTTGCCTTGGTTTTTACCTTTGATATTTTTGCACATGAAGGTGGCCACGGCACTTTGTTAAAAAATTGGCAATTTGTAAATAGTAATGAAACCATTAAAGCCGATTTCATTATGAAAGCAGGTGAAACCGTGTATTTAAGCACAGAAAATCATCAAGTTTTAACTTTCGACTATGCTGATTTTGAAGCTTCCGAGCAAAACTATATTACAAAAAGAGTGCATCTTATCAGTCAATTCTGACTAACGTATGGAAAAACCTTTAAATTGGCTCAATTTCGA
>TARA_R110002167_G_scaffold146607_2_pt1 | contig 27270 bp, 27 predicted proteins | sample TARA_R110002167 | Tara Oceans TARA_R110002167 (sample SAMEA4398238) | marine metagenome | biome: Polar Biome; feature: [MES] marine water layer (ENVO:01000295) within the mesopelagic zone...; material: water (ENVO:00002006), including particulate matter (ENVO:01000060) such...
ATTTCCAGGCGGAACAGCAAGGATGGCGCGTCCACCGGGGCGGAGCTGGGAGATGGCGTGCTGAATGAACAGCGTCACAGTATCCTTGGACTGGATGGGGTAGTGCCGTAAGCCGTAGTCGTCTGACACTTTTCCGCCCCACGGTGGATTGGCGATGACTACGTCGAATCCATCGGCAGACGGATTATTAGACGGAACTCTTTCCAGACTGTTACCAAACTCAAGTTGCGGATCAGTGACGCCCGAGAGTACGAGTCGGGTGAGACCAATAACGAATGAATCGGGATTGATCTCCACGCCCGCGATATTCAACGGAGGGTGGCCGGACCGGACCTCGGTCGGCTGGTGGCCTCGAACGTAATCAAAGGACTCGGTCAGCAAGCCTGCTGATCCGAAGCATGGGTCATAGATGGATTCACCAAACTTCGGCTCGCTGAGCGCGACCATCAATTCGACGACAGGCTTGGGCGTAAAGAACTGACCAGCCCATCGGTCTCCAGACTTTCGCAACAACTCGTCGAAGATGTCACGCACCGCAATCCGGTCCGCTGGTGTCTCGAAGGGTTGGTCGGCGAGCCAGTGGATGAGGTGGGCGAGGGTGTCGGCGGGAAAGCGGGACAGCTTCTCGACGGCGGGGGCGACGCGGTGGAGTTGGGTGGCCATTACGTCGTGGCGGGAATTGGCAAAGCGATCGAGTGCCGAGGGGAGTTCCCGGAAGATGTGTTCCAGCTCATGGGAATCGTGGACAATGCACCAGGAACGCCAGTGGAATTTGGTGGGTAGCACCGGTTCGTAGTCAACGTCATCAAAGGCGGCGATCGCTTCCCGTTCGGCTTCCTCAAAGTCGGCCCAGCGTAGGAAGATCAGCGCAGCGAGCGCCACGCCGAACTCGCTGTTCGAGATCGGGGAGTTGGCACGCACTCTGTCGAGCATCTGCCAGATCGCATTGTGGGACGACAGATCAGCCACGTTGATTACAGCTCTCCTGAGTAGGCTTTGTGAAGGATTGAACTACGAAGACTTTGGCTCTCAGACTGATGAATTTCATCCACTAGCGTACTGGCCGTGCGAAGTGCATAAGAAGCAGTCTCGATAAGTGATTCTTGAATTGGGAGTGAAGGAACTGGAATCTGCAAAGCAGACACATGCTTCTGATTGATCTTCCAAATACCGGCTGCGGTTTTCGCCGTTGAAAGAATTTGTTCACGCACCGATCTTGAATGGAAAACAACATTCACAAATGCTGGCAGCACGTTCTCGTGAAAACGAAGACGAATCAGAAGATCATTGAAGATCACAGTTTCTTCGTCTTGGTCAGAAATTGCCGATCGTCCAACGAGATGAGCAGAACCGTTACCCCGAACAACGAACACATCATCGCGTTTGATGAGGAAATCAGCGGCAGTGGCTAGCGGTAAACACACCGTTTTTGACTTGCTGACGTCGATGTGACGATCGTGGACGCAAGATAACTTCAACACCCGCACAGGCTCGGTATCTTGCTTCTCCTTCCCTGACCACCCATTGCGCACTTCTGATGCCAATTCGCCAAGTGGAAACTTTTCCCATGCCTCATCAATGAGTGCATCAATCAGAGCATCGGGTAGTTTTGCAGCTTCGTCTAACTGCTCATCTCGCAGCTTTTCAATTTCATCGACACGGCTGAGACACTCATTGATCCGGTGAACAATCCTCCGCTGCTCGTCGAGCTCGGGTACAGGTAGTTCTCCTGACTTGAACTCCGAAATTTTCAGATTCCGAAGTCCTGACGTTGTTCTCTGGGCACCGAATACTTGCTCTTTGAACTGGGGAGACTGGAGCCCGAAATACAAGTATTCAGGTACAACGTTTTCTGGATTGGGGCGGAGGCACCGGGTGAAATTTGAGCAGACATAATCTTCGACACCTGATCCTGTAAAAAGCACACTCGCTCCGACAAGATGCGCGCTTCCACTAGACTTCGTAACCAAAATATCTCCACCAAGCAAACGCTTCTTTTCCAAAACACTTGGCGATATCGCCCTACGCTCCGCGCTCTGAAGCGTGAGCTTGCCACGTCTCATATCGGTGCTGCGGATCACGGGTGTGCCCGATTCGTCGGTTGGGGCGTCGCCCCAAGCTCCGTCGAAATCGGTTAGCAGCAGATCGCCAATCGGCACCACATTACCCATAGTCATTCTCCTACCTCCAGGACCTGCTCAAGCTCACCCAGCAAATCCATGATCCGTTCTTCCTTTGCTCGAATCGACTGAACCAATTCGAGAGCGGGGCGATGCTCAATGTCGTCCTTACGGTTTGGATTTTTGGCCGACAGATCGTAGCCACGTTCGACGATCTTATTAATTGGCACGAGCCAAGAGTTGTCGCCCCTGGTCCGCTTCTTCCATTTCTTCAGGAAGTCTGGTAGTTGATCGCCATCAATAGGACGACGCGTTTGCTTCAGTTCAAAACCATCGTTGGTCAGCTCGTAATACCAAACGTCCTTTGTCACTAGCTTGCCGGCGTTGGGCTCTGACTCTGGCCGATCAAAGAACAGCACATTGGTTTTCACGCCGGTGTATGGAAGGAAGCATCCAGCCGGAAGCGACAGGATGGAGTGGACGTTGAAGTGTTCGAGGAGTTCCTGGCGGACCTTCTGATCTGGGCCACCACGAAACAGGACGCCCTCAGGAATGATCACAGCGGCACGACCACCTTTGGCGAGATTCCGCATGATGTGTTGCAAGAATAGGCATTCTGTTGCAGCTGACCGGACTCGAAAATTGGTCTGCAATTCCGACGCCATCTTTCCACCGTAAGGCGGATTGGAAAGGATGACATGGTAGCGATCCTTTTCTGAGATGTTGTCGCTGTGAACTTCGAGCGTGTTGCCCAACTCCAGACTGGCCGATTCGATCCCGTGCAGGATCATGTTCATCGTGCCGAGCAGATAGGTCAGTGGCTTGATCTCCAGGCCAAAGAAAGTCTTGCACTGCAACTTTTCCAGGTCGCGACCGCTCAGCTGCTTCGCTTTCGGGTTGCGTTGTGGGTCTCGCATGTAGTCAGCGACTTCCCCAAGGAAACCACATGTCCCGAAGCAAGGGTCGTAGACCTTGTCGCCAATCTGCGGCTTCACGACTTCGACCATCGCTCGGATAACATGCCGCTGAGTGTAAAACTCACCGGCATAGCCAGCGCTGTCTGCCGCAACCCGTTTGAGCAGGTCTTCGTAAATCTCCGACAGCACATGCACATCGGTGTCGCTGCTGAAATGCAGCTTGTCCACTTGGGCCACGACCCTTGCGAATGAAGCACCGCGACGGCAGTAGTTGCGGACGTTGTCGAAGACTCGGCGGAATCGTTCGGCCAGCGGATCGTCCCCCAAGCCCTTCTTGGGATCGGGGCTGGTTAGTTTGATCCACAGCTTGCCGTCGACAAACTCCAGCATTTCATCCGGATGGTCCGTCTTCGACGCCCATGACGACCAGGCGAACTCGCCGGACAAGCGACGTTCGTAGCCAGCATCATCGAACGCGGCTTCTTCTTCACGCCGGGTCTCGGCCTCGTCAAATGCCTTTAGGAAAAACAGCCACGCCAGTTGCTCGACGTAGTTACGGGCATCGACGCCTTCGGAGTTCAGCTGATCGCAAGCATTCTTGACGATTCGCTGAACCTCCTGCCGACGACTGTCGACAGTGCCGTTGTCGTTTGCGACCGCCGCCTGCTTTGTTGCAGCGTTCTTCTTTGTTGTTTTCTTTTTTGCCATGCGAGTCTTTATTCCAATTCCGTTCATGATTCGTAGGTTGTGGAGGTCCGCCCGATTGTGTCGGGGGATCAGTTGGCCATCGGCACGTACAAGTGCTCCTTGACCTCCTCCAAATCTGATTTCAAAAGTTGCGCTCCGCCGTAGCGGCTAGTCAGTGACTGAAAGCTGCCGAACTGGTCGACAAACTGAGGAGCCGCGTAGGTCCGTGCCTGTTCCAGATCGTCGATGCCGAACAGCGAATAGTGATCGAGGGCCGTCCGCCAGAAGTCGATCTTCCAGGTGTCGCCGGATGCGTACGCCCCTTTGTCCTCAGCGGCCATGCGGAAATTGCCGCTACCGGTTTGAATGCCGCCGGGTTCGCGAGGCAGCGTCATGCCAAACTGTGATTCGTACCACGGATTCTCCTCGTCCCAGAAGCGGCCCACACGATCGTTGCGTGTGGGAACCTGAAACAGGTCGAAGCCGATCTTGGCGAGGATGTCGACATCGTCGGTGTCTGGCAGTTCCAGATAATGGCGGAACGCCGAGGTGTAGATGTCATGGTCGCCAAGCTCCTCGCGAAGTTCCTTGCGGCTCTTCTTGTCGATCCAGATCGCCAGCAATTGACTGATATCCTTGCTCGAAACCGTCTGGATAAATTCCTTCGATTTCTCGGCATACTCTTCGAATGGCATCCATTGTCCGTCTCCGAACGAGATACTGCGGTTAGTAGTCGACATGACGACGTTGACATTCTCGGCAACCGGCTTCGGTGTTTCGGGCTCGTCGTCCTTACTCTTCTTCGCGGGCTTGGGCTTGGAAAGCGTGCCCTTCTGCTTGTTTGCGGGATGGCCGTCAAACTCAGCATCTTCCAGGGCACTGGCACCGGAGTAATCGAAGATCGTGAAGTAACGCTTGTTGACGTCTTCGCAGAGTCGCGTGCCACGCCCCTTCATCTGCTTGTAAAGGATGGCACTCTTGAGCGGACGCACGAAGACGACGTTCTTGACGTCAGGTGCGTCGAAGCCAGTGGTTAACAGGTCGACTGTGCATGCGACGCGAGGTTTTCCGCTGCCAACGACAGCAAAGTTCCGTTCGAGCTGGTGGCTGTTGCGTTCTGATCGCGTGATACGGGCAGCATAGTTGTTATCGCCGGAAAGACGTCGCAATTCCGCAGCCATCAACGATGCGTGAGTATCGTTCACGCAGAAGATGATGGTTTTCTCATCGCGCAGATCGTACTTGCCGAATATTTCCCACAAGTCGGCGGCAATGGCCTTGGTGCGATCCGGGATAACGATGTCACGCTCGAAGTTCTTCGTTTCATAGCGTGTGCCGTTTTCGGCTGTGTAGCCATCTTCGTCGATGTTGGTGACGCGTTCTTCGAGAAGGTACGGTACGAGATACCCGTCGTCAATCGCGCGCCGCAAGCTGTACGTGAAGATTGGGTCGCCGAAATAGTGATACGTGTCGCGACGCTGTTCTTCGGGGGTCAGCGGTCGCTTGGATTCTTCCAGATCTCGAGGCGTGGCTGTAAGGCCAAGTTGCAACGCTTCACCAAAATGTTCCAGCACGCCAAACCAGTCGCCGAAACCACTGCGGTGACACTCGTCAATGACGACAAGATCAAAGAAATCAGGATCATAGTGCTCATAGACCTTCTTCCCATCGAGGCCTTCGTCGAGGTTCTGGTAGTTGGCAAAGAACAGTTTGCCAACTTGATGTTTGCCATCCGCAACGGTCGCCTTGTCTATGGTTACACGCTCATTGGCATCGAATGCATTAAACGCGCGGTATGCCTGATCCTTCAGGCTATTACGGTCAGTTAAAAACAGAACATGTTGCCGGTTGAGCGCACCGCCATTCATCAACTTCCAGATCAATTGGAATACGGTGAAGGTTTTTCCGGTTCCAGTAGCCATCAGGAGCAGGGCGCGATCGTTCCCCTGAGCAAACTCCCAGAGAGTCTGAGCGATCGCCATTTCCTGGTATGGTCGCGTCTTCTTCCGAGTCACCTGGTCGACATGAAAATTGGCTGCGAACGCACCTTCCCAGCGATCCCAGTCGATCGTTACGCCCATACGGCTGACGATGTCTTCCGGAGATGGAGGCGTAGAAAGCGACTCGTATTCACCGGTCTTGTTGTCGGTGAGAATCCAATCGTGCCCGTTGGACGCGATGGAGTATCGAATCATCAGTCGGTCAGCATACCGCGCCCCTTGCTGCATCGCATCTTCGGCATCTTCCGACTCTGCCTTGGCCTCCAGAATCGCCAAGGGAACACCACGGTAACGCAAAAGATAATCTGCAATGATCGCCTGGGTGGGGTCATACATCGAGTCCGCACTGTCGCCGCTGAAGTTCACGCGACCAGGACCAATGCGCAGCTGCCCCTCGAAGTCCCAGCCCAATGGTTCGAGCTTGGGTTCGATCAGTTGCTTGCAGGTTTCCTTTTCGTTTAGTGGCATATGGTTGTGATTCTCCAATCAGGCACAAATAATTGGTTCAGTACGAAGTCGCTCAAGGTGTTCGTCCAGATGCTGAACCTGGCATTCGAGATCATTTTTCAATCGTTCCGCCTTATCACGAATTTTTGTCCCATTGTTAGTAATCGTTCCGGCCCATTTAATGATCTCACCCAGATCGGTCGCATCTTTAGCAATCCGTTGCATCGCTTTGTCCAACTTAGACAAATCTGCCGTGCGTTCTTTATCTACAACACTTTGCCGTGTGACCAGAGCACGGGCCAACGACAGTGCCGAATCCAGGACGACATCAGTCGCAGGATCTTCTGCATCCCAAACGACGACGATGTCATTGCCATATCGAGCGAGAAGCTCATGTTCTTCATTCGCGACCTTCTTGGATAACACGAAGACACCTATTTCCGACTTGCGATTTTGGCGTGCCTTACTGATTTCTTCAAGGATCGACTTCAAATTGTATCCCTGTTCTTGTTTAGCCTCGATAGCAATAGAGCCACCGGCTGCTATAGACTCTGGTCCCATAACCAGAACAAAGTCTCCCGTTTTACTGCGTGGAATATGTCCCACTGTGTTTGTAGTTCTTTCACAGACATCGCCACGATGGCGGGCATCTACTTCAAGATAATTCCCTAATGCATCCTGGAAATCGTCACCATGCCGTGTACTTCTTGTTTTTTCCTCTTTACGAGCTTTCATCGCAGCAACGGTTTCTCTGATTTCAGCATGAAATTCAGTATTAGTCTTCTCAATTTGACCAATAACGTCCAGCAACTGACGCCGTAACAAAGAAAGGGGGGAATTTTCATCATCAAGCGTCAGGTTTCCCTTCACTGTCCCATTGACTGTCTCCAGCAAACGGGCCATGCGAGACATAGCAGAATCTTCATTATCTTGAGAGAATTGATCATTGATTTGTTCCTGAGCTTTTTCGACTCGCTTTACCAGTCGTGCAAGAGCACCTTCCTCGTTGTCGAGTGAAAACTCATTCCTTACCTCAGCTACATCATCAGCTAAACCCTTTCGAAGTTTGCCATTAGCATCAGTGACCTCTATTAACAAACGGGATAATGCCGAATCTTTATCGTCCAGAGAAAAGTTCTTTACAATCTGGTCACGTTGTGTTTTAAGCGCCAGTTCGATCACTTCCTGCAGAGTAGCTAATAACCCATTTGACTGTTCGGGGGAAAGGATTTTAAATAATGGACTCTGCTCCCCAACATGCAGTGCCAGCGTTTTAGCAACAGTTGACGAATCTTCCCCCAAATGCCGATTAAGCAAACCATCCAGCTCACCATCCTGCTTGACCAGACTATTCAGTCGTTGAGTTATCTTACCTGATTCAGGATCAAAGTAATCTTTGAGAGAGTTGGATATTCCCCCTGTGCATTGGGAAGAATGTTCTGCCAAAACTTCACGCAGGGAGAGAAGCATGCCATCGACTTCATCGCGGACAGAATGAACATCAATTGCCCCAGAGGCCTGACGCAGCGCATAAGCCCCAATTCTCAATGCAGACAGTGCATATCGGTTACGATCTTCTTCTGAATCGTGGGCGTTTAACTCAGAGCATACCTCGGGATCAGTAACGATAAGGTGCAAAGCAACTCTATTCTGAGAACCCAGTCTCTCATTATCGATTGTGAAATGAGGTCCATGATTACCATTTGAATTGTTTTGTGCAGCTTCTGGCATGGCTGGTTCCCTAAAGTAAATGCAGGTTTCAGAACGTTGACTCGATAAACTGCCTTTAAGCAATAGCCGTGCCATTACGGCTTGACACCGTATTTTTTCATCCAATTTGTAAAGGTCTGATAGCTAGGAAGGCCTACCAGCTTACAGGCGGCAGACTTGTTTCCATTGGTTTCCTCATATGCCCGTAGTAGATAGTGGCGTGCAACTTCGGTGATGAGCTCAGGCAGGTTCAAGTCGTTTCCCAAATTGCGATTAAGTATGCTGTCGTATCCGACGAGCTGGTGCTTAACTGGGAATAGTGCTTCACGAATTTGATCTACACCAATATTAGTGCCAGGAGACCAGATGGCTGCTCGACAGAGAGTATTTGATAATTCCCTGATGTTTCCTGGCCATGGATGTTGATTCATAAGATTTCTTGCACCAGGAGAAATTTTCTTGTGCTCCCACCTTGGATCATCTTTACGATCAGAATTAAGTCGATCCAGGAAGTAATCAATCAGGAGATTTAAATCGTTAGGACGATCACGAAGAGGTGGAAGATTCAGAACACCAATGGCCAGCCGATGAAATAGGTCTTCACGAAATCGCTCCTGAGCAACCTCTTCCAGAAGGTTTCGGTTAGTGGCTGCAATAACACGAAAGTCGATCGCCCTTGTATTGGCTTCACCAATTCTGGTTATCTTTCTTTCCTGAAGTGCACGAAGCAGTTTTACCTGAGCCTGTAATGGCAATTCCCCTATCTCATCTAAGAATAATGTCCCACAGTGGGCGGATTCGATATAACCAACTTTATTTTCGATTGCTCCGGTGAAGGCTCCTTTTTTGTGTCCAAACAATTCTGATTCAACCAGCTCAGATGGGATTGCTCCACAATTAACCTCGATAAAAGGGCATCCAGCCCGAGCACTAGAGGCATGAACTGCTCTTGCAAAAAGTTCCTTGCCGGTGCCAGATTCACCTTGAATCAACAAAGGAACATCCTCAATAGCAATGCGGCGAGCCTGGGCGATGACCGTTTTCATTGCCTTACAGCGATGAATTATTTCAGAAAACTCTGGTACTTCGGGGGGGAGTCCTTGTGTCAGTCGGCGGACTTCTTCGTCCCCTACGATATCACGTTTGGGAATGTAGTCAGCTGCGATTTCAAAGGGTAGAGAAATGATTCTTACACCCTTCTCAATAGATGATTCGATCAGTTCAGCCGGGAATTTTGTTTTGGCTAATAACACCCAGACCGCTGCCATAGCAGGAGTCCCAGGGCTGGTATGGAATGTGTATTGATGATCCATTCCATCAGAATCAAGTTTATGAAGTACCTCAACAACTCCCTCATAAATTTCATCGAAGTGGGTGGGGCTGCTAAGTTTTACTGGCCAAATATCGGCGGAGATTCCGGTTTCCTGTTTAAGCCATTTCGTAAACGTCTTGGATTCAGTCAGCTTATGATCTGAAAGCAAATGGACTTCATCAAAGTTAATTTTTTTTGCAGCGCTCGCAATAGGTCCCTCGCCATAGTTTAATTCACCCTGCGAAGCTTTTAGGTCAGTTATGCCAATCCAGGAAACCAGTGCCTTTGTATTCATAATATCAGTATATAAGATATTTTGTGATTAGCAATAATAAATTTGTAACAATGTAAGGGGCGGCACATTGGCAAGTTGGCACATTTATCCCAGTGAAAAACTCATTCGATATCTTCACAGCTAGCAGGGACTAAGGACCTACATTTCACTGAATTATAAGTTATTAGCACCACATTGTTTGTGAGTTCCTCTGCTAAGGCGCTACTGATTGCTCTCAGAACAGTCGCTCTCAACTCCCCGGCCGGTGCCAGTGAATCAAAACTCAAGTGTCAGTGGGGCTTGCCCCAGATTATAAGAACAATGAGCTCTGGGGGCGCGCAAAAGTGCCAGTAATACGTGTTTCAACCAGTTGGACTACGGTAATCCGCCAGTTCTGGGCTATCGCATTCAGTCCTGACCGGGATTAACTCCAGAACAATGCTATTTGTCGCCTTTGCTCTCTCTAATCACGCTATTACACCTAAATTTTGGCGAAAAATGCGTCATGATAAATAGGGGGGATATTATCCATTGGGTAAGCGTTCAAACCATATTTTTTCACTATTGAAGTTTAAGAATAGCGTTCATAGGAAATGGTATCGCGAGCCGCCCACTACTCCCCAACTCGATATGTTTTTTCACCCCATCCCCATCAACTTGAAATCAAAATAGAATTCAATGAAAGGAGATCTATGCTACAGAAGCAAGAAATTATGTTGATCAGAGCAGCGCTACAGTTCTGGTATGAAGAAATGGATCTCGAAGATCCAGAAATACTGGCTATCTATTCTGGCGGCCCGAGGATCATCCCGAAATGGAGAAAAGCAGACATCCAACAACTTCGCCAGCAGTTGCTGGCAGCACGGCTACGTTATGTTGTGTGCCGACATGACGCGACCAGTGTCAAGATTCCTCGTTTGTTTAACTCTCCAAAGTCTGTAGGTCAAGCGATGTCAGACGCTTCTGACCAACTGGGAGTCGTCCTGGTTACTGATCCAGCAGTCTGAGTTCTCTCAAACCCCATCCATTAACTCGGCCAGACTGATTTCGAGTGTTTCTGCGATCCGCTCGATATTTCGCAGGGATAGATTCCTCTCCCCCCGTTCGATACCGCCGACGTAAGTCCGGTCCAGTTCACAAGCATAGGCAAAATTCTCCTGCGAGTAACCTTGCTCTTTGCGCAGTTCCCGGACCCGCTGTCCAAATCTCACCAGAATATCTGCTCGTTTTGCCATGCAGCCATTTAACACTTGACAGCGACGATAAAACCACGGACTATAAGTATCATACACTTGCTGTAAATTAGTCCAATCGGTTGACGTGTATCGCAAGGCAACGGACATGCAGTTGTTGTGACAGGCTCTCATTGTTTTGGCTGCAAAAGCCAGATTCTGCTGCCGGTCAGCCTCTGGAATCAGAGGGAATACAGCAGAAGAAGCAGTTCCCGACCAAGCGTAAAAACAAAAACAATTCAGCTAAATAAGATTGGAAGGTTTTATGCACGAAGAAAATAACAAAACAATTGAAAGTCCCCAGAGCCAGTGGTGGCTGGCGAAGAATGGTGGAGTGGAAGGTCCTCTGTCTCACCAAGACATCAGTGATGCTTTGAAGTCAAACCGAATCAGATCGGCAGATTATGCCTACTCATCCGATGAGAAGGAGTGGAAACCACTGTCTGCCTGGAGTGAATTCGATTCTGAAAAATCCGCTGTGCAATCTCCTCCAGTTCCCCCTGTGGAGAGCTATCCCATCGAGCCCCTGATCACGAATCCCAGGCTCCCCGCCATGGCCAACTGGATCTGTATCTACACACTTCAGATCTCTCCCTGGCTCTGGTGTCTTTATACCATCTCGCAAATGACCTATGGCACCGTTTTAGCCGAAAACCCCCCCCTGATGGGAGTAGAGGCGCTTGCGATATTTGTCAGCATGCTTGCTTCATTGGGGGTGACGATTTCACTGTTCATCGGCGGGGTTCGCCTCAGGGCGTTAAGTCGTTCAGGCCCGAATACCATCATCCTCAGTATCGTGGCGGCAACTGCGATCAATCTACTGTTATTTCTCTGGGCGATGGGGATCGTTGCAATAGTTGACCAGAGCCACTTTGCCTCAAAAACCGTGGCAGCAGAGTTAATTGACTATTTTGTCGGAATTGTCGGGATCTGCGAATGGTCGTTTATGCTCACATCACTTTTCTGGCTGCGACGAAACGCCCGATTTCTGCCTCTGTCCTGAAGTTACCCCTCAAATAGAACAGAGAAGTATTGAATGAAGAACCTTAATAGTAAAGAGAACATACCTCATGACCGAAAATAACATCCCTGAAAACAGGGAAGCCACAGAATGGCGATTTGATGATCAGGGCCTGCTCGCAGGCCCTTACTCTTATAACGAACTCATGGAATACGTTGAGCTGGACTACATCCAGCCTGAAACGGAGATAGTTCGTGAAGACGGCCGAATATATCAGGCATTCGAGATCGGATTATTTCCAGGCTTTGTCCCTGAGATACCAGAACCTGCCGACGAGCATAGTACAGTCCCTCCTTTGCCTGGATGGAATATCCTGGCGGGAGTGGCATTCTTGTCATGGATTACAGTCAATGTTCTACCGTTGATACCAGCGCTCCGCTTCCTCTACAGTGTGAAGCCCTATTCGATGATCATTGGGGGCTGCGCTGTGCTTTTAATTGGCAGTTACACGATGCTGACCGGGACAGCCCATGATTCCGGAGGGAACCCGGAGCACAGGCCAGTTGCCAACAGAATTGCAGGACTGATTGTAATTCTAATTGGTATTTACCTGATCGGTGGCGGAGTCAGTTTCTTTTTCCCCATAAGTAAATAACTGGAGCTGTTATTCAGACATTCGTCTCAGTGATTTGTATCCACTCAACCTGAATTTTGACGAAAAACGCGTCATAATATATAGGGGATAGATTAGCTATCGTGCGATGGTATTCGATCTCAAAACAGATTCTTCATCAGAAAAAACGCCCCGCATGGCTCAGGAATGCGGGGCGTTTTGTTTTTACACATTCTCAACAGAAAGGAGCATAGCTTGGAATACATGGTTTTAACATTCGTCTCGGTCGCCCTGTTACTGTCTGTCGTCGCTTTCATCAAGGAACGGCGGTTGCGGCTGGCGCTGCAGGGAATTCTCAAACACTTGATTCAACGCTGGAGGGCACATGGAAAAACTGACTCTGCCAATCACACTGACGCTGATCCTGCTGACCGTAGCCGGTTGTAGTTCCGACGAAAACAGTCGTGTGGCCGATCTGGCCACACAGCAACTGGAGCGCCAATCCGCGCAGAACCAGCGGATGGCGGAACTCCAGCAGGAAGTCGCCTCCGGATCACGGGAACTGGTGGAAGCGGATGCCAGGTCCCGGCAGGAGATGGCTACCCTGCAGCGCGAGATGCAGACCGAACGGAACGAGATCGGACACCAGCGAGACCAGTTGGAAGCGGAACGCCGCGAAATCGCTGACACCCGTAATCGTGATCCGATTATTGCCGCTGCAATTACCAGGGTGGCCATGGTGGTCGTCAGCCTGCTGCCCCTGTTGATCTGCTGGTTGCTGCTCAGCCAGAAAATCGAACCCGCAGACGATCAACAAATGACGGAATTGCTGCTGGAAGACCTGATCTCAGCCGAACCGCGGCTGATGCCACCTGCAAACACAGATCCAGACCAACCACGGCTGACGGATTTCCCGCAGCAGCCCGATTCCACTCATCCTACAGAAAGGAAAACATGATATGTCACATATTGTCACGATCCAAACTGAAGTCCGCGACACGGAAGCACTGGGCCTGGCTTGCCGTCGACTCGAACTGGGAGAGCCCGTTCACAAGACCGTCCCGCTGTTTAGCGGGGAAGCCACCGGCTACGCGGTCCGTCTCCCTGACTGGCGGTATCCCGTCGTCTTCGATGTCGAACAGGGGCAGGTCCGTTACGACAACTTTGAAGGCCGCTGGGGAAAGCCGGCGCACCTTAACAGACTACTTCAACATTACAGTGTGGAAAAATGTCGTCTGGAAGCCAGACGGAAGGGACATGCTGTCCTGGAAAACCAGCTCAGCGACGGTTCCATCAAACTCACAATTCAGATTGGAGAGGGCCAGTGAAAACCATTGAAATCATTATCTCTACCGACGGTCAGTCCCGGATCGAAACCCGCGGTTTTACCGGCTCCCGCTGCCGGGACGCCAGCCGGTTTCTGGAAGCAGCCCTGGGAAAAGTCTCCTCGGAGCAGCTGACCGCCGAATACCATCAGACGGTCCAGCATCAACCCAACCAATTGAGAGAGGAGAATTAGCTTTCACTTCACATGACATACAGGCATTACCTGAGCGGATTGTCCAACATCCCCGGCCGGTGCGTGTCCTCGTCGTCGTCGAAGGGACGCATGACATCGAATTCCTGACACGCATCTCGGCGCTGCTTCATGCCGAACAGACTGCACTCCCTGATCTGGCAGCCATGGAAGGGAATGGGGAACTCATCTTTCTCCCGATCGGTGGTCATCCCCGGGCCTGGATCAAGCGGCTGGCCCCACTTCAACTCCCCGAGTTTTATCTCTTGGATGGGGAGATACATCCTGAGACAGAGCAGCGGGAAACGCTGGTTGCCCAAATCAATCGACGTCCCCGTTGCTGTGCCGTGCTGACGCGGAAACGGAGTCTGGAGAACTATCTGCATCCCCGTGCCATAGAAGCCGTCGCCGACATTACTACCACATTCGGGGACCATGATTGCGTGGCATCGGAAGTGGCACAACGGGTCTTTGATAGCCGGCATGACGACTATTGCTGGGAAAGGCTCGATCGTCGACCGCAGATCAAGCTGAGGAATCGGGCCAAGCACTGGCTCAATACCAGTGCCGTCGAACAGATGACGGTTTCCCTGCTGCAGGAACGCGATCCGGACGGGGAAATCATCTCCTGGCTGGAAACGATCGGCCAATTGGCTGAAACCGCTTAAGCACACTGCACACACCTATTTCTTTCAACCTAAGAGGAACACTTATGTTACTAACCGAACGACTGGCGGAGAACGTACGCGCCTGCTTTACCGGCATCTGGATTCAGAGCCACGAACACGATGAGGCGTTGCTGGAAATCACCCGCCTTTGTCACAGCGAAGACTGGGGCCTGCTCTCCTGGGACATTGACCGGGGTCTGCAGGGAACAGAGGTCGTTGGGGAGAGCGACACCTCGTACCCCGATCCCCTGGCAGCCATCCACAGTCTCAACAGCCAAGCCGATTCAGACCGGCCCACGCTGCTGGTCCTCAAGAATTTCCACCGGTTCATCAATTCCCCGGAAATCATCCAGGCCCTGACGCGACAGATCGGTCTGGGAAAGCAAACCCGAACCTTCGTGATCATTCTATCCAGTCTGGTCCAGATTCCCCCGGAACTGGAAAAACAGTTCGTCTGCCTGGAACACGATCTTCCCGACCGGAGACAGCTGGAGGAAATTGCCTGCAGCATTGCCACGGAAACCGGTGAGCTACCGGAAGGACCGGAACTGGAGCGTGTCCTGGACGCTGCCTGTGGACTAACTCGCTATGAGGCTGAAGGGGCATTTAGCCTCTCCCTGGTACGACACGGACGCATTGAAGTCTCCGTCGTGTTGGAACTGAAGGCCCAGACGTTGCTGAAAAGCGGTCTGTTAACGCTCCACAGCGGTTCGGAATCATTTGACGACCTGGGCGGCCTGGAATCGCTCAAGGCCTTTTGCCGGCGTGCGCTGCGTCCCAGGATGCAGGAATCGTCTCATGTGCGTCCGCGGGGCGTGCTGCTGCTGGGCGTCCCAGGTACCGGTAAAAGTGCCTTCGCCAAAGCCTTGGGCAGGGAGACCGGGCGGGCCACGCTGACTCTCGACGTGGGGGCCCTGATGGGCGCGCTGGTCGGCCAAACGGAAGAGCGAACACGACGGGCGCTCCGGATCGTCGATGCGATGCAGCCGGCCGTCCTGTTTATCGATGAGGTCGAAAAGGGTCTGAGCGGGGCATCCTCGTCCGGACAGTCCGACAGTGGTGTCTCCACACGCATGCTGGGCACACTTTTGAGCTGGTTAAACGACCATACTTCAGATGTATTTGTGGTCTGCACTGCCAACGATATCTCGAAACTTCCTCCCGAATTGATCCGGGCCGAACGCTTTGACGGACTCTTTTTTCTGGATCTGCCGGGAGATTCGCAGAAGCAAGCGATCTGGAACATCTACCGGGCGCAATATGACCTCATGGAAAATCAGCAGTTGCCCGAGGACCGACACTGGACCGGTTCCGAAATCCGGGCCTGCTGTCGCCTGGCCGCTCTGCTGGATGTCCCGTTAACCCAGGCTGCAGAAAACGTGGTCCCCGTGGCGATCACAGCTGCGGAATCGGTGGCCCGACTCAGACGCTGGGCCAGCAATCGTTGCCTGTCTGCAGAACAACCGGGCGTCTTTGTGCACGGAGAACGATCGGGAGCCCGTGCACAACGAAAGCTCTCCCGTGATCCCCGTAGAAACTAAACCTGACTCTAATCAAGGAGAAACGACAACTATGGCTACGATTGAAGAAGAAGTGGAAACCCGCCACGATCCCATCGACCGTCTCAGGGCAACGATGTGTGCCACGCGGGTCAGTTTTGAATGGTTCGGGACCCGGAAGTCGCTCACACGCGACCAGAAGGCCCAGGCTGCCGAATCGTTTGGGGCGGAAGGTGCGTTCCTGAGTGCCGGTAAGAAGCTGCTAGATACGGGGCATCCCCGCTTTCGGGCCGTGAGTGCCGTCCGCAATCAGGTACGCAAATACTGGACCTCGGTTAGTCTTCCTTTCCCGGAACCGGGCATCCGCTTATTGCGGCAGGATGCACTCACAGCCTTCCAGGAGCAGATGCATCGGTTTACGGAAGAACTGGCCGAAACGGTTGCGGAACTGGATGAACAATACCTGTCCCTGAAAGCGGCAGCCCGGGAGCGTCTGGGAAGTCTGTTCAACGACGACGATTATCCCGCAACACTGGTGGGGCTGTTCGAAGTAACTTGGGAGTTTCCCAGTATCGAACCGCCGAATTACCTGAGGCAGCTTAATCCCGAACTCTACGAGCAGGAGTGCCAGCGCGTGCAGTCGCGATTCGAAGAGGCGGTCCGACTGGCGGAAGACGCCTTCCTGGACGAACTGTCGAAGCTGGTATCGCATCTGACGGACCGCCTGAGCGGGCAGGCCGACGGCCGCCCCAAGGTCTTTCGTGATTCCGCCATCGGGAATCTGCACGAGTTCTTCGAACGCTTCCGGTCGCTGAATGTGCGTTCCAATGAGCAGTTGGATGCACTCGTCTCCCAGTGCCAGCACATTGTGGAGGGGATTCAGCCCCAGGATCTAAGAAAGCGGGATGTTCTCCGGCTGCAGGTGGCCTCCGATCTCTCGGGTGTTCAGGCCGCCCTGGATGGTCTACTGGTCGATCGACCGCGGCGTCAGATTATGCGGACGCCGAAGTAAGGAGGTCGCATGCAACTCATTATCACAGCTGAGGGGCAAGTTCGCTGTATTTACATGGAAGCCATTGACCTGTCCTCCATCGGTCGACTGCGTATCAGACGCGGTTCGTTTGTCGAACCGAATGCCACCGGTCAATGGATCGTCGATCTGTCCCCCGTTCAGGGACCGCGGCTGGGGCCGTTCGCGCAACGGAGTGCGGCCCTGCAGTCAGAAATTGACTGGCTGGAGCAGCATTGGCTCTCCCCCAGCCCCTGATATTGTATTTTTCCAACACTATGCCCCGGTCTTGCAGAATTGTCTCTGCAGGGCCGGGGCTTTTTTTATTGAACCCTTGTTTTTAGGAGACATTAGATGAAGCAGTCAGACTTGAATCGGGCTGTCGCCCTGGCTACCGGCGAGACAATTGCCACCGTTAAACGCCTGGGCTTCTTACTCGCGGAGCCCCAGGAAACCGTTGATCCGGATTCAGAAACGTCGGGACCGCTGGTCATCGACTGGGACGAACTGGAAAACCAGCGAATGATTACGCTGGCAGAGGGATTGAATCATGTGCCGTCGCTGGTGTGATTCCGATCTCAAGGGCTTTCACTGTCTCAGCCAGGCAGAAGTTCCCTTCCACTGGAACCGCCTGCAGATGCTCCGCAGTGGGCGGCAACGGGGACGACGGGCCGTGAAATCACGGCTTAGAAAACGGCGTCGCAAACGAAAGAATTCTGTTTGATGCAACGACTTCTCTTTTACCTCTTCAATTCAATTCCAGAAAGGAATGCTATGAAAGTTTTACTGATTAATAATGATGGCGGCGGATTCGCGGACTACATCGAAGTCGCCACGGGAACCACGGTCTCTCAACTGTTCGCACAACGCATGGCGGATGCGAATGCCTCGGACTATCTGATCCGTGTTAATCGTCAGCCGTGCCCTCCCGACCAGCAGTTACAGGATGGAGACCGGATTTCTATCACTCCGACGAAGATTGAAGGGGCGAATATCTAGCCGTTTCAGAAGTGAAGTACTTTATCTCTGACAGGCTGTCGGGATCACGGTCCCGGCAGCCTGTTTTCTATTAATCGGAGTAAACGAACTATGAAACAAAGTTCGAAAACGATCTGGCGGATCGCCAGTTTTGTTGAGGAACAGCTTAGCTCACTGGGAAGTGAGACCAACACCGGGCTGCCGGAAGCTGCCTGGTTAAACTGTCTGCGGTTGATCCGCATGCGACAACAGGCACAGGAACGAGGCTGGTTCCGTGCGGCCTCCAAGCTGAAACGGGAACTGACAGCAGAAATACTTCAGTTAACTCAACGACTGGTGACGTTACAGCAGGAGCTGGAGTCTGCCACTGCCGAAAAACCTGTCCCTGCGATACGCACCATCTACGAAGACCTACTGGCTTTGGAAGAGGAGTTTGCTGGATACGACATCGACCTCAAGACTAAGTCGGTTTCGGTAGTCACTGAGCCAATTGTTCTGGAAGGCGTCTATCTGGGGGCGTTTGAGATTCGGCTGGATTTTGCAGACCTGAATTCAGACTCACCCTTTCAGTACCAGGTGTTTGCTCAAGATCCACAGCCGCCGATCACCGATGATGCGGTCACGCATCCGCACGTGCAGTCTGACAACGTCTGTGAAGGGGATGCAAGTATGCCCATCAGACGCGCCTTGAAACAGGGGCGACTGCTGGACTTTTTCGTGCTAGTGTCCCGTCTGTTACGAACCTACAACCCGGAAAGTCCCTATGTCGCACTTAACGACTGGCACAGTGCGGAATGCAGTGAATGTGCGGATGTCGTGACCTCAGATGAACAAGCCTATTGCACCAACTGCGAGAACCGGTTGTGTCTGCAATGTGCCAATCGCTGTGTTGACTGTAGTTCCTCATTTTGCCACGACTGTGCGACCCGTTGTGAAATCTGCCGCGATGACTGCTGTGAATCCTGCCTGAAAGAGTGTGGACTCTGTCGTTCCAGCTGTTGTTCCCATTGCCTCGATAATGAAGAAAGGTGCCCGATCTGTGAAATACAGGAAGACGAAGAAACGTACGAACCGGACCAGGAAGCCACATCGCCGGAAACGGTCTCCCCTACCGTCACTCCGCTTTAGCCCAACCGCCTGGGCCAAGCTGCTGTTTTTGCGTGATTATGGGAATACGGAGGTCGGCGGTTTTGGAATCACAGCCTCGACGGATTTGTTACTGGTCCAGGACCTGCAACTGGTGAAGCAGACCTGCTCTCTGGTCCATGTCGCTTTCGACGATGAGGCGGTGGCGAATTTCTTTGACGATCAGGTGGATGCGGGCCTTCGACCGGAGCAGTTCGGCCGGATCTGGATTCATACCCACCCGGGGGATTGTCCGGAACCCAGTCCAACTGATGAAGAGACTTTTGAACGCGTCTTTGGTCGAGCTGATTGGGCCGTGATGTTCATCCTGGCCCGGCAGGGACGATCCTATGCCCGCCTGCGGATGAATACCGGTCCCGCATTTGATTGTGAGATTTCAGTCAGGCGGGATTATTCAGAGCCCTTTCCGGGCTGTGATCCCGAATGCTGGGAACAAGAATATTTAACGAACGTGCATCCCGAGCAATGCCAACCCGGCAGGCCCTTATCGTCGTTCTCCGGTTTTGACTGGGATGCGGACTGGTTTTTCGATGAACCTGATTTGGAAGGAGACTTGAAGTGACAAATACAACGGTAAATCGTTTTCAGAGACAAAGTAGCCTGGTCCCCTCTGAGAGGCTTTCTCAGGTTTCGGCGACCGTGATTGGTGTGGGAGCGATCGGCCGGCAGGTGGCTTTACAACTGGCGGCGATCGGGGTACCGCGGCTTCAGTTGATTGATTTTGATCAGGTCGAGTTGACCAATATCACGACTCAAGGGTACCAGGTGGCAGATCTGGGCAAGTTCAAGACGACTGCGACACGAGAGGCTGCTGAAAGTCTGGTTCCTGAAATCAGTATCACGGAGCTACAGGACCGTTTTCGTCCGCGGCACAACACAGGCAGCGTAATCTTCTGCTGTGTCGATTCCATTTCCGCACGGGAAGCGATCTGGCGTGCCATATCAGCGAAATGTGAGTTCTTTGTTGATGGTCGTATGCTGGGAGAAGTGATCCGGGTGCTCGCGATCTCCCCTCCGGAGATGCGGGACGATTATGAATCCACGCTGTTTGATCAGTCGGAGGCACACACCGGTGCCTGTACTGCCCAGAGTACGATCTACACGGCCAATATTGCTGCGGGACTCATGGTGCACCAGTTCAGCCGATTCCTGCGTCGCCTGCCGGTTGAGAGGGACCTGAGCCTGAACCTGCTGGCGAGCGAACTGGTTCTCTCTCCTGAGTGAACTCCACTCTCTACCGGTCAAGTGACTTTAAGCTGCTGAAACCAGCTCATTACTGCGTCTGGTGAAAACTTCGATCAAGGGCAGGAACTGTCTCTGACTGGCTTCCAGATAATGCTCCCGCAACTGATCCAGATGGGTGTAAGTGCTGATCGCGGATTTGCTGACGGCATGGCCCATCAAGTATTTACGGTAGTATTCTGGCATTCCAGCGTTCATCATGGCTGTGCTGAACAGATGGCGAAAATCTTTAAGCGTCGCCTCGGCTGGCCAGGATAACTGGTCAGCCAGGCGATGAAATTCGTTTTCAATATGGTCATACTTCAGTCCGCCCGCTTCCTGGAGTAGCTGATCTCGAATCTGTATCCCCTGCTCAGCACTGAGGTTCGTGCATTTTCTGCAACGACGGGTGTACTCCTTGGTGATCGCATCCAGGGAATAATTCAACAAAGGTGATTTTTCAGTTCCTTCCCACACGCTACGGCGGTGAAGTAACAGCCCTGCTTCAATGTGGCGGGATTGATTCTCAAATAATATCCGAACAGGCTCCAGCAAAGGTAACCGCTTATCCCGCCTCCCCTTGGTCCTGTAACTGATCTGGGGCAGGCAGACGACTTTCAACCAGCCATCTGAGGTCAGGTTATCCCGGAAAAGAAAACAGGGTTCGGAAGCCCTCAGGCCATAAAATATCAACAGGGCGAACAGTTGAAGCTGATAGCTGTCGCATGTTTTCAGAAATTCCACTGCCATGGGGACTGTGATGTCGGGCTCACCAAACAAGTCCGGTGCGACTGACTCGGTTTGTCTGAACTTTCCCTGGAAAGGATTTCTGAATCCTGAAGGCATTAAGTTTCCACGATCAGGGTCCGCCGCCCAGATATACATTCCCCGAACAACATCGAGTACATAATCAGAAGAAACCATGGTATGTTTCTCTGTATTAGGGTGCCCGTTTGAAGAAATCTGCAGTTTTTTTAGATGCGATTGAAACTGCAAGACCAATTCTCGATTGACGTTAGTGGCTGATGGATATGTCGTTGATATCAGTGGTTGATCCACAAAACAGCGATAATGTTCTAATGCTGACGCGTATCTTCTGACCGTTTTGGGATCGATTTCACCGGCATCGGCTCGACGTTGTAAGTGACTTTGATAAAGCTCCAGTAGATTCTTGTGCTTCAGTTTACCACGTCCTAAACCGGATGAGCGAAAGTGTTTGAGTCGTTCCTCAATTTCCCGGGCACGAAAGATGGCAGTCACCAGGTCACCGTCGACCCGTTCTGTGAGGTTCTTTTTCGCAGCTGGGTCCCAGAACTGAAGCCGAAAGTAGTCGTTTTGTCTGTAGATACGTACTTTTTGAGGCGGTTCAATCCCGTCCGGGAATTTCTCGATACGAATCCAGCGATGCTTGACTTTATATTTCTCACACCAGGTCGAACTTTTCGCAACAGATTTCACCTGTTTCTGGGAAAAGTCTTCTGGTTTGGTGTCGTCTGTTTTACGAACCATCTTACGCGTCTTTAATACTGCCCTTGAATTTTGGTATAGAACAGGTTTCTTCCGATGAAACCCATCAGTCGGGATCAGTTTAAAAATTGGCGTTCACAACACGCTTACAAAACGTCACAATGTTTGTAAGAGTTTGAGCACAGTTTTATAAAAAGAACACGGATTAGAGGAGTGATACAAGACCGTTATGGATTCGTTGCAATTGGCAGAGCGAAGACTCGACAGCAATCTCCCCCGGGCAGACAAACCAGGTTATGAATTTCCTCAATCAAAGCTGCAGGCTTGTATCAGGAATGATGTCTGCCCTGCTGTTGAGGAATATAGCCAGCGTCTGCGGTTTCAAGAATATGCTAACTGGCCGCTCAGTACATTAATGCCCGGAGCGGATACGCCAGAACGTCGATTGATTGAGTCTCTGGAACAAGGCATCTTGAAATGCGCTAAAGCCTTATCTCAATTAACTGAGAAAAAATTGGTTAGAAAAAACCTGGAAGACCAGAATCCTCCCCAACTGACCTTGAGGGAAGAGACTGTCGAAATCACTGCTGAAGGGACGACCTGTCTGGACAGAAAAACTGAAAACTCCAATGATCTAGAAATCATATTATCGCAAGTTGAATATCTGGCTCGAAATAGCGAGTTGTCATTAGTAAACAGTGCAGATTATTTTGCCCCAGTGCAGGAATTTTCTGAGTATGCTGACGGAAAAATAGTTCAACATGGTGGACTTATTATTGCATTCAATTATGAGCTTGACCCTGTGGGAAATTTTTTCGTCCGCTGTTTACTGGAACGGGCCCGGCAGTGGTATGAGATTGTATCCAAAGTAAGAGCGATGACTATTAAAGCCATCAAAGCAACAGGGCGTCCCTATCGACAGTTAGTCGATCAACTTGAAAACGAATGGAATAAACTGGAGTCCGACTGGTCGGAATGTCAACATCTGTTTAAAAGCGGTAAACAGAATCGTTTGATCAACTCTGCAGTCATACTCACCCAGGTTTATGCTGCTTTTGGTCTGAAACCGCAATTGGACTGGTTGTCACTGCCTGAAATTGATTTGAACCATGGAGTTGAGTCTATCAGGAGCAGGTTGGTTACACTTCTAGATCAAGAAACAACAGACCGGGTTGCCCATGCCTTGGGAGAGTTGAAAGATCTATATGACAAAGATGAACAGCAGGCTGATGACCTAGAACAAGCAATTGCGACCGGCGGTTTAGTTCTAATCAAAAAGTCTAGAGAAGCGTACTGGGAAAACAGAAAAATATCTGGTCCGATTAATGGCAGAAAATGGGAATTTCTACATTTATTGGCTAAAAAAGCAAAACGCAGAATCTGTGTTACTGAAAATGATTTATTTCCATTAGGCTCAGGGTCGTTATCAGCCATGGCAACATCTTGGAGTCGTTTGAATGAACGTCTGCCCGAATCACTCTGGAAATTGGTTGAAAAAGGGGTTGAGCCTCGAACCTACATACTCCGCTTGGATCCGAACCAAATACATATTTTTTAATAGTCATAGTACTGTTTTGTGTCATAATCACATCCGTAATCACCATCGCTGATACATAAGTTTTCACTTCTCCCCTACCACTCTTCTTACTAAATTGATGATTTCTCCTGGTCCTTTGTCTCAATTAAGTTTGATTGGGTTCAGAGAAGAGGGCTCAGATAGTTTATCCGCGTCTTAGAAGAATTCTTCCATCTCATCCAGTCTAAAAGAGATCGCCTGAAACGCCGATCTTGCATTGTCGTCACCAAGTTATCTGTCCGATAAATGTTGCTCGGCTGACTCCTGGATCTTCTTCCTTTTCGGGCTTTGCGCCTCTTGCTGCGCCTATTCAAGAGTTTCATTTACTGAATCTGCACCCAAACTCTTACAAAATATTTACAGCTTTGTAAGAGGTCTGTGAACTTAAGATTCTACATTCTGAGTCTGGAGAGCCACTCCAGACTCCTTTCTTGCAAGGAGTGAAGCATGAGTGACTCTAATTACGAACTGACCGACCCAAATGTTGATCTAATCTCGACTCCTGAAAAACTGGATAGAGTAGCAAGACTGGTCGCTGAGGGAGAGTTTCCTTTTCCGACCGGTCTTTCACCTGACCAGCAGGTCCTATTAGCGACAGAGGTAAGAAAAAGACGTCAGCAGAGGTTGGTTAAATTTATCGCCAGATCGATTGCCAGAGAATTATGGCAAAAGATCAAACGAGATAATTAATAAGGTAAAAGATAATGATTAGACCACAGTTAGACTTCAAAAAACCTCTCAATTACATCCGTTACGGTCGAATGAGCGACCCTAACCAGAACCCATCAAGCCCTGATCAACAATTTAATACGATTGATTTGGTATTGAGGCAATGTGGGTATCAACACTGGAAGAATCTGGCTGACTATCGTGATGATGGTATATCCGGAAGGCTGCTCAGAAAACGGCATGGTTACCAGAATATGCTGTTTGACATCAAGTCTGGTGCTATTAGTCCTGATGTTATCTTGGTTGATGATATTGACCGATTTGGAAGAGTAGACGATCTGAAAGAGATCCGTCGTGATTTGTATAACAAATATGGGGTGTTGATCCTGGATGCAAAATCTAATTTTGGAGACCCCAACACTCCTCAAGGACGTATTTACAATTCTATTGAAGAAATACGCGCCGTCGAAGAAGGAAAAACCAAAGCCCATCGTGTTTTCAGAGGTAAACGGGATGCGATTTCGCAAGGTCGCTGGTCGGGTGGTAAACCTCCATTTGGCTATCAACTCGAAACCCGACAGGAAAACGCAAACGGCCATTCTCATTCTTACAGCATTATCGTTCCAGAGCCTGAAACAGCAAACACAATCAAATTACTGTTCCAAAAAGCTGATGAGACAGGCTGGGGACAAGACCGATTATGCAAATTTCTTAATAATCATGAGGATGTACCAGAGCTCCAAAAACCGTTTCATGGTTCCACAGTGGGTTCATGGCTTGATAATGAAATTTACATTGGAAAAATGGTTTGGCCCAAGGTCACAACAGACATCATCAGTGATTGCCGAGTTATTGAAAAGATCCCTGTCGAAGAACAGATATGTATCGATGACTATTGCACGCCAATTGTGGAACTCGATGTATTTGATCGAGTCAGACGGATAAGAAAAGCGCGTGGACAATTACGGAAATCTGCACTGGCTAAAACCACACCGCAATCGGACAAGCAGATTAAAGCTCCTGTTCCAGGTATGACACTTCGCTATTTATTGACTGGCCTGGTTCGCTGCGGTCATTGCAACAGATCTATGGTCCCAAGTCGGGGCGGTAGTTATGTCACGAAAAACAATGAAACTCGCGAATATACGGCTTACACTTGCCCAGGATATAAGTCCGGGATCTGCTCCAATAATAAAACGATTCCTGAGAAATGGCTTCGTCAAATGGTAATAGATGCCATTAAAAGTCGTCTGTTCCCTTCAGCCTGAAGCTTTTTATTTCTGGCTACGATCGGCTGCTATACCATCGTAGCTTTTTCTTTTCGAATAAATTCTTGTATTAGGGAGAATCACAATGGATATCGATAGTCTAACCAAATCACACTGGTACCCAGTTATTCTACGTGAAATACAGCAGGAGATGAATCAATTACTGAAGGATGATTCAGGACGTGAAGGTTCTCTCTTACATGAGATTGAACGCATAGCTGATCAGAAAAAAGGGTGGATGATTTCTTTGTCCGACCCAAAACTCCCACAATCAATCCGTGACGAGATTCATTTGGATTATCAGCGGGCCGAAAACAGAGAGCGTGATATCAAACTACAACTTGAACGGCGACAGAAACGAGAACAGTACATGGCAGAGTTACTCAACCCGGAACTTGTTCTCGAAAGCCTGAATCGTTTAGATGATGTGCTGGCAGGTGAAAATGCCACCCGGGGTAACTTGGAATTATCTTTACACATTGACCGGATAGAATGTTTCAAAGATGGACATGTCAAAATGAAGCTATGTCGCCTGGGTCCTCTTCCACACTGCATAGAGTTTATGAAGCATAATTCCAGTAAACCAGAAGGTGAAGAGCAATCAGATACGCTTGACGGGCCGCCTGAGCATCAGGCAACCCCTCGGCGTCGCGCAAAACTACGGGTAGAGTCAATCGGCCCAGAAGGCAAGGAACTGGAATCTGCGGCGGCATTTGCCACTGATCCCGAACGGTTTACCGGTATAGGGCCAGAATGGTTTGAAGAAATCGAATTTGATGTCCCTCACGAGAAGCACTGGTATCAGATTTATGCTTCAGAAGTCTTCCTTCGACGGCAGGAAGATGAACTGTCCTATGCAAAACTGGCTGAAGAATTCGACGTCACACCTCCCACAGTGCGTGCAGCTGTTGAATACTATTTGGATACCCATCCTGATGCAAAAGATAATGTCAAATTGCAATGTGGAGGCAAGAGGCCTCCCAAGTATGACCTTTCCAAGATAGGCCCCGAAGCACGAGTTTTGTGGGAATCTCGTTGGTCAAAGTTGAAACTGGCAAAAAAGTATGGCTGTTCTCCCCCTACCATCGACAAGGCTCTGGAATGGAGTTATGCCCAGGATGGCCTTTCTATGCCGACGAAGAAAGAGTTGCAGAAAGCAATAGCCACAAGAGCTCGAAAATTACTAGACGAAGAGAAGTCTCTGGAAGAAATTAGTGACATAATGGATTGTTCTGATGTCACAGTCCGTCGTTATTTGAAAATGTCCTTTGAAGCGGAAGGTAAGACCATGCCTGATCTGCGTCGTAAATCTGCGGGAACATAACAGATCACAAGTACAGCATCTTTAAGAACGATTCCGACTCTAGGGATCGGTGGACCAGGTTTCAGAATTTCGACTTATTTACCTGATGTATCGGTCTGCAGAGAAGTGAATTGAGCTGCCGTGCTCCGTGTGTCAGGTAGAGCCCTTAGAGGCCCCCTGGTTGGCGATCTGCGCTACTCACCGTTAACTCTGAATCGATCCAGTCCGGTTGCAAACGGGGCCTGAGCACATGCAAAAGAAAGCCATTTAAGAAGCGAGCTATCTGTTATCAATGGAGAAAACAGAAAATAATAGATTGGTATCGAGTTCATCCAGGGGCTGTCTTCCCGGCAGCCCCTGGATGCTTTTTTTTATCTATCCCGCATATATGGGCCCGGATACCAAAAGTTGGTTTCTTAAGTGAGTTTGGGATTTTAGCTGCAGTCAGGTTCATGGTTCGATTTTTCAATATTCAGGGTACTTTGGCCTGATAATGAGAGTTCCCGACGCGCAGGTGACGTTCATGATTGTTCTTGCAGACACAACTGCCTAGTCCTAAGTCCTTTATTTGATAGTTGTTGAAGCACTCTATCTTGGAAAGAAAGAGTTCGCTTTTCTAAACGATACATGGTCATATACAGGGTGGGATACGAGAATACTTTCTGATGTGGTTGGGA
>TARA_R110002167_G_scaffold7148_3_pt1 | contig 27238 bp, 26 predicted proteins | sample TARA_R110002167 | Tara Oceans TARA_R110002167 (sample SAMEA4398238) | marine metagenome | biome: Polar Biome; feature: [MES] marine water layer (ENVO:01000295) within the mesopelagic zone...; material: water (ENVO:00002006), including particulate matter (ENVO:01000060) such as......
TATAGAAACATGGGTTCCACCGGCTGATTCTTCTTGGGATGTTGGTTGGTTTGATACTTGGGTACACGATAATCCTTTAACTATGAAAGCATACAAAGAATTAATGCATGGTATATATGAAGATTATATTACTACCATAGGTAGTTGGTGGGCTTAATAGAAGGTTATAATCGTTTTTGGGCTTGGTTAAGTACAAAAATAGGTTGGTGTATTAGGTAACATTTATTAAGCATAACTAAGGTGAGAAAAATATGGCACTAACACTCAGCGTAGAAACAACATATGGATTAACACACTCTGAAGCACATATTGTAATAAGAGAGTTTAGATTGAATAAAGAAATTGCAGAAGATGGTACTAAAACATTTAGTGTAGAATATGGTGGTTTAGTTTATGTTGATGAAGCAAAATACACAGCAGGTAAAAGCCCAATATCAGGATTTAATTTATCATTCCCTTTAGTAATAACAGAAGCAGCAGACCAAACAAATCTATTAAAACAATGTTATCTTAACTTAAAAACACAAGATGGATATACTGACGCTGTTGATGCATAGTAACCTTATTAAAGAATCATGTATAGTGTGGTATTATGAAACAACACCCGGCTTGGATTATGTGGGAAGGCGCACTAACTGATGAACAATGTGATGAAATTATAGAAAGTGGTCTTACTTTAGAACCTGAAAAGGCTAGTACCTTTAGAAGTGGTAAAGGAGAAGAAGATGAAGTTAGGAAAACACAAGTAAGATGGATGCAACCACACGCATTCCCCGAGGTTCATGACATCATAGGTTCTTTTGCACATGAAGCAAACAAACATTTTGGTTTAGAGTTAACACACTTACCTTACATTCAATTTACAGAATATAAAGATGTAGGTCATTTTTATGGAGACCACCATGATGTTGATTGGGATAGAGCAGATGGATTTCATAGAAAAATCTCTATTACAGTACAATTAAGTGACCCAGAGGATTATGAGGGAGGAGAGTTTAAGTTTATGACAACTGAAAGCCCAGACCCCGAAGCGGTTAAGTCACGCGGCACAGTAATTGCATTTATATCCTATTACGACCATGCTGTAACTCCTATAACTTCCGGTGATAGGACTAGCCTCGTTGGTTGGTATGAAGGACCTAGATGGAAGTAGAGAGATGAGAAGAGAAGGAAAAATAGTATATCAACCACCAGAAAAATGTTACACTAGAGTATTAATAGAATCAACAGAATACGGTTATAAAATATATAGGGATGGAGACTTAAAACCATTTACTGTAATACCGCATTCAGCAGTTAAAGAAATTCAATACAAGGGAGGTGAATAAATATGGAGATATATGGAATAGAGTTAGAAATATTACTAGGGGTATTAGGTGCTACGGCGGCTGCTGCACTTTGGGGTATGAAGAAATATCAAGCATTAAATGCAGATGGTAAAATCACTCTTGATGAAATAATTGGAGCAGCAGAAGAAGGAGAAAAATTTGCTGATGATATTATTGATGCAGTAGAAGATTTAGAAAAAGCATTATTGGCTAAGAAAAAAGCAGAACTTATTGCTTTAGCGAAAGAAAAAGGACTTGCTACAACTGGAACAAAGGCTGATTTAGTACAGCGTTTAACCGGTGAGTAAGCATGTCAGAAAGCAACGAAGGCGGATTCTTTTTCGCTTTAATTGTTGCTATGTTGCTTGTAATAGTAGGGCAACCTTACAAACCTACTCTTTTGTTTTTTACAGAAGAGTGTTATTGGGCGGAAGGCTACATAACAGACAAGGAGATAGTTACTGATTATCTTTCAACAGACTATTACTTATTGTTTAATGGTACATTCGATAATGAATCACATTATGAGGGAAGGGTTCATGTATCCTTCATCACCTATTTGTATGTACCAGTAGGGTGGGCTGTAGAGGGAGAAGAATTTTGTCAGACGGAAACACTGAATCAATGGATAAGGAACGGCAACCTCTCACTCAATCAGATAGGATAGAGTATAGAGTCTTTAATGCTGAAACTAGAATAGTAGCAATACAGACTATGATTGCTAGAATAGAGGCTAATAACTTAGTTCGGTATGACCGACAAATTGATAGGTCAGCGGCTTTGTTGGTACAAATAGTGTGGGGCTTAAGGCTCTGTACTATAGCCTTTTTGATTGGAGTTTTATTATGACTTATTACTGTACCACTTCTGATGTTGGTCAAAGACTAGGATTAGATTCAGCCCAAAGAAGCAGAGCATCTAGTAGACTTACTAGTGCTATTAGAAGGTCAAGTATAGATATAGACCAGATGTTTAGAGACTACGGTAGAGATGTTCCTAGTAGAGAACTTGCTGAAACTACATTAAACGGTGTTTTTAGTGCTGGTTCTACTACTATAACCCTAACTAGTGGAACGTCTTTTAGCAATGCTGGAAATGGTAATATTGACGGAGATTCATTTGCATGGACTGGTAAATCTACTCATGTACTTACAGGAGTAACAGGCGTATCAGCAGACCATCTTAGTGGTGTAACAGTACAAGAAGGAGAGTCTGCCCATGTTTTAAGAGAAATATGTGCTGATATAGCAGCAGCCTATTATCTAGAAGATGATTCAGTATTTCAACAAGGAGGGTTGGCAGACGGCGGTTTAAGAACTAATACTCTGCGTAGTAGAGGAATAGACAACCTTACTCGTTTAGCCCATCTTGGAAGTGTAGATTAATGCCATACACAAAACAACTCGCTCCTCATAGTCGCCGTAGTGGAGGCGCAAACATGGGGTCTGCTGTTCAATTTTCAGTAGGGTATTATGATAGAGCGTTGCTAAAAGCCATAAAAGATATAGATATGGTAGTAGATAATAAGAACTGGTTAGGTTATGAGATTTATGGATTTCTTAAATCCCAAGTAATACCAGCAGCCCAAAAGGAGTTACAAAGAAAGAATCCGCAAACATGGAATGAAATTCTACCTCCTACTAGAGTATTCAAACAAAGTAAAAGTATCTACAGAAGAGTAGCCGAATCCTTAGATGCAGAAGTTGATGACAAGGGAGTTGTTAAAGCAGGTTCTTTTCCTTTACCTCATGGTGTAACAGGTAGTAGACAAAAGAAAAACTCTAAAAACTCAATAGCACAAATAGTAAAAAGGGGTATGAGGCCCTTTGTATATTCAAAAAAGGGTAGATTAAGGAATTTACCCCCAACTGTAAGGTCTAGTATTGCCTATGGTAACTTGAAAAAGGGGGCGGGAGAAAGCCCTTATGGTGTTCAGTCTTCTTTACCAATGTCTCTTAAAGGTAAACATCCGGGTTTTACTGGTAGAAAAAGAATGGATTATACTAGATTCATGGAAGATATGATAAGGAAAGAGTTTAAAAGTAATTGGATGCCTAGAAGACTTGAGTTCTTAGGTAAGGTATACGGATTTAACGGGAGTAGATAAATATGGGAATTTCAGAAAAAACACATTATTGGACTAGTAGAACTAATCTATCAGACCCTACTACTCCAAGTGGTGCTAATAACAATGCTTGGGCTTTAGATAGTGGTCATGCTAGTGATGGTTCTGCTAACAATGGTAACTGGAGAGTAACAAGTGGAGCCGGAGGACAAGTATGGAAAGTTAGCAATGGTTCTAGCAACACTCTGGTTGCTAGTTTTGTATACGTTGCTAAACCTGATACTGATGAAGTAGTAATGAGAATTGACAACGGTTCACATAAAGCAGAAGTTAAGATTTCTAGTAGTAATAGTGAATTACAATTAGTTGGTGCTACTACTGTTACAAAAGCAGATTTAGATTTAGATGTTAGTGAAGACTGGTCCGTACCCGTACTATTAAGATTAACATTAGATGGTAGTGGTAATGCTAAATTATATTTCGATGAAATTATAGAAGATGATGATGCTAATATTCATTACTTATCAGTAACGGGTGCTTCTTCCTCTACCGCAGGGGTATACTGGGGTAACACTACTGGTACATTAGATTGGGAGACTGTTTATCTAACAACCCAAGGTGCTTATTCCCCTGATGAAATGGATATAAGTGATTTCGTTACTACTTCCTTTATTAGAACAGGGCTTGCTGTAGTTGAAACATTAAAAGCATCCAAAAGGTTCTACATAAAGAATCATGTAACAACTTCCTCTATAGTATATGGTTATGATTTATCTAGTAATATGGTAAGTAGATTGACCCCTCCTACTATTCATGTAGTTATGACAAACGCTACTTCCCCCCAATTTAGTACGTTAGCAGGTGCAAATACAGAACAAGATTACTCTATTGATGTATATGTTACTGCTAGAGGTACAGATTATAAAAACTCTTATCGTTTAGGATTATCTATAATGGGTGAAGTGTTTGATGAACTATATACTAAAACAGGATTACAAGGTAGTACAGATTCTTTAATAGGCTATAATTTAACATTTGATAGTAAAATGGATGACGATGAAATTATATGTATACATCAATTAAACCTAACCTATATGAAGCGAGTTAATATGACGCGCAGAGAAATATAAGAAATGGTTATATAACAACGGCGGAGTGAGATAGTTTAGAGGCAACTCATATGACATCATACGCAAATAGATATGTAAGCATGGTTAAAGAAGGAACCTATGGAACACCAATAACTACCGCAACAGCATTTGGTGAGGTAGACGATGAAGGATTTACTGAATCCTTTGACGTTTTATCTAGACCAGATATGAACAGATACGGTGCATCAAAAGCATTAGATTCAAAACATTATGCTGATGGTTCTTATTCTATGCCACTACAACCCGATAGATTCACTATGATGTCTCTACACGGTCTTTTCGGTACACATACTGCTGGAGGTACAGCAGGTACAGACGATACTCTAACAGAAGTAGGTGCTTTACCTTCTTATACATACTTAGTAGGTAGAGATGATAACGCATTCACTTACGCAGGTCAAGTTATTTCCGACTGTTCAATAAGTGCTTCTGTCGGAGAATATGCTATGATTTCCTTTAATACTACTGGAATGAGGAGTCAATTCAATTTATCCAACGGTGCTACAGTTGCTCTAGCATCATTAGCAAGTCCTTCTTATGATTACACAGGAGATGCTGCACACTTCGTAGGGGCATACGTTAACTTTGAAGATGTTGCTAGTACAAGTGCTTACTCAAAATTAGTACAAAGTATTTCTATTGATATTAAAACAAATAGAGATATGGATAACTCCTATGGTTTAGGAGACTCAACATGTACTCGCGCTCCACCGATTGGTTTGAGGGAAATTACAGGTTCAATAACATTCCACAAAAATGTATTAACTGGAGATGTAGCAACGGATGAAGTAGATTTCAGTAGTTTAATCGCTGGAGAGTTCCACGATGGTACTGCAACCAACCCAGCATTATCTGTTTTATTCTATGTTGATGCTAACAATAAAATTAGATTAGATGTTACTAAAGTACACTATGAGGCACCAACAACAAATGTTAGTGGTAGAGACCAACAAACAATGTCTGTTAACTTTATGGGACTTTATGATGCAGGTACAACTTCAATGAGTAAAATAACATTCAGTTCAACATCAACAGCATTTACTGGTGGGGCTAAAGTAGACTTGGATGCTTGAGGTGGCTTAGATGCCAACAATAGGTACAGCAGCAGACTTAGCGGTCAACACCATTATAGGTTCACATACTGGGCTTGCGGCAAGCGTACAAACATTTTTGCGTACTCTTAGTGATGGCGCAGTAATACACGATATAACTTTCGTAAAGAAAGCAGCAGGTAACAATTATATTTGTTACATAGTATATGAAGCATGAGAGTAGATATAGAATAGAATAGAGTAGTAAGAGAGTGAGAAGTAAATGCCAATATTAAAACAAGAAATAGAACTAAACGACGGAAGTAAAATCTTGGTACGCCAAGTATCGGGTATGGAACGATTGGAATTAGATGCCAAGCAAGCCCGAGTATTTAGGAGTCTAAGAGACTTCGGTGCAAACCCTATGGAGTGGACCGAAGAACAACAGCAATCATTTGCTGATGCTTTAGATGAGGCTGGCTGCGGGCCAACCGACCAAATAGCCCAATGGGTTCCAAATTGCATTCTCTCTGAAGACGTTGATGTAAATGAATTAACAGCATTGGAGTTACAGGACATATTAAGATTTGTTCGTGGGGATGTCGAAGAGGGCAGTGTCCCTTTATCGAGTTCCTGATTGTAGCCCCCGCGTTATGTTCAGTATTCAAAGGCGTTCTTCCGAGCGAACTTAGAATGAGATACGCAGAAGAGGGAGGGCGGTACATGATGGAGATAGATTTAGCAGTTGCTTCGGAAATATCAGAACGTATCAGTGAACAAACTGAAAGTAGTTCACCAGCAGCACAATCAAGAAAAGCAACGGCTGCGGTTGCTAAAAGAAACAAACGTCGCTCTGAAACACCAGAGGCAAGCACTGCTGATTTAGGACAAGCGTTAAGTGACGCATTTGGTAATATTGGAGATGAGTAGTTATGGCATCCCGTACAGGTTCAGCAAGAGTATTCTTCGAGGTAGTAGGTTCCTTCCAAGCGGAACGGTTGCTAAAAGATGCTAAAGCAAGTGCTGTAGTTATGAATGCTATTATGCTAGATGCTGCTGGAGGGGTTGCTGAATCTATTCAGTTTGCCTTTGAGGGTATCTCTGATTTAATTCAAGAACAAATTGACTCCTTCTATGAGTTTGAAGAAGCAATGATTCAGATTCGTAAGTTCTATCAAGGAAGCCCGAAAGAAATTGGTTATTTCGCTGATGAGTCTAAGAGATTGGGAGAGACATTTGGATTTAGTGGAGCAGAAGCATTAACAGCAGCGGCTAATATGGCTCAAATGCAAACAGTGTTAGGTAGTTCACAAGCAGTTATTGCTGGAACAGAAATGGGGTTATTGTTTGCTGAAATAGGTAATATGGAAACCCAAGAAGCAATGAAGAAATTAACTAGTCTTATGCAACAGACTGGGTTTGCTATGGGTGGTTTAACTAAAGAAGTATATGAAAATATGGATGCTCAAATGCAAGCCAACGTAATACGCGGAAATACAATTAGAGTATTAGACCAGTTAAATACAATTGAAAACTCAAGCGTTGCTACTATGCAAGACATGACATTCGTATTAAATCAATTCGCATCACAGGCTAACCTAGCCGGAGAAACTATGGGTAGTATGGCTGCTTTGGCTGCAATGCTACTAGAGGCTGGTGAAGAGACTAGCAGAGCCGGTACAGGTCTAAGAATGATGTTCTCTAGACTTGCTGTAGATGGTGGAGATGCATCAAAAGCAATCGCTGCTATCATTCCCCATTTAGATGCAGAGACAATATCAACAATGTCTCTTACAGGAGTTATAAAAGAGTTAATGCCTCATTACCAAAAATTAGAAAACATTGAGAAGATTAGATTAACTCAAGCAATTGCTGGTAATAGGCATTATGTTAAACTACAGAAGTTATTAGAAAACCACGAAAGGTTACTTCAACTTAATGAAATGGCTTATTCCGGCGCATTTACAGCAGCAGAAGAGTTTGCTAACAGACAAGAATCTGATGTATTTAAGATAGATAGGGCGCAAGCGGCTATAGAAAATCTTAGAGTAGAAGTAGGTGAGAATCTAGCAGATGCATATTTATCCGCTTTGGCACCTTCTTATCATTTCCTTACTATATTGAAAAAGATAAGTGCCGAAGAAGGAATAGGTTTCGGACCTGTTAAAGTACAGACTAACAATATTATTGCTAACATTATGTATATGGCCGAAGTTATGAAACAACTTGAAGTCCCTACAAATTTCATATTAGGTTTATTTAATATTATAATATCCTATCAAACCTTACAAGTTATATTAAATCAAAATACGGAAGCACAAAACTTACATACAGAGGCATTCCAAAAAAGATTATTTGTTATGCAACAAACAGCGAATCTAAAATTAAGGTTTCATTCAGAAGAAATTCTTAGTATTAAAGAAACACAACAAGCAGAGTTTGAATCATTTTCAGCAAGATTGAGAAGTGAACAGGCGTTAATAGCAGGTAGAACTAGGGCTATTACACAAAACGAAGCATCAATTCAATTAATTTACAAAAAACATAGAGCATTAGGTAGTCTAGATAATGCAACCAAAATACAACAAAGTACAGAATTAATGCTGGCGGCAGAAGGACATGCTGCAAAAATAATACAACATAGACAAGATATGATGATGGCAAGAGATTCATCCGACAGTCTTAGAAAGATAATGACTCTTAGAAAAACAATAGCAGTAAATCAATTAAATTATTTTACTATGAATGGAGGACAAAGAGCAGCCCAACAAAAAGACCAAAAGGCATTTTTGGGCCATATAGCAAAAGAAGGACAATATTTAACGCAGCATATTGTCTTATTCAAAGAACTAACAGAGGAAGAAATAAAACATTTAGGCATTAAAATGCAAGCAAATAATGTAGCAATGAGAACTGAACAATTGTTATTATCAGAAGCAAGATTAAAACTTCAACTAGGCGACTTAGACGAACTAGAAAAACAAGACTTAATTGAAACTATAATGCTTAGAGAAGCAAATATGGCGGCATTAACCGGTGAAAGAGTTGCTATAGAAGGAGTTGTAAATGCTAACGTCCAATTAATAGGAAGAACAAAGGTTGTAGCAATACAAAATATAAATCTTGCTCATAGTATATCTATTCAAACAGGTCAATATAAACAACTAAATGGGGCAATACATTTTACTGGTGTTGCTTTTCAGCATTTAGCAGTAAAGATGTATGGTTCTGCTGCTGCTATAAAAGCAAGTATGGCTAGTATGATGGGTATAGTAAATGGGGCTTTAGGTGTTATGATACTACTTAATCAGAGTGGTGACAAAATGGCAGAAATTATGATAGCAATGGCTGTTGCTAATGGTATCTATACTTTGAGTTTAAAAGTAATGTCGGCTGCTGCTAGTAAGGCTACTTATTCTTTAATAGTCATGGAGATGGTTGCTAGTTTGGGTACAGCAGCAGTTGTCATTGGAGCCTCTTTACTTGCAGCAAAGTTACTCTGGGAGGAGTTCAGACCAGAAAATTCATTCAAAAGTACAATAACAGATATAACTAATTTGGAAGATGCATCAAACCACTTGTTTACTACCATGACTGATTTGGATAAGAGAAGTGGTACCTTTGAAGAAAACTTCATGGATACAACATGGGAAGCAATAAAACAAGATAGTGCTGTAGCAATGGCCGCATTAGAAGCAACAAACAAGAGAATTGACTTCCTTACCGAAGAAGGTTTGAGAATGGAAGCAGATAGTGGTGAAGCAAAAGCAAATGCTGGTAGAATATTATATTATCAACAATTAGCAACAGAACTTGGGGTAGTAACAGATGCTCATAGAATAATGAGTGACGAATTTGATTATGGTTTTGACCAAATGAGTGCTGGTAAATATAGCGATATTAAGGTGAAGACTCCCCTTTGGAGTGACCAGCAAGAACAACAATATCAAGGTGCTTTATCAAATAACCTTTATAGTGCTAGTCAGATAGCGTCAGTAGAGGCTGCTAAAAATGCAAAAGCAACTTTTAGTATAGTGCTTAATAATATAAAATTAGAGTTTTCTACTAGAGTAGAGGCAGAGCAAGCACTAGCCGATGAACAAATGCGTCTTGATTATGAAAGACACCAGAAGATTAGTATAATGGCCGAAGAGTATAAAATGACTTATGGTCAAGTATTAGGTATGGTAGACGAAACTGGTGATGCTTTTATTGATACTGTAGGTACAGCATTAGGTGAATTAAATGAATTTGCTAATGCTAGAGAAGAATTATTCTTTGGAGACCAAGCAAACTTCCAAGGTTCAATATATAAACAGATTACTCAAGGAGGAGTTGAAAGTCTTCTACATAGAGTAGAAATTATACAGACAAATAACTTTAACGGTGTGACGTTAGACGAGGCTATTGAGAGAGTATCTGATGGTGTTGTATTGAATCTAAGGGCGCAAGGGGTTCCAGTATAATGAGGGATATAACAGACGACTTTACGGTATGGCTTACTGGTTATTACGATGACTTTCAATCTTGTAAGTCTGTAGCAGATGACCTTAATGAAAGTAATACTAATTCAATAGTTCATACTTTAACTCATCATGGTAATCCTATGAATGGAGAAGCATTTAGCAATCCTACTTACCGGTTTTCTTTTCCCGATAGAGCGCAATCTACATCATACTTAGTGGGTAGTGATTCTTTTAGTACAGCACAATTATTTACTACTTCTACATTAGCAGAAACAAAGAATGCCGGACATCATGAATGGTTAACATTAGATTTAATTAGAGATAATAAATACGATTGGGATGGTAAAGCACAATTACAATATCCAGATTCCAGAAGAGGTACCAGACAAAGATTTAATGGTGTTGCTGGAGATTCATATGAATCCTTTGTTAGTGGTCATGATACTAGAGGGGTATATTATGCCCCCTTGAAATCTATGGATTCTACTGCTGGTAGGTCTAGAGTATATGCTAGTGATTCTGTAGATGATGACGGTGATATATTTGAGGGTGCTGGTTCTCATCAAAGAATACAAGTTGAAGGACAGTACAGTACACATTCTATTTCATTAGCCGGTGTTTTAACTGGTGAATTAATGAATACTAGTAATAGTAGTAGAGCCACATCTACTAAAAACTTATATCCCCTTAAATCACCAGCAGGTAAACCATTTTTGGTTTCTAAGTTGGTTGGTACAAGTACAGGTAGACACAGAATATTAAACTATGAAGGCCCAATGCAGTTTGCTGGTGTAGGAGATACGTTCAATATTAGAATAGCCTCTCATGCTATGGGGGGTTGGGGTGGTCACAGATATACTCTTAATTTAGGTTACAAAAAAGCAGATGGATTTAATAAAAGCAACCAAACCTTTGGTAGCAACCCGTTGCTAACATTAGAAATACCAACTAGTAACTTAAGTTCTTATAATAGTGGTAATTATTTATCAGTAAATAACTACACACCCGGAGATAACAACGGACAATGGACTGATATAGATGTAGTTTTAGATTTTTCTGCTAATACATATAAAGCATATGCAGATGGAACACAATTTTCTACTGGTTCATTTAGTAATAATTGGAATGCTGCGGATATTTATTCTTGGTCTTTAGATGTAAATTGTACTGGTGCTATGAGTACCAATGTAGGCATGATTACTTGTATAGATAGAGCAGCATTATACGTTACTTTAGGTGATGCAGTACAAGACGATAACTATACACCATTGACTTCTTTACATATAAACAACCAATTAAATGTACTAAGTACAGCCCGTATAATAATTAAAGATGACGATAATAGATTTGGTATAACTTCATTATTAGAATCAAGTGGATTTACAGAATGGGATTTATTAGTTTTTAGAAGTAATATAAACCGACCTATATGGTGGGGAACTATGGTTAGTATATCACATAATCAAGACCCTAAAGCCAGAACTTTAATGACAACTATAGGAGCAGAAGAAAAGTTTGGGTTGCTAGATAGACAATTACCTGTTTGGGAGACAGGACAAAAAGCAACATTAGACCAAGAAGGCCATTTTGCTTTGAACACCCAAATAGAGAAAAACTATAATGCAGTACAAAATATGTTAGGGGTACTATATACTGGTGCTACTAAATTAAAATTCAATAAATCTACAATAGGATTTAATAGTGCTGATTTTATAGTGGAAGATAATCAAAGAACATCTTTACATAGTTCGCATCCTATTCAAATGTATATTAATGAGGATGAAAATGGTCCTAATAATGCTGAAAAGGAATGGGAAGGTTTTAATTCCCAAAAGTATATGTTAACCGAGGCTAGATATGTATTTCATCCTACTACTAATTTTACTTATTATGCTATTGATTCCAGTGCATACTTAGTGACAACAGGTAGCCTTACTACTTCACATGACATAATGACTACTTGGCCCGATAGTACAGGCAATAAAGTATTTGACTTTACATCTTTAACTGCAATGAGTAGAAGTAGTACAGCCCCAGATGAAACTCCTACTAACTATCATTTACTAAAAGTTGCTAATAGCAACAACACTACTCTTACTCCAACGGCTGCTTGTACTCAATATCAACTACGTTATACTGATAAAGTAAATACTAGTAAAAAGATATTTAGATTCACTACTGCTAGTAATCATGGTTTAGCATTAGGAGATAGTATTCTATTCGGTTCTGTTATAGATATTGGTACTAACAACGAAGCAGTGTCTCAAGCATTTATTTTTGATGGTGGTAGATATAGAATTATAGAAGTATCAGCCACTAATGCGTTTGATATTGAAGTAACCAACTGTACTATAACTTCTACAGTAGCAACCAATTTTGGTAATAGCAACTATAGGTTGCCAGTTGTAAATGAAAGTGCTTACAGTGTAACAGATAGCAATTTACATATATTAGGTAAAGACCAAAGTGATTACCATACTTCTAAAGCAGGTGGTTACTATAGAAATATTCACGCTAAATGGATGAGAGATATTAGTAAATCTCTTTGGTTTAAGTCTAAGTTTGGTGTAATTGCTAAAACTTGTTATCATAGTGCTGGTAAAAACACAATAACAAACAGACCAGTTCCTCCAAGTCTTTTATCTACTTATAGTCAAGATACAGCAACTTTTGTAGGTATCTCTGATTTTACTACTTCCAGTACAACACTTAGTTGTGATGACCCTGCTATTTGGTATTATAATGTAGTATTAGGTAAACCGGGAGTTTTAGATATAATAGACCCAATATCAAAAGACAGAGATACAGTATTGTTTGATAATACTACTACTCCTTCAACTGCTGGTTTGACCTTCATACAATTAAACAGTGGTAGCACTGTTAGTATAGAAGGTAAGGCTTGGTATAATGGATTTCAAGTTAGCAACACAACTATTGCTATCTGGGATATTGTAGTACACACTGGTTTTAATGATTCAAGATTAAATGGAGTCTTCCAAGTTAGTGGCATATATACTCAAGGAAGTGGTGTCACAAAGTATGTTGCTGTTAAAATAGATAAATTTGATAGTAAAAGAGATACAGTAACAGATAACAATTTATCATGGTTTGAAGATGGTGATGACTTATATCCATATCTTAATCTATATACTACTACTTCAATAGGGGTGGGTAATTTTAGTATGTATTCCTACACTAATAGATTAAGTTCGTCTACATCAGGACAGGCTGCTTATAATGAAGCGACCTTTACTGCCTCTTCGGGTAATATTTACTTTGGTTCATATACTATACAAAATGTAAAAGGTCAAAGAAACAATTGGAATGCAGGTGACTTCCAATATAGATATAGAGAAATAGATGAAAGTAATGGATATAAGCACGTTTGGTTATTATGGAATGATATGAGAAATGATGGCACAGCAGATGCAAACAATGCTAATAATATTAGTGATTTTGGTTTAATGCTACCAACTCTAGAAAACTATACTGTTGATATACATTTTGCAGACCAATTTGATTCTGACGGTGATAATACAGAATTTGCTAGTTTAAAGATAGGACAAGAGGTAGATATATGGAATGTAGATGCAGATGCAGAACCTTATACTACTAGTGATTGGTCTGATTTAAGTGGGGCATCTGATACCTATAAAATAGGAGATTTAAGAACTAGTGGTAATACTAACCCATATTCTGATTGGAAGAATAAAGGTGGTTCATTTACTGTTATAGATACTAGTAGATTCTTTAATATGAATACAGAAGCAACCGGAGGAAGACCCGGATATAATACTGGTGGTATGGCTCACTTTGATGATTACGATATACCTATATCTGGAAAACCATACTTATTAGATGCTTATTGGAAAAACGCTGCTGCTAATTATCAAAATAGTGGAACCACTAATACTTTATCCACTACTAGTAATATTAACAATCATAAAAACCAATTGAATTTCATAAACGAAGGAACACCATTAGGCATAGAAGGAGCAGTTACCCCTCAAACAGAACTTACTATAGAAGATTCTACTAATTTTAATTTTGGTTCAGTAGATGCTTATGGTGTTATTTTAGCAACCAATGGGCAAGAACAGTTTTTATTTGCTCTGAAGTGGAATGGAGTAGTTGGTAATGTATTACAAAATGTATATGTGGTTGGTTGGGATGAACGTGATGTTAGCCCTAGTACAATTAGAGCATCTTTAATTGCTGATGTAGCGGGTGGAAGTGTTGGAGTTCAATCACCTTTACTATTCAAACAAGAAGATAATGATAACGATGGTTATGATAGTATAGTAGTTTATAATACCCCTGCTGCATTATATGGATTTAGATTATTAATGAGTGTAAATGGTTATATATCTAATAAAACAAGTCATACTTATTACGATAGTGATAAAATAAGACTACTACAAAATACAGCAGTATTAGATACATGGACTAGAAATGCTCACTTACCTTCGTTAGTTGATATAAACAATGTTCCAATTACTAATAATATGACTACTACACAAAGAACCCATAGTGGGACAGACTACGAAGACTTTGGTAGTGTAACTGATATTAGAAATGTAACTTTTTCTGCTGCTATAAATAAATTAAAAGAAAATAGTGGTGCTGGTTCTGGTGGTACTAATAAAATATTTTCTAGAGTAGTTGGTAGAGATGGAATGTGGGATTATAGACCTTCATATAATAGTAATATAGCCTTAACAAGAAGTAATATTAAAAGTGCTAGTGCTATGTTAGACGCTACGTCTATTATTACTCATGTTCGTGCCTACTATGATGGCAACAAATCTTTTGTTGATTATCCAGCAGTAACAACTGGAACTGCTATGAGATGGTCTATATTAGATTTATCTAAAGTTAGAAGTAAAGATGAGGCTCTTGCTTTGGCTACTAAACATTATGATAAAAGAAAGAATGGTTCTTTTACAGTAGATGTTAAGTTAAGTGGTCAAGGTAGTGAAACTAATCCTTACTTTTCTGATGGTAAGTATGGGTACATAGCAGACCCCGCATTAGTAACTTTAGAAGTTACTAATTATCACAAATACGCTTCGTCTTGGACTTCATTATACGGTGGTATACCTTATCCCGGTATGGTTAACGCTTTAGATGGTATTAGTAGAAGCGACAAAACTGGTGCTATTACAAGTGCTATATTTAATGATAGAACAATACCATTAGCAAGTAAGTTGATTGTATTAGGTTGTTCAGAAGCGGCTGGAGGAAATGGAGGTTTTAGATGGACTCCCTCTAGTTTAGAATTAGATTGGAGTAAAACTCATGGTGGTAGTATAACTGGTACTTATACGATTCCTGACCCTACAGTATCAGGATATGGTAGTATAAGTAGTGGTAGTGACAAAATAACATTTTATTATGAAGCACTAATGGATTCGGTTGCCGGGGCTAATGTTCAAATGGAATACATCAATACATATCCAGCAACAAATAACTATAATAATTACGGAGCAAAAAGTGTTAGTCATGCTATGCAAGTAGTACATATTCCTAAAGGAGTACCTAGTGTTAGTAGTAACTGGGGTTCAGAAACAAGGTTTGCTATAGCGTATGAAGGTGGTTCTACTATAGATACTGCTACATTTAGAATACACGCTATTGATTATTCATTTGCTAATACTGGTGGAGTATCACAATTTACAGCAACTTATAAATCCTCATCTTCTGTATTAGTTTTTGGTAATGGGTTTTATGAATTAGAGTTCCCGAGTACCTACGGTGCGCCTAATGGTTCTAAGATGATTATATCAGTTAATACAGATTACTTACGCGCAGTATTAAAAAATAGGTGTGGAGGTATTTTCAAAAATGCGTCAAGTATTCCGGGTCTTACAGCATATTCTTCGGTAGATTCTAAATCTTTATTCCCATTAGGTATGAGAATAGATACTACAGAAGGACCTATATCTAGCGAAAGGGTCGCTTGGTATGCACCTAGATTACATGTAATTGACGATGTTAATTATTGGCCGGGTACTAATATAACTATAACAGATGACTACTTAGACTTAAATTCCCAAAGTATGATAATACAGAGTGTTAATTACCAACAGAAAGATAGAAAGCAACCTGTTCTAAGTCTAAGCCTAGAAAGGAATGAATCTAGATACAAAAAGACGTTAGCATCCTTATTCGACCCAGTTAAGCCTACGCATGGTGTTCAGGATGGTGAAGGACAACAACATTACACTCCTCCTGATGCACAATCAAGTGGTAGTAGTCCCAATGCAGAGGGTGGAAGGAGAGATAAAGGGTTAAGTCTTCAAACTTTCTCTACATCCACTTTAAGTAGAATATCAGGTAGAACAGAGTTCAAGAATGATACTACTAGTAGTGACGCAGAGTGGGGTATACCCGGACAAAAGAAGATTGGTAGGACAGGTTCAGCAGATACATCTATTGATGGCTTTGATTCTATTATAGGTGGGAGTGGAAGTGTAACTTGTAGTGATGGTTTCGTACTTCCGGGTGTGTATGTTGATTCTGATGGTTCTGCTAGAACAGGGATACAACATGAACAAACATTTAATGTTAGAGTACCAAATGATTCTGTAGACTCTTATGTAACTCTCGTTGCTAAAATAACATTAGACGGTACTACTCAATCGGCAACTCAGAATGCTGTAATAACAACCAAAGTATCTTGTGAGGATAATGGATTCTCTAGTTCCATATCGAAGGTAATTAACTCAACGTCTACTGATAGGAAAGACTATACTATCCTTTCTCAACTAATAACAGGAGCAACACCCGGTTCAAATCTTAAAGTAACAATCACCAGAGAACCCGGTAGTGGGAGCGATACGGCTCCATACAGGTCTTTGAGGATACATAATATATCTATGTCTACTAGAAGGGCAACTAACCCTAGTAAATCACAAGCGAAAAGATTCAAACCTTATTGAGATAGTCTTCTCTTATAGATATGATTCTATCAGCAGTGGGGTTGCTAATTCCCATAACTTTAGTTAACGCCTTTCTATTAGTTTTAGTTAACATTATATTTTTCAGAGAACCAAATTCAGTTAGCAACGCATGGGCAGAATCTATAGTGACTCCGGGTATAGATGCTAACATCATTACTCGGTAATCCTCGGATAAGTCACCACTTCTGCGTATCTTTTTCTCTACAGCAATAGCATTCTTAACTGCTAATTTAGTATGGGAACAAACAATCCATTCTATATATTCTTCCATAGTGGCAAACTCAATATATCTTATCTTAGGGAATCTAGCATATAAGTTAAGTTTGAAGTTCCTAATAACTCCTCTCATCTTCATCATCTCTGATGCAACTGTCTTATTACCAACCCTTTTACCAAAATAAGGCTTCAACCTACCCCCATACACGGCTAAGATAGGGTATTCATAGGCATCACATAAATCAGCGAGTTGTTGTGTTAGGTTTCTATTCCTACCTATACCTAGTATTGAACGGTAAAGGTCGTTGATTTCTTTGGCTTCGATACCCCATGAACCTATGACATAATCCCCTGTTGACAATCTTTTAACTTTACCTTTACCCTGTGGTTCAGTATCTACGTTGCCAAGTCTTCCTAGCAACGCATGGATTAAAGTAGGGTTCTCTCTGTCGTCTATGTATACTACCACGTTTATCCCTTAACATTTACTTTATTAAAGGGTTGCTTTAGCAACAGTACCAACAATTTACTCCATCACACAAGTTATTCTTCCTATACCAAGCAGGTGATGGGTAGCGTTTATATTTCAATAAGGATTTAACAGCCTTTCTAGTGATGCTAGGTTTGTAATCCGACCAGTTTAATGTACCTATAAATAGACATATCTCATCTTCGATAGATTGTAATTGGTCCCTAGTCAAATCACTAGGTTCAGCGTACCACCTTAATTGAGCAGCCATGTGTTGTCCTAATGCTACCCTCACATGATGGGGCGGATTAGAGACTGTTATAGCGCGTTCTAGGCAGGTAGGTAGGGGTACAGTGCTTGAGAGCAATTTGGTGCCTTCTGGTAGCCCTGTAGGGGCAAAGGAGACTTCCTTTTCAGAGGGTTTGTTATCCCTATGCCATCTTGTAAGACTGAATCTAACATCTACTGAAATACCACTGAACGGATTCATATGCATAAGAGAAGCGTCTGGTACTTTTGGTATCTTATATGCGAAGGGGTCTTTAGCAAACTCCCTAGCATCTATAGTAACAGCCCACTTACCTCTCTTTGGATTATAGGTATCTGGGACTCTTGCTAACTTCTCTGGATAACCTACTCCATCTAAAGATATTAGTCCTTCTGCCATTTTCTTTTCGTAAGTATCTAGTTTAGCAGCCCAGTCTCTTCCTATTACAGAGGTATCAAATAATTGATGAACATGGAATCCTCTACCAGTAGCAACGGCTCTCACATCTCCTTCTAACCTATTTATCAAGATAGCAACGTCTGTCTTTACTTGTTCCATACTTAGTTCGTTGGTAACATCGAAATCCCACCATGCTCTATCCATTATCGCGGAATCGTAATCCACCTTTCTACCACTTATCATACTATCAAAAGCATAAAGGCTAGTATAGGTGGATGATAATGTTTTCAATCTATTGATATATTGATTAAAGTCATTTTCAGTGAGGCAGATTGCTCTCTTTAGTCCTATTTGTCGAGGGAATGAAAGGAGTGTCATTACATCACTCTCGATTCAACTATATTTTGCTCTCCACATATAACACATGTGCCTACAGTTACTTCGAGGGTAGGACTATCCATATCCCCAGTTACTTGCACAAAGGATTCAAAGTCCTTAAATTCTACTCCATCACATTCTTCACAGGCTACTTTCATCAAATACAACTCCACTTACTTCCTCTTCACATGACATAACATAGGCACACCAAACAGGGCATCTCCAATCATCCCAGTTCATCCCCCACTCATGGTTTCTTATGCGTACCAAAAAGGATTCAAAGGCCTTTTCAAATGAGGTAACACTTCTCTTATTAACCTTTTCTACCATAGTCAAACCTGCGTCTTTTCCTATCCACACAGTCTTGCTTTTTTGTGCTTGTAGTTTATTTAGTAATTTCTCATTTGTCGCATCCGGCATAACATATACGAACCTCGTTGCTAACTCATCATCCATATCATTGATGACCATTCTATAGAAACATAACTCCTTTCTAGTCTTAGTAATTTTACTTTCGTTTGAATTACCAGTCTTTAATTCTAGTATTGCTAAAGTACCATCTTCGTGCCTCAGCACTCCATCTATTTTACCAACGAGAACAATATCATATTTTTCATGGTAATATATTCTTTTCTCTTCCACTTCAACAGGAGCAAAATATTTTATTCCCCAAGCCTTGAGTCTTTCTTCTTCTAACTCTGCTAGAGTTTCACATACCTCTCCCTCTGGGAATAATGGTTTTAGATTATGTTGACCATCCCAAGCATCATAGAAGTCCTCTAGAGCATCGTGAACAAAGGTACCTCTAGTCATTGCTTCACTAGGGGGCATTCTCATATCTTTTAGTATTACTTTATCCCAGTAGTATTGTCTGGGGCAATATTCGTAATTCATAAAAGAGGACTTGGATACTCTTAGTACCTTACCTTCTTCTGTTGGGTCATATGAGGAGTGTAATGAAAGGACTTCGGGTGTAGCATGTATCATACAGATATTTGTTACTGGGTGTGGAGGGCAGTTACACGACATCTTTACACCTAGAACATACTTTCTTTTCCGACATATACAATATTATATTGCATACAGAACAGAGTCTATCTTCTCTCATTTCTGTTCTTCCACTTTTTCTATTATCCATTTGTAAGGGCGAGTCCACCATTGAGAGGGTGTTCTTCTTTTCATTCCTCTTCCTCCACTTTGGTTTCTAATTCGTTGTTACAGAATCTACATATTAGAGGGTCATCTACTTGCATACCTTCAACTAAAGGTACGTTATTCATTTGACCACAGTTAACACAATCTACCTGTCTTAGTTTCTCTCTTTCTAGTAAGTCATGTAACAAAAGAGTAGATACTAAATTAAGTTCTGCAAGTACCACTTGTAAACCTCTATGTAAATGTTCTATCTGTTGTGCCATATCTTCTACAATACCTGTCAATTCTAATGCTGTCTTCTTAACTCTAGTCATACCTGTCCCTTCCCTATTCTTCATATAAACCCAACACCTGATATACGATTGAAGGCGTTATAAATGGGCTGTAGGTCCCAATCAGCAATCTCATAATATGGTTCTATTTTTCTAACTATGAATCTCTCTATGATATGGTTATCCCCTAGTTTAGCAAACCCTTCTATTTCCTTTATATCATCAAACGCTATGTAGTTCCCGTTGCTATCTAGGGTGACTTTGAAATTACTTCCTGTTCTATAACCTTTACCTAAATTATCATTGGCCCACTTTGCACCCGCAGAGTTACCTGAAAGGACTTTGTATTTACTAAGGTCCCTATCTAATTTACCACTCATACACAAAGAGTCAACTGGGTATTTCTTATCATATATCTCTTCAATAATATTAACAATCTTAGCGGTGACTCCATCTTCTTCCTGTCCTTTGAGTATTGATTCGATAGTAAAGGATAAGACATCTTTGACAACGGGAAACATTCTAGCCTGTTTTGTCTCTATACCTTTGATATACAACTCTGGTGAATGATAGGCACCATCGGTCCAAGATACCAACGCAGCATATCTATTTTTACTTTTCAATAACATACTAGGACACCATTTCTCAAACTCTGTTATGATAGGTTTCATATTCTCATTAATTATTTTTACCAACGACTGACCCATTTCTGGGGTTGCTATTTCAACAAAGGCAGAATCGGTATGTGAATAGAGAACCTTACAGCCCTGTTGCTCACATTCTTCTCTTAGTCTGTCTAGAGTTTGTCGTGATGTAAATGTGATTGCAGCCGCTACTTTAGGATGATAAAGACCATACCTAGAATCACCCGCTGCTCCATACAAAGAAGCAACCAGAGTTTTGGTAGCAAATTGCAGAGCCTCATACCTATTTCGTTCTTCAATATTTTTAGCATCCTTCATCTTCCTTTTGTATTGCTCTCTAAGTACGGTCATCTTGTTCATCTGTCGTAGCAATAGGCTGGGCTTACCTTGTCTGAAACTTATACCATTCCCACAGTCCTTCCCGTTTACATCGAGTGTTTCATGTCCTATGTTGTGCAATTCTACATTACTATGATACATTGCTTTAATATCAAAAATACCAACGGAATTATGAACCCCTGTTTCATCTATAACTATTGATGCCCCATCATATGGCTCATATTCAAACTGGGGTTTAGTTGGTATTCTATAAGTAAAGTCTTCATCCCTTAATGCTAACACTGTTAGTATTTTAGTGATGAATGGAGTAGTTGATATTTGGCAACCAACAATATGTTGAATAGCAGTATAGTGTTCTAAGCAATTGTTCAAAGCATTTAACTTAGGTAGTAACCTAACATCTTGAATAGAATAATCTAAGTATGTACCAAAATCAGTATAGTAGGTATTATGTCCGTCTTCTAACTCAACTTTAGTTTCTTCTAGGCATTCAGATGTAACCGTTGCTAACTTCCTATTAGGCAACTTACCATTCTTAACCTCCCATAATCTAACAAATGCTACCATCATATCTATAACATTAACTCCACCTAATGGTTGCGCCCAATCACCAAAGTGGTATCTTATCTTATTTATAGGGGATAATGTTCTGGGGTCTATACCGTTTGCTTGGCATCTTTTGATTATCTTTTGCATATCAGCATTAACTACATTCCAACCTGTAATTATATCTGGGTCTTGTTTAACTAAATGTCTAGCAAACGCCTTCAACATTGACTTCTCGTTGCTAAATGCTATCGCTGGTTTATCTAACACTAACTCACTTATTTTATCGGGGTGATTCAGACAAGGGAATGTATCATAATACCCTGCCTCATAATCGGGATGAGTGAAGAATACAAAATACTCGTTGCTAAAAGTATCAAAGACTACCATTATAGTTAATTTACCGGTGTTAATAGACCATTCACAGTCAAGATACCATACTCTATGATTATAATTATCTGGTAGTACGTTGTTTTCCGCTAAAGACCTGTTGATATATGGGATATTTGCTTCCCACGTTTCTAAGTTTGGGTACTGTTTCTTTATTTCGTGAATATCTTCTGGACTTCTAGTGTATACTTTAGTCAACTTGTGACCATATATACCTAAGTGGTTGTCTTCATATTTAACAATAGAATTATGTGCTATAGGCGATTTATCTGTTTCTACATAGAAGAAAGCATCACAAGTATGTGTTTGGGTAATTCGTCTACCTTCTTGGTTTCTCAACCTAACACTTATCTTATTCCTACCAGACCGTTCTACTATCAAACGCTAGACCTTCCCGTAGTTCTTGTTGGTATTTCATGTTTGGTGAGCCAGTTATGGATAGTCATAGGAGTAGCACCATACTTATCTGCTATCTCTTGCATACTATATTCTCGGTGAACATACAAATCTACCAACGTATCTTTATCCCTATATCCGTAATCTTTAGTATGGGGTGTTACTTTCATCCCCACATCATAAACCTCATAGCAACCCGGACATGTAATCTGGTATTCATGAAAAACTTGGTTTCTTAAATCAATTAGTAGGTCATCTCCTATGCTACATACAGTAGAACATCGGCATTCAATTAGCATCTGCAACACCCACTTGTACTATCTTGTTGCCATTAACGTCAAAAATATGTAGTAAGTATTTACCACCGAAGTCTCTAAGGTCGAATATAACGACACTCAAATCTTCACCAAAATGGTTTAATATATTATCTATACCACCACCAAACTCAAAGTCAACCCCCAAGTCTTTATCACTTATCATCGTAGTTGTCACACCTTTAACACCAAGACCTCCGGTTATCACTGTTCTATCACCCATTGTTTTCATTGTAACTGTTGTCAAGTTCTGTCCGTTAACACTACAGTCCTTTATAGCATCAAGTAATAGGGTCTTTTTGAGTGTAAGGTAAGCACAAGGTATATGCTTTATACCAGATTTATCAATATACATTGTTACTAAGCATCTATTTATTATATCCGTTGCTAAATTGTGTTGTTCTAATATACTATTCCTAGAAGACGGATATGCCTTTGCTTCCGATGATACTTTCAAACCAGTGGTTTTAACGGAAGACCTATCCTTTGGTTTATCAGCAGTTGATATATTAAGTTTACCAATATTTGCCGACCCACCTTTATAGGTCACACTAACAGTCTCCTCTTTGAATGATTTAAGTATACCCAACATATCTATTATGCTCGGTATTGGAATTAACTTGGGTGAACCTAGTTCTGATAGGTTTACAACATCCTCTACTACAGCAACCAGTTGATGAACACTAGTTACACCATCTCTTACGGTACTAGTAATAACAATCTCGTTCAATGGTTTATCCTGTATTTCAATCATACACCCATAACATTGGGGTTGCTTAGACCCACCAACATAAGTAACTCTTTTACTAGCAGTTAGCAAGTCGATGAATTTTAACCTATTGATTGTAAACTTGTGTAATACCTTATTCTCTTTTACTTCCTTCAACATCTCTATTATATCAACCATATTAACACCTGTCTACTGTCTCCTTATAAATCCTCATATTCACTACGAAGGGAATATAGATTATAATGACCTTCTTGGTTTCTCTGACCCCTTGTAGTTTTGACTTCTTTCATCCTACACATTATCGTTGCTAACTTAATAGTGGATATGTTTGGAGAGCGTCTAGCATTCCTATTAATCTTAGGGTCCCTTTGTATTTTTATAATATCTAAAACACTCTTCGCTGTGATAGGAGAGGATGCCGTAGATAATGCTGTAATTATCCAACGCTTTACAAAGTAATTATGTCTCACCATTTCCAGTAGCCCCTTTCTGGCTTTTCTGGGTTTTCCAGTTTAGGAATGGCAACCCATTCCATTTAACTTCCCCGTTCTTTATTGCTAAAACATCGTGAGTTGTACCTAAATATTCTTGATGCATGCCCTTCATTTCACTAACGGTTGCTCTAATAACCCACTCGTTGTCGGATAGAGAGTCATCCTTCTTTACACCAGCAGCCATATCACCTTTCTTACTATATCGAGTTAACCATATCTGTTGTGAGAATAAACGCTTGGTGCCATTCTCCCATTCGGGTGCCTCTCCTACTTTCATAAGACCTTTAGAACCTCCACCTATATCCATGAACTCCTTTACATCTTTCAAATGAAAAGTGTATCCTACAAAGGGTACCTGTAATTGATGCGCCCTGTTGATAACATCTCGGAATAATTTATTTCTAGTTCTCCATTCTTTCTGATTGAATGAATCCCCTTCTTCTTTGATTACTCCTCTTCTTACCAACACATCAGTCATACTAAACTCACACCATTTAAGGAATGTCGAAGCACCATCTAGAATAACAGCACCTACTTCTCCGGTCCTACATTCTTCACCTAATATTCTCATGAACCAAGACATCTTTTCAACTAAGGCAACCCAGTTGGTAGAATTATCTTCATGAAACATAGAAATATCAGCAGCATCGTAGATAGGGATTACTTTTATCCTGTCGTTGTTAGGATAGTTGACAAGTACAGTTTGGGATGCACTATTATCCACATCCAATACTACTATTGTACCAGTGGTTGTTTTCAATGCTAAATCAATTAGCAACCCAGTTTTAGCAGTATTCTCTTTACCAACCGCTGCAATCCTTACAGGGAATTGATTGGGTTGTGCATTATTTAGCAACCCAGTATAATATTCTCTACCGTAGGTACTTCTATCCTCTATTTTATTAGAGAGAGTAGGAACTGCTTCCCCCCAAGCCATTACTCCCACCCCTCTGGTTGGCCTTCGTTGTCAGCAGTGTCTACCACTGCTTGTGTTGGTAGGAGAGCGTCTATAACAGACCATCCAGTGATAGACATTCTACCATCACCATCTCTTCCCATCCAGCCCTGTCCTATTACCATCATAGTAGAACCCACACCAAAGTCAATGTACTTCTCTTGTGAGCGAGGTACCCATAGGTCAATAGGCATAGAAAGACTAGTGTAATCTAAATCACCTAATGTAATAACGAATCCACCATTATCTTGAGGGTCAATATGTAACACTTCTAATCTAGCAGCACATAGAGCATCCCACTTCTCTTTATCACCGAGAGTAGATACATATGATTCTATTGAATCAAGACCATCTAAAGGAGTAACACCTAAATCATTTAGATTCCAAGTGTTAGGTGCGCCTTCAAACATACTAGCAACGAGAGGGTCATCATTCCATACACTCATATCAGCCTTTAGGTAAAGTCTATCACCATTAGCATTTGATTTACCTGCTATGAAACCAGTTTTGAGTGTTGGGAAGGAAGCCCTGCTCAACTTACCACTAGCGTAAACCTTCATTAAAGTAGGTTCATCATCTGTACCTTTCTTCCTCCCTAAGAATGTAGAAACCCTCTCCGGTTCGTTGACCGGTCTTGGCTGTCCGTATTTATAATTGGAGTTACCATTAGGGAATGTAGGCATAGTGTTATTCCATACACAACAGAATCCTGTTCCATCATTTAGAGTCATCATATGTTTAGGTAGAGTAGCAACATTAGTTGATGTTACTTGACCTGCTTCAAATGATTGTTTAGCAACGAGACTAGGATTCGCAGAACGCGTGTATCCCATACCACTAGGTGTGAAGGTCATGATTTGACCAGAAGCAACTAGGTTGTCTCTACCAGTAGAATCTAAATTGTTTAGTATACCAGCCATCTTATTATATGCCATTTCAGCAAAGTCTTTTGCTCTAGGTACACTTAGGAATACACCTTCGTATTGGTCTAATCCACTTCTTGCTAGTTTCATACTAAGTTTTCTCACTGTAGTAGAGGCCATTCTTAGACAAAGAGCATTAGCCTCTTCATCAGTTTTACCTGCGGCGATAAAGCCCGCGTGATGAGATAATTTAATCTCCTCATGCGCTTTCATTAGTTCGTCTACTGTGCAACCTACGTTACCTGCAATTTTTTCTATCATATCTGTTAGCATTTTATTCACCGTTCTATTGTACTCTGTCCTGAATCCCATGTCCCTATAAACCCCTTACAAAGCATACAACAAAAAGCCCATCTTATTATGTTCTCTTGGACTCCATTTATACAATCACGTTCTGCTATTATGGCAGCCTCCGTGACAATCATCTTAGATTCAGGGCTTGACTGGGAATGTATGGCGTAATCAAAAATCTCTCTTACTGTCTTTCTTATTTCAAAGTCACCTAAGTTAGCAACGGCTGTTTCGACATCTTTATCTCTGAAACACAATCTTAGAAAGAACTCGATGTTGATATTATTATCAACCATTGCTAAAGTATATCTTTCTCTTTCTTCCTCTCTTACACACGAAAGGGCTTGGAGAGCATTGATAGCCTTTCTCAAATCACCAATATTGGCTTTGACTATACGATTTAAGTATTCACTTTTACACTCAAACATTTCCCACTTTGCTATTTGTGACAAGATATTAAACATATCAGAGTCTTCTAATTCATTGAAGTGTCTTATACAACACCTAGATTGAATCCAAGGGGATATTTTACTGATGTCATTACAAGTCAAAATGAATATAGCATCGGAGTTTTCCATAACTCCTTTCATTGCTGCCTGTGCTGCCGGTGTTATTTGGTCTGCTTCATCTAACAGAATAACACTTACCCAACCACTAGTAGTTAGGGGTATCAAATCATTTTCAACAAACTCCATTCCTCTAAGTGCTTTAGTAGACGCATTGTATTCATGTATAGTGTAGTCCATTGCCTTAGCAAATGCTCTAGCAACGCTTGTCTTACCTGTACCTGCCTTTTGACTGTGGAAGATATAGTGTTGTGCAGGGCGACCATCATCTACTATGGAACTTAATTCAGCAACTAGGTCATCTTGACCTACTATATTTTTTAATTCCGTTGGTCTATATTTTTCAGACCATACTGTTCTCAACATTCCAATCACTCTTTCTTTTTTTGACAATATGAACAAATCCATGCGATAGGTTCAACACCCATATCAGTCCAACACTTACACTTACTCATTCTGTTTCACTTCCTTCAACTTTAGTAGCAATATA
>TARA_R110002167_G_scaffold30424_7_pt1 | contig 27227 bp, 27 predicted proteins | sample TARA_R110002167 | Tara Oceans TARA_R110002167 (sample SAMEA4398238) | marine metagenome | biome: Polar Biome; feature: [MES] marine water layer (ENVO:01000295) within the mesopelagic zone...; material: water (ENVO:00002006), including particulate matter (ENVO:01000060) such as......
GATGATTGCCGAGATTGCGAAGAGTCTTGGGCAAATTGAGGTGGCCACAGTCAATGGCGCCGATGAGGATGACGACGAGCCCGGTCCCGGCGAAGACAATGGCGGCCCAATCTGCGTTATCGAGGCTGGCACGGGCACAGGCAAGACTCTGGCCTATGTGTTGGGCACATTACCAGTGGCCAAATACCTGAACAAGACCGTTATCCTAGCCACCGCCACGGTGGCACTGCAGGAGCAAGTCACGCTTAAGGACTTGCCCGACATCAAACGTCATTGCGATCTAGATTTCACCTACACCCTGGCTAAGGGTCGTGGCCGCTACCTATGCCTGTCTAAACTGGACATGTTGCTGCAGGGCAACGACAGCCTCAACGCCATGGCGGACCTCTATGGCGAAGTGATCGCGGCTCCTAACGCTCACTCGCTGGTCCTATATGAGCAGATGTTTCGCAAGATCAACTCCGGAGATTGGCACGGCGATCGCGATGACTGGGAGAACCTACTAAGCGATCAAGAGTGGTCGCCAGTGACTGTGGACAATGGTCAGTGTGTGGGGCAGAAGTGTTCGAACTTCAGCAACTGCTGTTTCTATCAGGCACGCGAAGAGGTGCAGAAGGCCGACTGCGTGGTCGCCAACCACGACTTGGTCTTGGCGGATCTAGCCCTAGGTGGCGGTGTTATCTTGCCGGCCCCACAAGATTCGATCTACATCTTCGATGAGGCTCATCACCTGCCACTGAAGAGCAATAATCACTTCGCGAGTTTCACGCGCATCAAGGCGAGCCTAGGTGCAATTGACCAGTGGCGCAAGACTCTCGGCAAGTTAGGGGGCGATTCGGTTCTGGAAGAAAATCGAACGCTTAAACGCGAGCTGCCGGCGTTGGAAGAGACCCTTGAGATGGCAGAGATGCGGCTGAATGAGATATGGCCCCTTTGCGAGCAGGTCTTAGCCGATGCTGTGCCGGATAGGCAGGGCGACAATGCCCCTCAACACGCCTTCGAGCTAGGCCTAGTGCCCGATCATCTGCGCGAGTTAGCAGAGACACTGAACACGCAATACACGCGCCTCGCCTCGCTGTTTCAAGAGTTGGGTAATGAGTTAAAGACGAATCTCGAGCAGGGGCAAAGCCTAGAGTCGCGGCAGCGCGCCGAGTATTGGTTTCCTCTGATCGGCAGCATGACTGCGCGCGCGGCCGCAAGCCAGAAGCTATGGCAGCAGTTCTCCCGTGTTGATACGCCTGGTCAGGCGCCTTGGGCGCGCTGGCTAGGGCTTAACGATCAGGGCGGCAATATCGATATCAGCATCTCCTGTTCGCCCGTGCTCGCGGCTACCACCCTGCAAGAGAATCTATGGCGCCTGTGTGCCGGCGCAGTCCTCACTTCGGCAACGCTATCGGCACTGGGCAATTTCGATGTCTTGAAGATGCGCGCTGGCTTGCCCGAGCGCACCGAATATCATCGCATCGCGAGTCCCTTCGACTACGCCAAGGCCGCGCGCTTTACGGTGCCTAAATTGAATTGTGACCCGGGTAAGAGCGCCGAGCACACCGAGGCGATTATTCAGCTACTTCCTAAGGTGTTGGATAAGAGCGAGGCTGCCTTGATGCTGTTCAGCTCGCGTCGGCAGATGCAGGATGTGTTGGCGGGCTTGGATAAGAGTTGGCGCGAGATCATTCTGTGTCAGGATGACTATCAGAAGGCGCAGCTGTTGATGTTCCATAAGCAGCGCATCGATAAGGGAGACCCGAGCATCATCTTCGGGCTGGCGAGTTTTGCCGAGGGGGTCGATCTACCGGGTAAATACTGCAAGCATGTATTGATCGCGAAGATTCCCTTCGCGGTGCCTAATGATCCGATCGAGGCGACACTGGCGCAGTGGATCGAGCGTCAGGGTGGTAATCCGTTCATGACGCTCTCGGTACCCGAGGCCGCATTCAAACTCGTGCAAGCTACAGGGCGCTTACTGCGTAATGAAACCGATACGGGCCGCATCACCCTTTTTGATGAGCGCATCGTGAGTAAGTTCTACGGGGCCTCTATCATGGCGTCTTTGCCACCCTATACTCGGGATATCTTTCCGGCCTCGCTCGTCCTGAATAACTAGTGTGAGCGACGCCCGTATTTAATCCCGTTCTTCTTGTCGATGCTATAGCCAAGTACGCAGCCTATCGCTACGCCGATGGCCATCACGATCAGGGCGTTGCCCATCAATGCGCCAAGGCCTAAGCCGATGAAGAAACCACCGGTAGCCGCCATGGGGAGTACACTCGTCGCTTTTACTTTCTTAGATTTCTTGGACATGGTTTTCTCTGATGTTTGCTAGTGCAATCTATGGAGTGGGGGATGGATTAATTTGTCGAGCGTCGAAGATCATAGTGGCAGTAGTAGGGGTGGGCGTTAGACTCTCTCCGCGCAGTACGGCGGACTGATCGATACGGTCGACTATCTCCATGCCCTCGACAACCTCGCCGATGATTGTGGTCTTGCCCGCGAGCCAAGGCGAGTCGACAAGGGTGATAAAAAACTCTGCCTGATTGGTGTTGGGGCCAGAGTTTGCCATGGCCACACTGCCGCGCACCGGCATGCGTGCAGGAAGGCGCGTGTTGAACTGATAACCTTGATTCTCGTAGGCCTGTTGTAGGCTCATCTCGCTGAGTAATTTGTGTAGTTCATTCTGGCGCGCCTCTACTTGTTCTGGGCTACGGATGCCGAGTTTCTTATATAACGGCAGCAATATCTGATCTTGAACGTCTTCATTGTCTTGCAGGTTTAACCAGGCATGGGGGGCACCCGTAGGATCGAAGACCTTGATATCGTTAAGGCCGAGGTCTCGGGCATTGATCTCGTCGTTGATGAAATATTCTGGCCGAGGGGCCTCTAGCGTGCTGCTTGCACCACTCTGTACTAGGTAGTTGCGTAAGATGCGGTGGAAGGTCTTGGAGTCGTAGTAGTTAGGCGCAACGGTCTGCGCGCTGCTCACATCGAACAGATCCACTTTGCCCTCGGCAAGGGCAATGAAGTTGGCGACGTTGCGAGGGGCAGATTCTGAAAAGAGCTCTATGTAGATGTCGCCCCGCGAGGTCCGCATAAGGATGAGGGGGTGCGAGGGGTCCTCCATGGCCTGCGTAGCGCTAGCGAGGTCTGCACTGGCCAAGACACTGGCAAGGAGTGTGAGTAAGGCAAGACCGGTTTGGGCGAGTATTCTCATTGGCGGTGCGGTAACTCCGAAATTGATGGTGTACGATTTGGCTTTGATTGTAGAGTCTGTGCCTGTGGCAATGCAATCTAACTCGCCTTTCGTAGCGTACACTCTACTGGCCCCATTGGCTTTTAATACACACTAGCTCCAAAGTGCTGTGACGCAAGGCTGATTCTGCGTTAAGCAATCTAGGGGGCTAGGCTAAATTTCGTTATAATCGCCCTATATTTAAAGGAGGAGTACCGAAGATGGAATTTATACACAGCAGCTACAGTCTCCCCCTAGTCATGATCTCCGTTGCCGCGGCCATTCTCTCTTCCTATGTAGCCCTGGAGCTAGCGAACACCGCCTCGGACTGGCGCAGTAGGCGCATACTCAACAAATGGTTGCTACTAAGTGCCTTCGCGCTTGGTTTAGGAATCTGGACAATGCACTTCATCGGCATGTTTGCCATGAAGCTGCCCATCCCCATCTACTACGAGGGCTGGCGCACCATCTTATCCTTGTTGATTGCGGTGGCCGCCAGTTTCATCGGCTTCTCCATCGTCCACAAGAACAATACTCTGCAGTGGGCCGTGATTGGCGGCGTCGTAATGGGCCTTGGCATTGCTGGCATGCATTATCTGGGTATGTCGGGCATCCGCTTAGGCGCTGACATGCACTACGACCCTGCTTTGGTTGCGCTCTCGGTGCTGATTGCCATCGTGGTGTCATCTTTAGGCTTGTGGATATTGGTGACGATGAAGGCAGGAATAATCGCCAGACACCCAATAACCAAGGTGGCCACCGCAATCTTGATGGGTACCGCTATATCCAGCATGCATTACACCGGCATGGCGGCGATGAGGCTCACGCTAAATGACACCGCCGTTCCCGGCGCTGGGGAGTTTCTAATCTCCGGCGACCCAATGGTGGCAACACTATCTATAGCGGCCATCATCCTTATTCTGCTCCCACTGTTCTCGGTAAGTTATGAGAACCGTTTTTCTCGCCGCCTCTCCGCAGAATTAGTGCTGCTGCGCAGCAATGAGTCGCGTCTTCGTAAGCTGATAGAGAATGCGCCCGATGCCTTCTTTGTTTACAACGACAAGGGGCAATTTCTGGACGTGAATCGCGTGGCCTGCGAGCAGCTAGGCTACGATCGTGAAGAGCTTCTTGCGTCCAGCATTTTCGATATCGGCGATCAAGAGGAAGCGCCAGAGCAAGTTCAGTTGGTTTGGCCCTCCTTGGAAACGGGCGAGGGTTGCACGATACGCAGTGTGCATGTGCGCAAGGATGGCAGTAAGTTTCCTGTCGAGATTAATATCACAGGGCTTATCGATAAAGGCAGCCGGCAGATGTTTGCACTGGCCAGGGATATAACGGAAACCGAGAAGTTAAAGGCCCATCTTTCGAAACTAGCTATGACGGATGAGTTAACGGGTTTATATAACCGCAGAGCGTTCATGCTGACTCTAGACAAAGAGCTTGCCACTGCTTCGCGCTACAGTCGCGACCTATCTCTACTAGTGGTGGATATCGATTACTTCAAGAAAATAAACGATCAATACGGTCATCCAGTGGGTGATGTCGTGCTGAAGCATTTTGCGCAAGTGGCGTTAAAGACTATTCGAAGTCAGGACACTTTAGGGCGTGTAGGTGGAGAGGAGTTCGCTGTAATACTGCCAGAGACTAACATAGTGGACGCAGTGACTCTTGCGGAGCGCTTTCGTAGCGCAATGGAGTACACATCGGTTTCGAACAATTTGGGGACGATAAAATTCACCGTAAGCGTGGGCATTGCCTGTTTCGATCAGCAAAGCTCGAACTCAAGAAGTATAGTCAAAAATGCAGATGCGGCGCTCTATGCTGCTAAAGGCGCTGGTAGAAATCGGGTGAACGTGTTCGACGAAACACCCGACAACAACGCTGATTAGTCTTTGAATTAAAACGGCTCTTTCTAGATCAACTTAGTGTAGAACTCTAATATTTTCTCTTGCTGATTCAGGCTAAGAGCCGAGGTCTGCTCTGCGCTTATTTGCTCGAAGCTTATTCTTGCATCCGCATACAGGCGCTGCCCCACTTCCGACAACTTCACAAGACTCTGCCGCGCATCGCGGGGATTGGCCACCTTCTCAATAATGTGGTTCTTCTCCATTGGCGCAATAAGCCGTGTGACACCTGATGCGCTCATGCCAATGTGCTCGGCGAGTTCGATTCTTGCCACCGCCTTGTTGGGTGAGTGTTCCAGATGATGCATCACTAGGTATTCGCTTAGGCTGATGCCGTGCATACTCAGATGGTTGCCCACGCGCTTCGCAAGCTTCGAGGCGAGGAGGGCGTTCTTGATTACAAACTGGGAACTTATCGATTCCTTTGACATAATACACCTTGCTAAATAGTTGATTGCGCAAATATATAGCAAGTATCAGTGCGTGGCAAGTGTCCCGCACAAAATTCCCCTTTTGACGGGTTGCATTTCCCGATGCTGGGGCGCAATATCGAGCCGTAGACAAAATAATAACGTTCGGTTTAATGGAGACAGACTATGATCGCAATCCGTTGGATGAGCTCGTTGCTACTGGCCGCACTATTAACTCTTCTCCTGTTCTTCATAATGCAATCCTTGATTGCAAATGGAGCCCTTATCGAGCAGCAAAGCTCGATTGTCAAAGTGGTGGATGCCACCATGCCCGAGATCGCGATGGAGGTGATCGTGCAGGTCCTCAAACCAGAGCCGATCGAGCCGCTGGATGCCACGCCCCCACCTATCCAGGAGCGAGTCTTTAGAGATTCGACTGGTATCAGTACCCCCGTAACCCATGTGCAAGTGACCGACCCCACCCTTGCCGGGATCGATAATGCTACTTTTCTGATTTCCGATGGCGAGATGATGCCACTGGTCAATGTGCTACCCACCTATCCGAACCGTGCACTGCAGAACAGGATTGAGGGCTGGGCACAGGTGCGCTTCACCGTGACCGAGACGGGCAATGTGCGCGACGTAGAGATAGTCGATGCTGTGCCAGAGCGTGTCTTCGATAGATCATCGATACAGGCCGCGGAGAAGTTTCGCTATCAGCCACGGGTAGTGGACGGCGTAGCGGTGGAGGTGCCGAACGTACAGTACGTGTTCCGCTATGAGCTCGACGACGAGCAATAGCAGGAGCGGTATTAAACGCCGCCATGGAAGGTGGCAAGCTCAAGCCTGCAGGCCGCGCCAAGACCGGCCTTGCTGCCTTTGGTGAGTTGCTCCGATAAGAGTTTTGAATTATGGCTGGTGACAGGTTAATCTTGTTGCGCTCGCACATAGCGAATAGCTAATAACAATAATTAAGCTCTGTCAGGAGAGTTCGAGATGAAAATCGCAAAACATGTAGTTGCACGATTCGTCTTCACCGCTAGTGCCTTTGCCCTTGCTTCACAGGCAGTGGGCCAGACCAATACCAGCGTTAACGAAGGGGACTGGCCGGTTTATCACGGCAATGAATTCGCTCAACGTTATTCACCACTGGATCAAATCAACGCTTCCAACGTTGAATCTTTACGAATTGCCTGGAATTTCTCTACCGAGAAGTTTGGGCCTCCCACCGATTTCACCAACCCATCGACTCCGCTAGAGATCGACGGCATTCTGTACGCTAACGTCGCCTCTACACGCAATGTCATCGCGCTAGACGCGACCTCTGGTCAATTGCTGTGGATGTGGCGGCCCCAAGAGGGCGAGCGCTTCAGTAGCGCCCCTCGCAAAGGCGCCGGCCGTGGCGTGGCGTACTGGGAAGATGGGGACAAGACAAGAATCATCGATATCACTCCGGGCTACCATCTAGTGTCACTGGATGCCAAAACCGGCATACCGGACCCGAGCTTCGGCAATAACGGCATCGTCGACCTGATGATCGGGCTGCGCAACATAGAAGACCCTCGTTTCGATGACATCGACATCGGGGCCTCTGCGCCGCCATTCGTCATGAACAACGTGATCGTAGTGGGCGCCGCACACTCCACCGGCGGGCGTCCGCGCGCCAAGTCCAATGTGAAGGGCGATGTGCGCGGCTTCGATATCCACACAGGTGAGCTGCTGTGGACCTTCCACACGATCCCCGAACGCGGTGAGGTAGGTTTCGAGTCTTGGCTCGACGAAGGTGTAGAGTTCACCGGCAACTCCGGCGTATGGGCGCCTATCTCCGGCGACCCTGAGCTGGGTATGGTGTACCTACCTGTAGAGGACCCTACTGGCGATTACTACGGCGCCGACCGTCCAGGCTCTAATCTATTCTCCAGCAGCATTGTGGCGCTTGATGTGCGTACCGGCGAGCGTCGCTGGCACTATCAGCTTATTCACCACGACATCTGGGACTGGGATGTGCCTACCGCACCCGTAATCGCAGACTTGCCCAATGGCCGCAAGGTCGTGATGGCGGTGACCAAACAGTCGTTCATCTACACCTTCGACAGAGAGACTGGCGAGCCAATCTGGCCTATCGAAGAGCGACCAGTGCCCGCAGGCGATGTGCCTAGAGAGTGGTATTCGGTAACCCAACCATTCCCAACACGCCCAGCGGCATTCGATCGTCAGGGGTTCAGCGAGGCCGACTTGATCGACTTCACGCCGGAGCTGCGAGCAAGAGCCTTGGAGGCCATCGAAGGCTTCCGCCTCAGCCCTAGCTTGTTCTCGCCACCTTCGCTTACCGATGCCGCTGACGGCACCCGCGGCTTGCTAAGCCTGCCTTCTTCCACTGGTGGCGCCAACTGGGAAGGTTCTGCGATGGACCCAGAGACAGGCATCATCTATGTGCCTTCTCGCACTCAGTTGCAGAGTCTGTCATTGGCGAAGAATGAGGCCTCCGACATCGACCTAAGCATCAACGGCAGCGTTCGCGTACCAAGGATCGAAGGGCTCGAGATCGTGAAGCCGCCATACGGCCGCGTGACCGCGATCGACATGAACTCCGGCGATCATTTGTGGTGGGTAGCTAACGCCGAGACTCCCGACCGCATTGCGAATCACCCACTCATGCAGGGCGTGGATTTGCCAGATACTGGCATCCCTACGCGCTCTGGTGTATTGCTAACGAAGACACTGTTGTTTGTAGGCGAGGGCATCGGTACAGCTGACGCGCGCCCAAGAATGCGTGTGATAAATAAGCAGACTGGCGAAGTGATCACCGTGATAGAACTGCCTGACAACCAGACCGGCCTACCGTTCACCTACGAGCACGATGGTAAGCAATACCTAGCCATGTTCGTCGGCGGCAGAAGCAGCCCAGCCCAGCTAGTTGCTTACGCACTGCCATAAACGACTGATCAAAGGGGTCAGAGTAACTTGGTCGGTCGGATTGGGATCAAAGGGGTCAGAGTAACTTGGTAAACCAAGTTACTCTGACCCCTTTGATCCCTTTGATTATGCGCCCTGTAAATTCTATAGTGGAGCGCATGAACAAACGCATCGGCATCGCAGTACTCTTTTTCTTTACGCTAACAGCATGCGCTGGAAATGAGCGTCCCATCGATGCAGAGAAAGCGGCTTGGGTTGCGCTCACTCCCTTTGTAATCATCGCTAGCCCCGTCATACTCGCTTCCGTCCTCTATTCAAATAGGACGTCACAAGATCGCGTTACAGTAGATTATCAGGCAGTGACTGACCCGATTTACGACGAGAGGATTGCAAAGATAAGGACCTGGTTGCCTGTTGAGGATGCGAACCAGGCTTGGCAGAACGGTGATAATGTTTATTGGCGAGTCAGCATTCCTAAGGACCGGTTTACTGGGCTTAATTCGAAATCCAGCGCAGAGCCTGGGGTATTATTGGAGCTCGAAAGGGATGTCATCGTAGCCAACGCTGTTCTTCGCGCCAACAAACCCTTTCTTCTGAATAGAGCTGGGGCATTGGAGAATAATCTACCAATTGTGGACTACGCCTCAGAGGCAGATAGTGTGACCTTCGCGTGCTACGAACAAGTTGCCGCAGAGTATAAATATCTCTTCAACGTGCAGATGGCGCAGCTTAGCAACGAGTACCTGCCACTTCCGGACTATCAAGAAGAAATCAAGTCGAAGCTAGAGAACCCGTGCGAACTATATGAGCTCCAGAGACAAGAGCGCGCCCAACAATCGAACGAAGGACCAAAGAGATCAAAGGGGTCAGAGTAACTTGATCGATCAAGTTACTCTGACCCCTTTGGTCCTTCCCGTTTCTTTAGTCTAAGAACACGCCACACAGCGCGTAGCGGTGGGGTTGATGCTCAGGCGGCCCTTGGCGATTTCTTCGTCGCATTTTAGGCAATAGCCGTAGTTGTCGTTCTCAATGCGAGTGAGGGCTGCCTTGATCTGTATGAGAGTATCTTTCCTGCGGCGCTCGTGTTCCAAGGCCATTTGCTGTCCCTGCATCGCGTCCATGCGCGAAAGCCTGCCCACGCTAGTCTGATCCAGCACTACCGTTGCTGCCGAGTCGTTGGGTTTTGCATCCAAGTTCTCGAGATCGGTTTGCATCTTCTGCAATTGCGCTTTAAACGCATCGACTTCAGATTTGTTCATTATTGAAGAACCGAGGGTAGGGGATCAAAGTGGGCGTGGATCAAAGGGGGCGTGGATCAAAGGGGGCGTGGATCAAAGGGGTCAGAGTAACTTGATCGATCAAGTTACTCTGACCCCTTTGATCCCCTCTTTGATCCCCTTGGATCCCTCCTTTGATCAGGCTTCGCGGAACAGCGCGCACAGCTTATTGCCGTCGGGGTCGCGCACATAGGACAGGTGCATGGCGCCTAGGCTGCCTTTGCGTGGGCCTGGGGCGTCTTCTATTGGGGTGCCGCCGTTCGCGACTGCGACGCTGTGAAACTCGACCACTTGCTCTGGGGAGCTGCACTTGAAGCCTATAGTGCCGCCGTTGGCATGTGTTGCGGCCTCACCATCGATTGGTTCGGTAATGCAGAACGTTGCGCCGTCGTTGCGATAGAACAGTCGAGTGTGGCCTGTGGGGGCTACATTGCGTATTGGCTCGGCAACGCCAAGCACCGCGAGCACGGCGTCATAGAATTTCTTAGAGCGCTCGATATCATTAGACCCGATCATGATGTGGCTGAACATTTACTTCTCCTAGTTGTTGAATGAAACATAGACCCACCTCGCGCAGAAATAGCCGACGGCAAGCCAGACCAGTATACAAAATATCGCCGCTGCGTAGCTTACGGGTTTTTCGACAGATTGTGCTGCCTTTAACCGTGCAGACTCTATCACTTTTGCGGGAGTAAAACGGATAATAAGCGCCAGCCCAAGTGGGATGATTATGAGGTCATCGAGATAGCCGAGTACTGGAATAAAATCCGGTATCAGGTCGATAGGGCTAAGCGCGTAGGCAGCCACCATGACCGCCAAGAATCGCACTAACACGGGCATATCCGGATCACGTGCCGCGAAATAAACCGTAAGCGTTTGCAGCTTCAATTTTCGCGCATGCTCTTTCAGAGATTCGAAACTCATAAGGACTTAGCGACGGACGTATGGGCCGGAAAGAAATGTGTGGATAGGGGGGCCGCCCCGAGCATTCCGCTGCACCCAGTCATATATTTTTCGCGCCCATTTTTCCACAGAAAAAGGTCAATACCCCTATGCTCATCCTAAACCTCTATCCATTACTGCCTTGATTCGCAGGAATTAAGTACACTGTTCCTCAAATCGATTAACTTAAATGGTGAGTTAAACATGAAAGCTCTTTTGTTTGCCACATTCGCTCTACTGCTGAGCTGCCAAACAAGCGCCCAGAATGCGAGCAACGCCGTAGCCGCCGATGAGCGAGCTCGGCCTGACGCCTTTGTAGCGCTGCGTAGCGTGATACCCAACCTAGTAGTGGAGTTGCGTTACCTAGGCAGCAATAACTTCCTTGGGCGGCCCGTGGAGGGCTACGAGGGCAATATTGTGTACATGACCGAGCTTGCCGCGCGCGCATTGAAGGCGGTGCAAGAGGATCTCGCATCAGAGGGCCTAGGCCTGAAGGTATTCGATGCCTACCGCCCTCAGCGTGCGGTGGATGACTTCGTGCAGTGGGCGGCAGATAGCACCGACATAGTGATGAAGCAGCAATACTACCCAAGCCTGAACAAGGACGAGCTGTTCCCTCAAGGCTACATAGCCGAGCGCTCCGGTCATTCCCGGGGTAGCACCGTGGATTTGACGCTGGTGCGGCTTGCCGATTCTCAAGAGCTGGATATGGGCAGCCCCTATGACTTCTTCGACCCCGTGTCTTGGCCTTCGGATACCTCGATAACGGCGCAGCAACAGGACAATCGCCTGAAACTGCGCGAGGCCATGTTGGCGAACGGGTTTCGACCACTAGACACGGAGTGGTGGCATTTTACGCTGGAGGGTGAGCCCTACACGGATGTCTACTTCGACTTTCCGGTGGAGTGATTACGGATCAAAGGTGGGATCAAAGGTAGGATCAAAGGGGTCAGAGTAACTTGACCGATCAAGTTACTCTGACCCCTTTGATCTAAATAATAATTAAACGCTCAAGTGCGGAGCCCCAACCTAATATGGAAATTCTCTCAGAACGCTTCATTGCTTCTTGTCGCAAAGATGAAGGCATCACTTTACGAGGGGAGGGGATGACTCGAATAGAAACCTTCGTAGATGCGGCCTTCGCTTTCGCGTTCACACTGCTCGTAATCAGTATCGATACTATCCCTTCAAGCACTCAAGAGCTTCTAGCGCTCTCTTTAGATATCCCCGCATTCATAGCAAGCGCTTCAACAATCGGCGTTATTTGGTACGCTCACTCACGATGGAGTAGGGCGTTTGGGCTTCAAGACCCCATCACGGCAATGCTCAGTATAATTCTAGTGATATTTGTTTTGATCTTTGTTTATCCAATTAAACTTATGTTTCGAATAACTTTTGCTTATTTTAGCGACAACTACTTCAGCTATGGTTTGGGCGACTTTGAGCAATTAGATATTTCGATCCTAATCATCTACTTCTCGCTAGGGTTCTTGTTCCTCTCGATAATTTACATATTGCTCTACATCAACACCCTAAAATTTAGAGTTCAATTGCGTTTAAATGACTATGAGAAAGTATATTGCCTACGAGTAGTTAGCCGATGGCTGGCGGTTTGTGCAACAGCTGCTATCTCTTGCATTATGGCAGCCTTCTTAATGGACCACCTTCCATGGGCGATTTACATTTATTTAACGATTCCATTGTCTTTATATCTAATCGAATCTGTATATAGATCAAGGGCTCAGCTACATTAAATTTCGCATATTTAGCGTAGCGCATTGGGGGTAGATTAGGCACTCTGCCTTCATTCAAACTCACTGCCTCAACTCGTCACGCAGTTCTATTGGGCAGCTGTATTGTAAGGACCCGAAAGTAAGAGGAGGGGCAATCAAGCATCTGCTATTAATCGTTTACCTACGCTCACAACTTCGTCCACTGGATAGCCGAGAGTGCTATAGAATGCTAGTACCTTCGCATTGCTACTACGAATCAGAATATTAAGTTTAGGGCAGCCCAATGAGATCAATATCCTCTCTGCCTCTTTCATTAACGCTGCACCGTTGCCCATCCTCTGAAACTGCGGACCAACCGCCAGATAGAAAATCGAGCCCCTGTGGCCATCATAGCCCACCATGGCCGAGGCCATTAATTTTCCTTCCACCTCGCCAACGAGGAATAACTCCGGCTGGTAGGAGGCCTTCCTAGCAATGTCTTTTTCTGGGTCGTTCCAAGGGCGAGTAAGATCGCAGTCTTTCCAGAGTTGGATTAGATGTGGGGTATCGGCTTGCGCAAACTGCCTTATCTTCATCGAAGGTCACTACACATAGTATTTAAAGTAAAACGATATTAAGGGCAGAGCGGAAATCAATAGCGTAATAGCGATTCCTATTCTGCCTGCAATTATCAGATAGCTTTTTTGGGGATTGTTAGGATTGTAGAAGACCTTAACTTTACCATCGGTCGTTCGTTGAACAGAAGCCATTTGTTTTTCTAACACAAACCTTGCGTTATGGCTGGCCACAAAGACCCAAGGCGAAATCCTAGTGCCTTCATAAGTTACGCCAGATACTTCGTATTGATAGAAGGCTTTGCTGGTGTAGTCTTGTTGATATGTGATTAAAACTTTCGGGCCAAATCTCTTTACCCGGATATCGTTTAGCTCACCAAGTGTAGGGGGCCAGTATCGCGTGCGGATTTGAAAAACTAGCGAATAAGTGCAAACGATAAGCGTGTAGATAGCCGCCCAGAACCAAACGCCCTGAGTTTCACCTTGGATTGCTAGTTGCCACATGTCTTGAAAATAGGTCATATGCTGAGATCAGAGTCAGTCTATTGCTGAGGATTTAAGTGTAGTGTTCCTATCAGCTAGTCTATTGAATTCGATAAGCCTGCGCCGACTAAATATACACTGACCCCATTTACTTCTCAGGAAGCATCAAGCGGTAACCAGCGCCGTACACCGACTGAACCACCTCGAAATCTCCGAACAGAGCCTTCATTTTTATCCGCAATTTTTTCACATGCCCGTCTACAGTTCTGTGATGTACAACTCGATTGTCTTGATATAGGCAGTCCATTAACTCTACGCGCGACCAGATTCTGCCAGGGTCACTTGCCAGAGTTCTGATGAGCTGGAACTCGATGCTCGTGACGTTAATTGATTTCTTATCGATGCCAATAAGCAGGCGACTCTCATCTAGATGAAGTTTTCTTTCCACGGTTTGACTGTTGAGGTCCTGTCGCCGCAGCGCGGCCTTTACACGAGCAACCACTTCTCTGGGGCTGAGCGGCTTACACATATAATCGTCGGCGCCCAACTCTAGCCCTAGAATCCGATTAATCTCTTCCACTTTGGCAGTAATGATGATTATTGGCATTAGGTAATTTTGGCTTCTAATGTCGGCGCAGACTTTTTCACCGGGGGTGCCTGGCAACATCAAATCCAAGAGAATCAAATCGGCCTTATTACTACTAAGCCAAGGCAATACATCGCTACCATTCTCGAGCATATGCGGTACGAAGCCCGCCAGCTGTAGATAATCCGAGAGCAGTTGTGCAACTCGTAATTCATCTTCGACGATGAGAATACTAGGTCCGCTCATGATTGAATGGGTAACGTAATAATGATTGAAATGCCCCCAAGATCGGCAGGCTTAGCCTCGATAGTACCATGATGGGATTCAACAATTGTCTTGCAGATTGCCAGACCTAGTCCGGCCCCTCCGGTAGTGCGGTTACGGGACTGTTCGACCCGATACAGTCTTTCAAAGAGGCGGGGTAACTGCGCCTCGGTCACGTCGGGTGCGGAGTCGGAAATTGAGATGCTAACGACTTTATTTGTACAGCTTCCCTTGATTGCAATCTCCCCACCTTTCGCCGTGTATTTAGTCGAATTCTGGATTAAGTTGAACAGCAGTTGCAGGAGCCTTTGACGGTCTGCAAAGATGCTTACACTGCCCAATGCCGCGATATCCAAATGCAGGTTCAGGCTATGTTGTCTCGCAATTTCCTTAAACGCCGTGACTGCCTCCTTCAGAATGTCGCCTACGTCCACTTTTTCCTTGTGGTAGTCGAGGGCGCCAAGGTCGGATAGAGATAGAACAAAGAGATCGTTGACAAGTCTATTGATCTGCTCGACTTCATTGTGCAGCATTGCAATCTCGTCCTTGCCGGGCTTCCTTATTCCGTCTTGAATTGCTTCGAGCTCGCCTTTGAGCAGTCCCAACGGGGTACGCAATTCATGGGAAATATTGGACATCCATACTTGCTGTGAATCTCTATTTTTCTGTAATACCTCTGCTAGATAGTTGAAGGTTGTTGAAAGCCTAGCGAGTTCATCTTGCCCGTCCACCTTGATCCGATGGGAATAGTCGCCCTGACTCAAAAGAGTGGCGCCGTTATACAGATGCTTTATACGGCGGTTGAAGTAGCTAGCAAGCGGCAGGCCGAGCAGCAATATTACAGTGATCGAAATAAGCATTAAGGCTATGAAAATCCTCGTCTGCCCCGTCAGAAACCTATCCCGACTGTCTGGGTCGCTACCGTAGCCGGTCAACGCAAAGAACCCGAGATCTGGTGGAGCCCCAAAACCCTGGCCACCCGGAGTGGGGCGGCGACCTTCTTTATCGAACGGAAGTAATTCCAGTTGTCCTATCAACTCACCCTCGTGATATAGGGGTAAAATTTGTTCTGGTTCTACCGCCTGCGTATTCCCCATCACTATATCACCGGCTGGGTTACGCAGGGTAAGGCGCGCTTCGAAGCTCTGCTCGGGAGGGCGAATCTGCCCGTTTGTATTGAAGTCGCTAGGGAAACGAGTTGGAAGGCCATTTTCGGGAGGCTCCCTGAATCCCGGAAGAATGTTTTGCGTAAGATCGCCGCCGCGCTGCGGGAACTCGATTCCTCGTAAGTTCCTGCGTTGTTGAGCGATCCACAACGCAAGGTCACCGTTAAGGAAATCCCAGCTGCCCTCGTCCGCGTCTTCCGCGTAGTGGGTTTCAAGCTCTTTCACGACCTCTTGCATTAAGAGTGCATCGATATTTTGTAAATAAGAGTCGAAGCTGTTTACGCTGGATTGGAGAAATAACAGCAGTGCCAACGATACCATTAGCACTGTAGAGAACAGCGCCAATGTTAGTTTGGTATAGATCGACAGATTATAAAAAAGCTTCAGCATGGTAGCTCGGAGGACATCCTAATAGGGTTGAAACACCACACTATTAAACCTCTTGTGTGATGTGCTGACCAGAAATTTACTTTGTTCACGTTAAATCATGGCTCTTGTGAGTTACTCGACACCCGTCAAAGTGGGTTGTGGATATAAAACCGATAATGGCGATTTTTCTCCAGCATCTTGATGGACGACTCATATTCAGCAGTCCGCTCCTAGCCCTGTTAGCGTCTTCGGAAGGGTTTTAAAATTGAGAAATTTGCAATGCTCTTTTAGGTGAAACAAATTCCCTAGCCCCGCTTCTAGGGCAGTCCACTATATGAAGACGTTTCATTCCAATAAATTCTACTTTGCTAACTTGATAAATAATTGAGTGAATTAGCAAAGCGTAAGTCTATCATTAAAATCCACCTGTCTCTCTTCGTTTTTAAGCACTGCCTTGAAGGGCTTGAGTCTGATATTTCTGTATGAATCGGACGGCGTTTCTATGGTGTTGATTTTATACAAGTTAAATGTGATTTGAATATTTCTAAATCCAGTTAATAGAAATAAAAAGCTATATGTTTTCTATTTTCAAACTATTTCCTCGACAGATTAATTGCAGAATAATTCGAATTTTAAAAGTCATAATAATCAATTAAAACAATAGGATATGTAATTTTAGCGAAGTCGCCAAAAACAACAGAATTGTAATATGCGCCGTATAATAGGCGCAGGAAAAAAACTCTATAATTGGAAAGGAAACACTAGCAATGAAAATAATTGATTCACGTTATCGCTTAAAAGTAGCTATAAGCGCCACGGTGTTAACTGTGATTGCCGCCGGATCATCAGCAGCGGTTCTTGCGCAGAGTGAAGAGGAAACGTTGCGCGCCAATGCCCTGTTTAATTGGGCCGAATATGCGTATCCGCAACTTTTCTATCCCTCTGGTGCTACCACCGTAGTAATGAGCGAATACATGGTCAGGCACTACAGTGGAAGTGAGAATTACCTAGGAGTAAAACAGGGCACGGTGTATGGATATGGTCCCGCTTTTTCTCAGATGCCGGACGCAGGAGGAGATATTCGCTACGTTGGTAAGGTCGAGGAGTTTGCCGATGTTGTTAGTGCCGATGGCTTCGGTATTTCTAATGGAAAGGCGTTACGCATTAGCGAAGCTGTCGCCAAGGATGCCGATGGAGGGCCGGATTGGTTCGAACTCTATGCGTCTGGTTTAGTGCCGGTATTGCTAAGCGACTACCAAGTGCGCGATGGCGCGGATGATAGAGAGTTGATCACCTTGCCTGCGGTTACATTAAACCCGGGTGAATACATTGTTATTTTTGCGACAGAGGGTGAGGTGCCAGTTGGTCAGTATAGTGTTCCCTTTAAGTTGAGTTCGAATGACCGAGTTCAACTTTATCTTGCAGGCGAAATTCTAGATGACCTCGACTGGGACGATGGAGAGGCACCCCAAGGATACAGCTTTGGACGTTACCCGGGGCCCCAGTCCGCAGGACGGCTGTTATTGCCTACTCCGGGCAATATGAATAAGGCTGCACCTATTGAGGATGTTGCAGGCGTGCTGGCAAGTAAACTTGGGGCAGTTGGCACTATGTCGAGCCTAGAGGTGCACGCAATCTCGGTGAATTTCGATGAAACCGACTATGTCACTATGATTAATAATTATCTGAGTAGCAGTGAGAAAACCTGGATAGAAGCAGATGTAGAGATCGACGGTACTTTGTATACCCAGGTGGGCATGCGCTTGAAGGGTAACTCTTCTCTTCGAGGTATTACCCTCGAAGACAATCCGGCGACCACACCCTGGTTGATAAAATTCGACAAGTTCATCGATGGTCAGGATCACAATGGCTTGGAGGAGTTTGTCATACGTTCCAACGCTAGTGCTACCGCTATCAATGAGGCGGTAGCTTTGGATTTGATGCAATTGGCTGGTCTGCCGTCCCAAGATGCTATCGAGACTAGTTTTTCAGTTAATGGCGGTGCCGCTGTACTTCGTCTCGCCATCGAGCATCCCGATGATGAGTGGATGAAAAAGAATTTCTCCTCTACAGGCGCTTTATACAAAGCTGAGAGCACCGGTAACTACAGTTATCGCGGTGACGACCCTCTGGCCTATGAAAACGTATTTGATCAGGAAGCTGGTAAGGCAAATGCGGACCTGAGCCCTCTCATTGATTTTCTAAAGTTTATCAATGAAGCGGACGACGCTGCCTTCAAAGCAGGCTTGGCCAATCGCTTAGATGTCGACTCGTTCGCTATCTACCTGGCAATGCAGGACCTACTCGATAATTTCGATGATATCGATGGGCCCGGCAATAACTCCTACCTCTATTACTCCCCCGAAGCCGATCAGTTCACGATCGTACCATGGGATTATAACCTCGCATTCGGGCAACAAATGCTGCCTGGTGGTGCCCCGGGTAATGGTGAATTTCCTGATGGATGGGGAGGGCCAGGCGACGGAGCCGTGCCGCCCGGTGCCCCTGCAGGCGGTCCCCCCGTTGACGGTGCTGTGCCACCTAGAGGAGGCCCAGGTGGTCTCCCTACAGGCGGTCTCCCTACTGGTGGTGTTCCCCCGGGTGGTTTCCCTACAGATGGCGAGTTTCCTCCTAGGGATGGCGCGGGTGGTTTCGGAGGGGGCTCGAATATCCTAGCGCAACGTTTCCTGGCCGATGCCGAATGGAATGCTTTATATGTTGAAAAGCAAACCGAGCTGCGCAGTAGTCTATATGCGAGTGATCAGGCCAGTGGCTTGCTACTCCTGTGGGAACATATCGTGCGCAGCAGTGGCCTAGTTGAAGAAGCCGTACTGAGTTCTGAGATTCAACGCATCAGCCCGTATTTCGAATGAGCTGCGCTACAGGAGTGAGCCCTGTGATAGTCGCTGAGAATACGACTAGTGAGTTGCGAGACATGGAGGAGCTGCTAAAGGGCTTCCGCGCACACGACCTCGAAGGGGTGGGCAAGCTTGCCTTGCTCGACCGTTTCGATACCAAGTACCTAGTCCCCTGCGAATTATTGCCGAGGATCATGGCGGCCTTGCAGTCGGACTACACGGTCCTCGAGATCGATGGGAACCGCTTGATGCAATACGAAACCGTCTATTTTGATACTTCCGAGTTTCGCTACTACAGGCAGCATCATTCACGTAAGAAAACGCGCGCCAAAATACGCTGCCGTACCTACGTCGACTCGGGAGATTCTTTCTTGGAGGTTAAGAGGAAGAATAACAAGAACATGACGGAGAAGACCCGTATTCCAGCTGCATCCAACGATCCATTGCACAACGCATTGAGCTTAGGGTTCTTCCAGAACGAGCTCGACGACGGTGCTATGGCCGATCTGAAGGATCGCTTGATGGTGGGCTATCGCAGAGTGTCCCTGCAGAGTTTGCGCTATAGCGAACGGGTGAGCATCGACCTCGGGCTGGAAGCGGAGCGTGTCGACGGCGAGTCTAGATTCAAATTGCATAATCTTGCAGTGGTGGAATTGAAACAGGCGAGGGTAAACAGGAACAGTCAGGTGTACAAAACCATGCGTGCTCTTGGCTTGCGTCCAGTGTCCATTAGCAAGTATTGCGTTGCCTGCGCGCTACTGTATTCCAGCGAGCTCAAGTTCAATTCCTTTAAGGAAATCATTAGCAGGCTTAAACCTTTTATAAGAAATGAAGTAGGAGTACTCAACAATGCTTGAATTCATAGTTTTAGATTGGAATCTGTTAATGCGCCTCGTGATCGACATGCTGGGTGTGTTCATGTTGGTACGTTTTGGCTCTAAAAATAGAACCCAGAATCCCGACACCGTAATCATCTACTACATGTTCGGCATCGGGGTGTTTTTCGTCACTTATGCTTTCAAGCTCGTTGAGGTTTCGATGGGTTTCGCATTCGGTCTATTCGCCATATTCTCGATGCTGAGGTATCGAACAGAGGTGTTGAGCATTAAAGAGATGACCAGCCTGTTTCTGGTTGTAGTTATTTCATTGCTCAGTGCGATTAGCTCCCTCAATTTGTTTGAGTTAATCGTCGTGGTGGGTTTCGTTGGGGCTACCTCATTGCTCATGGATCTATGGCTTTGTGCAGATAGATTGCAGATGCAAACCATCCGCTATGAAAAGATCGAAAATATTAGAACCGACCGCTATGAGGAATTATTACAAGACCTGAAGGAGAGAACTGGTCTAGATATCGTCGAGGTGAGCATCAAGTCTATCGATTTCATCCAAGATAGTGCGCAACTTATTATTCTGTCCCACGCCAATAGGCCGCTCAATGAAGCCTTGAGAGATCGAACACACGAACTGGCGAGCGATGATATCTAACAGCACAGGATGGCTTAAGCATGAGCAATAATTTTAATCGAGATCGAAGGCGCGAGTTAAGCACAGTGGGCAGGTTCGCAATATCGAGCCTGATACTGTGTGCCACCGCAGCTAGAGCCGATGTGCAATTGCTGGACACCGATGATTTTGGCTTCAGTGTTGGCGGTGCTGTGCTAGAGGACTACACCAGAAGCCAAGACCTGATAGCGAAGGGTTATGACTTCGAACAGTGGAGTACCCGACGCGCGTCGGTCGAGGCGAAACTGGAGTTCGGCAAACGCATAAATCTGGAGCTGGAGTTGGCATGGGACGAAGACGAGCAAGTGTTTGCGTGGCGCGATGCCTATCTAGACTTCGATCTGCCGGATCGATGGCGGATAGCGGCTGGCAAGATGAAACAAAACTTCGGGCTTACCGGCAGCTCTAGCCTCAAGAATTTGCTGACCCTAGAGCGCCCGATGGCTGGGGAGTTGCTGAACCTCGAGCGGGCGCCGGGCGTGTATGTGGAAAAGGGCTTCGACAATGCGCTGGCAGAGGTGGGCTATTTTCGTGCTGAGAACGATGATGGGGACATCATCAACAGCTATATAGGCCGTTTCGTATTGAGCGGGGAGGGCGACGACTATTGGCATACGGGGTTATCGCTTTCCAGCCAAGATTATAACGGCAGCAATTACAGGGTAAAGTCTCGGGCCGAGACCAGCGTGCTGAGCAATTTCCTAGAGTCCGAGAAAATCAAGGCGGACCGCGTCGACTCCTGGGGCGGGGATGCGGTGTGGCAGAGGGACAGGCTAAGCCTAATAGGTGAGGTGAACGGGACGCGAGTAATCTCTCCGCTCGAGGGCGATCGCCACTACGACGGTGTGTCCGCGCAGCTGTCTTGGTTTCTAACCCCGGATCAACACAGATTCGACGACGGCAAGTTCAGCTCGTTCAGACCTGCAGGCACTCATGCAGTGGAGCTTGTTGGCTCTTGGGGCATGCTCGATGCCTTCAGCAAGGGTGATGGCTTTCAAGCCAATAGCACTAGCCTAGGCGTGAACTACTATTACGGCCGCAAGATCAAACTAATGGGGGAGCTGAGCTGGTTTGAGACAACGCAAGGGGAGTATCAAGGCAATGAAGGCATGACCATGCAAATTAGAATGCAGTATAGGTTTTAATAAACGGGAGCAAACGCTTTAGCAAATGTATAGGCATACTCGCTTGGTCCATGTTCGCGAAGATGTTGCAGCCTAGCCTTACCTTCTTCCACAGTTGGTATGTGGCCAGCTGGCACGCTCCAGAGTACGTGATGAGCGTTTGGCATCTTGTGAAACCACTTAGCCTTGTCGCGCAACAGTTCTAAGTGGATGGACTTGTACACATAGTCCTTCAAGGACTCCAGCGTCTCCCAGACGCTCATGTTGACTATCAGCATCGGATCATCGAAGGCGTTGATGGAGGTAGCATCGCCTTCTTCGGTTTGCAGCCGCCATACAAAGCCCGGTGAGTTATCGGCTAATGCATTTATCTCATCGAGGCGATCCACAAAGCCCCTCATGGTGCTTGAATCCATTGTGTCTTGTGCATTCGCAATGTTGAGCTGCGCTATATGATAGTCGGTCATATCCTTATCTCGATCTTTGAAATTTGAGCGGCAGAGGAGGGACACTGATAACTTAATAACTTAGTAAGGCGCTTAAGTTACTAAATTATCAGTGTCCCTTAAGGTCCTTAACTGGCCGGATTTTCATTCTCTTTTAGTTTTTTTTAACGCATACATCGCAATTGTTAAAAGTGATATCCCAAAATAGATCAGCGACGAAAAAACCACCCCGGTCGTGTATATAAGAATGGGCGCTAGACCTAAGAAAAATGACCCGAGAATGAAATAGGTATTCTCCTTTCTAACTATGCCTACCGCACCAAGAATAAGTGGCACTAACAGGGTTGCAAATGCTGTTTTTGCTATGAGAGGCAATATGGAGCTAGTGGTCGTGCTTACAAACATAGTGCCATTGGCCATTAGATCTGCACTGCCAGAACTTGAATAAGAGCCTGGGCCAAACATTTCAATCAAAAAGAGAGTTGCTAAGCATAAGAGCCCTGTAGAGACTCCAACTCCGCTAAACATAAATGGTTTACGTGGCATAGATAGGGCTCGGCGAATAATTTGCGTCAGGATAGTATCGAAATTTGCTAAATTCGAATAAATGTACACTGACCCCGTTTATTTTTTAGCGATCTCAACAAGCAAAGATATCCCGTCTACCTTGGTGACTATCACTGAATCTCCGTCTTTCAGGCTCTCGTCTCCCTTAGCGTCCCACTTGGTACCGTTGATAATAACGCTCAGCGCCCCATTCTCAGCTATTGTGACCTTGCCCTTGGCGTTGATCAGGTCGGTGTCATCCAAGGGCGTCAGAGACACCTCTGAGCTTTTGCCTCCAAATATCGCTGCCAGGTGCTTGCGTAGAAACACAATGGAGAGAATGGATGCCAGAGAGAAGACTAGGACCTGCAATGGCAGGCCTGCAAGCACACCAATGAAGGTCAAGCCGGCGACGACTAGCGCAGCAAGGCCAATGAAGATTAACAGTGCGGCCATAGTGAGCACCTCAGCCACAAGCAATATAACCCCTGCAATTAGCCAATAGTGATACTCCATAAGCACCTCCTTACGTGGTTTTTCCGCTCTCGAGAATTTTGCTAAAGGCCGCAACGGCACTGCCAATATTGGCCAGCTCCGCGGGCAGGATTAGCGTGGTGCTCTCTTTTGCAAGCTTGCCGAACTCGGCCACATACTGCTCGGCTATCCTAAGGGACACGGCCTCTTTGCCACCGGCTTTCTCGATTGCAGCCGCCACCGCTTCTATGCCCTTGGCTGTAGCAGTTGCTACAAGCGTAATTTCCTCTGCCCGTCCTGTGGCAACATTGATCTGACGCTCTTGCTCTGCCTTCGATAAGTTGATGGTCTCTTGCTTTTGTCCTTCAGAGACATTGATCATGGCTTCTCGATCGCCCTCTGATTTCGCCACCACCGCACGACGTTCTCGCTCAGCACGCATTTGCTTTTCCATCGCGTCACTGATGCTGGGAGGAAGTTTAATGTCTGCAATTTCATAGCGAAGGACTTTTACGCCCCAATTAGCGGCAGCCTGATCAAGCGCCTCTACCACCTTAGTGTTGATAGACTCGCGTTCTTCGAATGTTTTATCAAGATCTGTCTTGCCAATAACCGAGCGCAGCGTAGTTTGAGCGAGCTGTGTGGCGGCATAACGGAGATTCTCAATGCCGTAGCTGGCATCCTTAGGGTTGATGATCTGGAGATATAACACGCCATCAATGGTGACAGTAATATTGTCCTTGGTGATACACGCTTGCTCCGGCACATCGGATGCGAGCTCTTTCAAAGAGTGTTTGTAGGCCACCCTGTCAATAAAGGGTAGAAGAATGTGAAGTCCTGCTTCGAGAGTCTTAGTATATTTTCCCAGCCGCTCTATAACGAAAGCGCTTCTTTGCGGCACAATCTTAACGATCTGGGTAAGGGTTACGATGAGCAGTACGCCCAGCGCGATAGGTATCAATAAATCAGTGTCCATGCGAATTCTCCAGTAAGTCTAAGTGTTTGAAGTTGTTTCTATAAGCGTCAACGTGTTGGGTATCTTGATTTCTAGCTTTCTAATCGGATAAAGGACCCTAACCCCTTGATTGTGCGAATACGCGAGCTCATTAAATGTACACTGACCCATGGCTGTCCCGCTTTATTTTTGTTCATCGTACCATTGCCAGAGTTACAATTGGCGTTGCGCTTGTTAGTGCTCCGTAGTGCGAGGCCCACTGCGGCGTACTTCGCTGTCGGACACGCCGCGAGTACATCCATGTAGGCTCTGGCGCCGCCGTCCAGGCGGCTCAAGGTCCGTCATCAAAGCACCCCACATCGCCCCTCTGACATTGTAGAAGCGCTGAATGCATAGATGGAACAACTCATGTCCAACGCTGCTCTAATTGTTTGAAACTACTAACAACAGGGCTCTGTGCCAAAACAGAGCAGGGACACTGATAACTTAGTGAGGCGCTTAAGCTACTAAATTATCAGTGTCCCCCTAGATTCCATTTACTCAAATCGGGGCGAGGACGGGTTCAGGGGAAGGATAGGTAAAGTTATTAAGTTGTCGGTGTCCCCTCTAAGGTCTGTGTGGCCTAGCACCTTGCTAGCGCGTTTAGTGGAGGCTGCGTATTTCGCGACAAGAGTGGTTGGGGATAAAGTAGCATTTATTGTCAGTGATGGGATAAATGTAAACTGCCCCATTTCATTTAGCTTTGACGAACTCAATCTCATGTTTTGGATCTAACATTTCATCTTTATGGACATAGATGCCAAGGGATAGTTTTGCTTTTTGTGCCGCATAACAATTTAATATACCTTGATTAGTCAAAGCCCCATCGTGGCCATTATGGATAAATATAAGATTCTTTGAGGCTGACACTACCTCTCCTATTGCAGGCAGGCCAAAAACCCATGAGGTAAATCCATATATTGGGATAAGGTGCATATTTGACTGAAGCTTAGAGGAAAGCATGCGCATTTCTTCCGACATCTTCTTTTGAGACTTATCCTCAAGCGTTTTTGGATTTGCATATATATTTGCATATAAGATCAGTGCATTTGAAACCTCTGCAATTGTTGCTTTGAACGATTGCACCGGATCGATAAAAAGCTTCAGCATTATCTGACCCAACACGAACGTACCTGCCCCAGCCAAAATAGTTAAAAATATTTGCACTGCCTAATCTCCTTGGGGCAACTAACGCCGCCAACACGCGCAGCTATGTAGTGTAGGCGAAGCCGCAACGGAAAAGCTGTCGCTGTGCTTGGCTTGGTTAGGCCGCCGGCGAATTGCCAAGATCTACACATCCTGAAAAAACTAAAAGAGCAACAACGACAATTATTCCATGAATGATGATCAAAGCATTTGGAACCCAAATCTCTCGCGAGGTAAAGGATCGATACTTTCCAGGGTCCTCGCCTCTACCGAGTGCTTCCCACTCTGCCGCATAAATGGCTGCCTTCAAATAGCGCTCTATCGTGTTTATAACTTGAAATTTTCCACGATTAAGCTGCCCAAAAGAAGTAATCAGACTTCTCCAGGCTCCACATAGAATCACTCCGGCGAGTGCAAGGACAGCGACGCCCAAGGCACCAAGTTTATCTCCACCTGATCCCTGCAAGATGAGACCGAAAGCAGTTAAAAGCGCACCGTTCATTGTGAGGAAAAAAGTATTTACATTTTGCCGCCGGCTCACAAGCCCTTCGGAGCTCTGGACCATAATCTTATAAAGATCGAGAGCTTCGCGAGTTTCGGGTTCAGTTTTTGGAGGCCCTGATGGAAAAAGAATATCCCCGAATTCTGGGCGTGACGCCTCAGTACGTTCCAATTCTTCAGCTGCCTTCCGAACAGCTGTCGCGAACACCCGATCTTCCTCTTGAACTTCTTCTGATAACTCGTTGTACGGAATTAGCGAGATGTGTGTTGCATCGCGTTCAGCCATCCAAGCAGACCAAGCATCATGGATATCGCTATTAGTAATACTCGCTCCCTTGACGCGGAGAAGAGTAGCATATAGCAACAGTAAGCCCTCGGAATCCTCGCCAGGCATGCGACCTTCAGGGATATGGGAGCGGATTGTGGCCGCAATATCATCAAGATACATGCTTCATATCCAGGTCTTTAACCAATCAACCATTTGAGAAAAATCCCATCGAATTACATTCTTGCTAGGGAGACCCGCTGGGATTGTGCATGTTTTGTCTTTGTTTATCTGTATGCCAAAAATGTAGTGTTCTTGCCGATTAGACTCCGCGATCTCCCATAATACGGCGTCCGACTTATAAGTAGTTGGTCCTATGAGAACGATTGTACCCTTAGTCATGGCGATTCGTTTCTTACACTCCGTCTTCCATTTTGAGTCGAACGGATCCTTAACAGAAAAATCATAGAACTCGATATCGTTCTTTTTGTCTTTCGCATGTTGAACAAGAAAGTCACGTGCCCACTTATCTTCCATTTCAAAACTTATAAACGCCCTTGGCTTTGCCATGTCAACTCCAATCTCTAAAGGTAAAAATATGCTATCACGTCGAATACGCGAGCGGCCTAACATTTGTATAGTGTGCACGCACACTTATATCTGGCAATTGACGGGAGTCTAGGCTGATTTCCCAAGAAAATACAGCGCCCTGTAATTACTTCTCCAGAAGTACTGCCCCGGTAACCCGTGCATGCACGCTTTGGTTAGATAGTGAGTTTCTCGTTATTTAGAAACCCTTAATTTTAAGCTGCTGAAAAATATTACTTTTCCATTTCACATGCTGACATTTCATGCGTATCAATCGGGATTGAGCCATGCGTTCGACCCGACAAATATGGAATCAACGGGGGAGGTTTGAATATTGATGTGATTGTCTCGCTGGGTTGCTAAGGAGTTAGAATTCTGAACCCGTTTGTCGGAAATGGTTCAGCAATTAAGCCCCAACCTCCAACCCCAAATCCCCCGGCACATCCACATCCCGACAAACCCCCTCATCCTCCACAGCAACCTTCAATATAGAGTTTGCATGCTCCCTCATAACCCCGCGAGCCCCAACATCCCCAGTGGCCCCCGCAAGCAGCTCAAACCACCTCCGCCCAAACCCCACAGGATTCCCACGCCGCCCCCGATACTCAGGCACAACGATCCCGTCTTCGCTTAGGGAGTTAAGCAGTTGCGTATAGGTAGCAGTCTCAATAAAAGGCATATCCGCCAGGCACACCAGCGCAGCAGACCAATCAGGAATACCCTGAATCCCACAGGCAAGCGTATGGCCCATACCTTTATCCGCATCGGGACAAAGCACGGTGTTGTCTTTAGGGCTGCCAGCGGCTAACAGGATATTGAGAAGCTCAGGACGCGTAACAACAAGTATATTGTCGGTAGCAGCCTTTATGCGGGCATAGGTTTGCCCGAAAACGGTATTGCCGTTGGGGAGGAGGGCGTTGAGTTTGATGCCGCCGAAGCGGCGGCTGAAGCC
>TARA_R110002167_G_scaffold110677_2_pt1 | contig 27143 bp, 23 predicted proteins | sample TARA_R110002167 | Tara Oceans TARA_R110002167 (sample SAMEA4398238) | marine metagenome | biome: Polar Biome; feature: [MES] marine water layer (ENVO:01000295) within the mesopelagic zone...; material: water (ENVO:00002006), including particulate matter (ENVO:01000060) such...
ACCGGTAGTAGCAGATACTTCAGGTATCGATGCGACTACAGCAGCTGCTGCACGTGCGGAAGCTGAGCGTCTGGCTCGTGAGCGTGAAGCTCAGCAGCGCATGGAAGCTGCCGCGTTGAATACTACCGTGTTTTACTTCGATTTCGACGTGTCAGAGTTCATGGCATCAGATCGCGACGTACTAGCTATTCACGGGCGTAACCTGGCTTCAAACAATAGCCGTCGTATCCGTTTGGAAGGTCATGCGGACGAGCGCGGCACACGCGAGTACAACCTAGCGTTGGGCGAGCGTCGTGCTAACAGCATCCGTGACTACTTAGTCGTGAACGGTGCTTCTCTGTCGCAGATCGAAACGGTCAGCTACGGCGAAGAGCGTCCTGCGAACACTGGACAGACTGATGCCGCATACCGTTTGAACCGTCGAGTTGAAATCAAGTAAGGCGCGACAAAAATGAAGCACACTCTTGCAGCGTTATTAATTGCCGTGCCAGCAACCTTGTTGAGCACTGGCGCTATGAGCGCTGCGGGAGTTGTTGAGGCTCAGCCTTTTACGCCCGGCCAAACTCCTGCGGGAGGGCAGTCGGGCAATGCTTCCTCGAATGATGCCTTGATTATGTTGCTGGATCAGTTTCGCGAGCTTCGGTCCGAACTTGAGACCGTTCGTGGCATTGTTGAAGAGCAAGCCTATGAATTGCGTAATCTACAGCGCGAGTCGATGGAACGTTATACCGATCTAGATTCTCGATTGTCACAGATCTCCTCCGCATCTCCAGCGATGCCGATGGCCACGCCACCAGTGGCTCAATCACCCCAAGTTTCCCAAGGTACAGGAATTGCTCCTGCACCCAGCGCGAGCATACCGGTTCAGAACCCTTCGCCCGGCACTCAAGTACGAACGCCGTCGGCCACACAGGTTCCTGCCCCTGGCTCTGCGAGCAGCACCAGCCCAATTCAGGCCGGTGGCACGCCAATGCCGGTGACCTCGTTCCCGAATAGTGGCGCTACTGTTGCGGCTAACAATGTGCCCAACACGGTAGCTCCTTTGCAGCCGACGGTCCTTTCCGAGCAGCAGCAATACCAGATGGCGTTAGATTCATTGCTTCAGGAAGAACAGTATCAGCGTGCTGTAACAGAGTTCGATCAGTATCTACGCCTTTATCCAGACGGTCGCTTCGTAACGAATGCCTACTACTGGAAAGGGCAGGCCTATGTCAATTTGGCCATGCTCAACGAAGCGCGTGAATCCTTTGAAACAGTTGTAACGCAATACCCAGATGGCCGTAAAGTAGACGATGCCATGTATTCACTGGGTACTGTTTATGACAAGTTGGGCAATGCCTCACGTGCTCAGCAACTGTTGCGTCAAGTGCAGTCGCGTTATCCGAATACCTCTGCGGCTAATCTCGCAGACATCTATTTGCGAGCAATGAACTAGGAAGGCGTCTATACGCGTTCTGAAATGCCGCTCTAATTCTACCCGCCGGATTCGGCACTATATCCCGAGCCCTCATGGACACCTCGCCTTCACTGCGTATTAACGAAATTTTCTACTCCCTTCAAGGCGAAACCGCGACGGTGGGTTTGCCCACGGTCTTCGTGCGCCTTACGGGGTGCCCGCTGCGCTGTGTCTATTGCGATACCGCTTATGCGTTCCATAAAGGCGATGTGTTGAAGCTGGACGATATTCTTGGTCAGGTGAAGGCATATGGTGCCCGTTATGTCACCGTGACAGGAGGGGAGCCCCTAGCCCAGCCCGAGTGTCTTGCGCTAATGCGCGATCTTTGTGACGCCGGCCATACTGTCTCATTGGAGACCAGTGGTGCCATGTCTATCGCGAACGTGGATCAGCGCGTAGTGACAGTGCTCGATCTAAAGACCCCGGGTTCGGGCGAGTGCGATCGCAATCTCGAATCCAATATCAAGCACCTGAAACCAATCGATCAAGTCAAATTCGTGATCTGCGATCGACGCGATTTCGAATGGGCGAAAGCGAAGACTGAACAATTCGATCTGCGCTCGCGCGTGTCAGAGGTGTTGTTTTCTCCGAGCTTCGAGCAGCTAAGTTATCGCGATCTGGCCGAGTGGATTCTTGCCGAGCGCCTTGACGTGCGCATGCAATTGCAGCTGCATAAACATATTTGGGGCGACAAGCCAGGACACTAGAGAATCGATGCCGCACCGTGAGTGTGGCTGGAGATATTGACGTGAACAATGCACAACAAACGCAGCAGAAAAAAGCCGTTGTACTGCTTTCGGGCGGACTAGATTCGAGCACTTGTTTGGCTATCGCGAAGAGCGAAGGCTACGAGATTTACGCCTTGAGTTTCGACTATGGGCAGCGTTCGCATAGCGAGTTGCAAGCGGCGCGTGTGCTGGCAGAGAGAATGGGAGTGGTCCAACACTCGGTGATCCCGTTAGGTATCGGCGCATTGGGAGGCTCGGCATTAACTGATGCGAAAATGGATGTGCCAGAGCAGGAATCGGCAGGCATACCCGTCACCTACGTGCCGGCTCGCAATACAGTTTTTCTTTCCTACGCTCTAGCGCTAGCCGAGGTTGTGCACGCGCAGACTATTTTTATTGGGGTGAATGCGCGGGACTATTCTGGCTACCCCGATTGCAGGCCCGAGTTCATTGCGGCATTCGAGGCGATGGCGAATCTTGCCACTAAGGCGGCCGTAGAGGGCGCTGCACTGCGTATAGAAGTACCCTTAATTCACTTGAGTAAGGCGGAAATTATCGCCCGTGGCATCGCTCTGGGCGTGGACTACTCATTGACGGTGTCCTGTTATCAAGCCGATGCGCAGGGGCGTGCCTGTGGAAGATGTGATAGTTGTCGCTTCAGAGTGAAAGGCTTCGCGGAGGCAGGTGTCGCAGACCCGACGCACTACAGCTAAGCAGGCTTGTTTTGTAGTTATTAGACAATAAAAGGCTTGTCTTTTTCGCTCATAATAGTACTATGACGCCCTTCTTTGCACGGGTCGTTAGCTCAGTCGGTAGAGCAGTTGGCTTTTAACCAATTGGTCGAGTGTTCGAGTCACTCACGACCCACCAAATTCTAAAGCGCGTAAGCTTGTATAGTTTTATACAATTCAATAGCTTGCCGCTAGAATACCCCCCAGTCTTTGTTCTTTCCTGGGGGTCGTGCCAGCAGCACTGCTGACTATAAAAAATCTCTTGAAACTTTCTTACAACTACCTTGCAACCCTCCATAGTTTTGTCCCCTCGCTCTGTCTGACAAATCGCTGCATTATTTCCTAATATTCTTCAAATTTAGCATCGGCCCGCATTTCGGAATCGACCTGTTGTTTCAACAGCCCCTACACCTGCAATTTGAGCTAATGGCTTAAAAAAGTGTGCACCACTACGCTACTTTTCGGGCAGGGTGTTGCAATCTGCTTTATCGGCAATTTACTGTACGTTGGGTGCCGTACATACGAGCCCCTAAAGATAGGACATTCTTGCGTATGTATTAATCTACGGAATGTGGCAAAGAGAGAGCCTGAAAGACTCTAAAGACCTTAGCAATCCCATGTGACAATCCGCATAAATTCCTCGATCGAATCATCGACTATGGAAAAAACATTGAAAACATTTAGCCTTATCGCTCTTTCCTGCTTCGTTCTTGTAGTAGTTCTGTTTCTGTTCGCGCTTCCGAATGTATTGGAGAGCAACGAGAATAAAATGCGGATAGAAATGCTAGCCTCAGAAGCATTGAGTATGGAAACTCATATCGATGGTCCGCTGGCCATAGGCTTGTTACCAGGTTTGCATCTTACGCTGAGTAAGCTTCGCATCGGTGAGCAAGGGCAGGAGTTGCTGGTAGCTGAACGGGCAAGAATTGGAATCGCAATGTTGCCCTTGTTAGTTGGGAATATTAAAATTTTATCGATAAACTTGGATCAACCCAATATTTCCATTTCTCCAAGTATCCAAGCTCATCTCCCTTCTGATTATTTCGCATCCATGGAAGACTCTCTAGACGTTCAGGAGATTCCCGAGTTCTCCTTTAGCGGTGCAACGTTGAAATATTTTGATAATCAAGCCGAAGAGATTCTCTCAGCAATGGACTGCGATATGCAGATGCAAAAACCTCTGATGCAAAGTGGTTCAGCAGAGACGCTTTTGCAAAATCTCTCTTTCGATGCCGAACTTACTTGCACAGAGTTTCAATACAATAGCTATAGGGGTTCCGATCTGAAAGTAATTGCGGTTGCTGCCGATGGAGCATTCAACTTTGCACCTATTACAATGCAATTTTTAGAAGGGCAAGGCACTGGTGGTATTCTGGCGGATTTTTCCAATGCGACGCCGCGCTATCAAGTCAGCTATGTTTTGCCGGGGTTGAAACTCAAGGGTTTGTTAAACACTCTGCCTACCGAATACACAGCGGCGGGTTCCTTAGATCTGACATTGAATCTAGAAATGGAGGGCAACGATAGCGCACAGCTTATGCAAAGTGCCAAGGGTGCCATTTTTCTACACGGTGCACAGCTCACGCTCACAGGAATTGATCTTGATGAGAAATTCGAAAAATTTGAATCTAGCCAGAATTTTAATTTGATTGACGCGGGAGCCTTCTTCTTTGCCGGTCCGTTGGGCCTTTTGGCGACAAAAGGCTATGATTTTACTTCTCTATTAGCGCAGTCCAGTGGCAGCAGTGAAATTTCCAGCCTGATCTCTGACTGGAAAATTGCAGACGGTATGGCACAGTCGGTCGATGTTGCTATGGCAACCGGGCAATATCGGGTTGCGTTGCAAGGTCAGCTCGATCTAGTCAATGCACAGTTTGTCGATGTGACTATTGCGATGCTCGATCACGAGGGCTGCAGTGTGATACAGCAAAAAGTTCACGGTAGTTTCGTGCAACCAGAGGTAGACCAATCGCAGATACTCTTTAGCCTTGCCAGTCCAGTTCTCAAACTACTCAGACAGGGTGCCGCGTTTATTACAGATGAATCCTGTGAGGTATTTTACTCCGGGGAAGTAGCCGCACCCGAGTAAGGTCACCGCAGAAACTAGGGCCTAACCTATGCAATTCCTCCTCATTAAAGCATTTCGTAAGCCACTAGTATCTTCAAAAAAATCTTGTCTATCTTACTTAGAGAGAATTCCCTGAGCCTATCTTCAGGGGATCAACACGATCGAACCCGTGGTTTTGCGTGCTGCTAAATCGGCATGAGCCTGCGCTGCATCCTTTAATGCGTAGCGGTTAGTCACCTCTATCTTCACTGCTCCTGACTTAATCACCTTCATCAGATCGCCCGCGACGCTGCGCAGTTCTTCCGGTGTGCTAACGAAGCTGAACAGGGTAGGGCGCGTCATCATGAGCGAGCCTTTCTGCGCTAGCAATGCGGGAGGGAATGCAGGTACTGGGCCCGAGGCGTTGCCGTAAGTGACAAAGAGGCCGAACTTGCGCAAACAGTCTAGCGAGGCGGGGAACGTATCGGCGCCGATGGAGTCGTAGACAACCGGGAGCATCGCGCCCTTGGTGATGGTCTTAACGCGTTTGACGAAGTCCTCTTTACTATAGTTGATCGGGTAGTCGCAGCCATTGGCCTTGGCAAGTTTTGCCTTCTCTTTCGAGCTCACCGTTCCGATTACTGTAGCGCCGAGGGACTTAGCCCACTGACAAAGAATCAAGCCCACACCGCCAGCGGCCGCATGTACTAAGATGGTGTCGCCCTTTTTTACTTTGTAGATTTGTCGAATCAAATACTGCACTGTCATGCCCTTGAGCATCATAGCTGCGGCAACTTCGTCACTGATGTGCTTGGGTACTTTGACCAAAACGCTGGCCTTAAGATTGATCTTCTCGGCATAGCAGCCGGTGCCCGCAGTACCGCATGCCACTCGATCGCCTATCTTGAAGTCGCTAACGCCCGCGCCGACTGCCTCGACTACACCGCACACTTCGCCACCCGGAGTGAAGGGCAGTGGTGCAGGGTAGAGCCCCGTGCGTTGATAGATATCGATAAAATTAACTCCGATAGCGGTGGCCCGGATGGTGACCTCACCCTTTCGGGGCTTACCCACCTTCACTTCCTTGAATTGCATGACTTCGGGGCCGCCGGTCTTCTCGATGACTATCGCTTTTGACATTTTTAGATTCCTTTGTATTTAAGATCTTAGAAATTTATCAGTGTGTGGTGAAACGTGAAAGGTCTTACCCGTAAATAAGGGAGGCGGCTTATCTTTCATGGTCAATTTCACCTCTGCGTTTGGGAGGCTGATCGCCTGCAGGGCAGGCTCCTACATACGAAGAGGGTGTAGGAGCTTGCCCTGCAAGCGATAGGTTTGGTGTAGTACTTTTTCTAAGGAAGTGGCATGTGTTGCACCCAACCCTTCGCGAGTATCAGGGTATCTTGTATAATACCTCTCTTTCCATGCCTTTGAGGCGGAGTAGTTAACCTTAGCCTATGAACACTGAAAGCGATGCAGTAAATACTTTGGCCGCGGACTCGCAGCTTGTCAGGCAGCACTTAGCCGCCGTGAATCTTCCCGCACAGATGGATGCGGAGCAGATAGCGGACTACAAGGCGCGTATTAAAGTTTTGTTGAAGGAAAAGGATGCTGTGTTGGTGGCGCACTACTACACGGATGCGCTTCTGCAGGAGCTAGCAGAGGAGAGCGGCGGTTTTATCTCTGACTCCTTAGAGATGGCGCGCTTCGGCCGCGATGCTAAGGAGACCACGCTAGTGGTCGCAGGCGTGCGTTTCATGGGCGAGACGGCAAGTATTCTAAGCCCAGACAAGACGGTATTGATGCCCACGCTAGAGGCTACCTGTTCGCTGGATTTAGCTTGTCCCATCGATGAGTTCGCAGCATTTTGCGATGCCCATCCAGATCGTGAGGTCGTGGTCTATGCCAATACCTCCGCAGCGGTTAAAGCCCGTGCCGACTGGGTGGTAACCTCTAGCATCGCGGTGGATGTTGTAGAGCATCTTGCGGCCCAGGGGAAGAAAATCATCTGGGCGCCGGATAAGCATCTAGGCAGCTATATTCAAAAGCGTAGCGGGGCCGACATGCTGCTCTGGGACGGTGCCTGTATCGTGCACGAGGAATTCAAAGCTAAGGGTTTGCTAGATCTGCGGGCGGTACACCCCGATGCCGCCATTCTTGCCCACCCCGAGTCTCCGGCGGCCGTATTGGACATCGCCGATGTAGTGGGCTCTACAACTCAAATTATTAATGCTGCTGTGAATATGCCGAACGAGTCGTTCATCGTGGCTACGGATAAGGGCATCTTCTACAAGCTGCAACAATTGGCACCGAATAAACGCTTCTACATAGCGCCAACGGCAGGCAACGACGCCACTTGTCGCAGCTGTGCGCATTGTCCATGGATGGCTATGAACTCATTGGATAGGCTCTATCAGTCTCTACTAAACGGCAGTAATCGCGTGTCAGTCGATCGCGAACTCGCGAAGCGCGCAATGATTCCGCTGCAGCGGATGTTGGATTTCTCGGCGCAGCATAGGCTGCGGGTGGCGGGTAAGGCTTAACGGCCGCGAGAGTTGCGGTCGAGAGTCTCTACATCGCGCGAGCGCTGACGCAGCTTGGCGACCAGTGGGCCGTTATTCTCTTTGTCGGACTCTATACGCAGCGCGTAAGAGAGCTGCTCCGAGGCGCTCTTGAAGTCCCCAATCAGGATGAAATACTCGGCACGAGCCTGATGGACCTTGCTGACATTGCCAACCAAGCCCTGCGTCTCTGCAATCGCGTACCAAAGATCATGATCCTCTGGACGGTTAACCGCGTGCTTCTCGAGCACTCTTGCGGCTTCTTCGTACTTCCTTGCCGCGATCAAGGCATCGGCGTAGGTCATAGTTAGGGGATGGTTGTCTGGACTAATTTGCAGTGGTCGCGCTAGGAAGTCTTGCGCGCGGCCCGCCTCGTTGCCCTCTGTGTAGATCTCCGCCTTAGCAACGACATAGGCGATGCGGTTAGGGTCTGCTGCAAGTAAGGGCTCCAGCGCCTCATGGGCCTTGTTGAATTCCTTGTTCTTCATATAGGCCAGCGCAAGCCCGTACTGTGCTGCGCTCTTCTCTGTACCCGATGCGCCGTTATTAAGCTCAGTCTGGAACATCGTGATGGCGTTCTGCGCCACGGGCTCATAGTGATTCTGAATGCGCGAGCGCATTAACTGGTACTCGAGACTAGGGTTGCTCTCTCGGGTCGGATAGCGCGCCGCGCGGCCGCGAGTGTCGGCAATACGGGCTTCGGTGACCGGGTGGGAAAGGAGGAATTCGGGTGGTCGCGCGCCGAAACGGTTCAAACCCATGAGGCGTTCGAACATTGCGGGCATCTCTTCAGGGTCATAGCCGGCGTCATAGAGCGTACGGATGCCAACACGATCGGCCTCAGCCTCATTGTTGCGCGAGAAGCGTAGTTGATTCTCGATAGCACGACCTTGTGCCGCCATAACCGCTGCCTGGCCTTGTCCGGCACCCGAAGTGCCCATCACCACGATGCTGGCGAGCAGCGTTGCTAGCTCGGGAATGCGGCGGCGCTGTGCGTCTTCCACACTACGGGCAAAATGGCGCTGGCTCACGTGGGCTAATTCATGGGACATTACCGATAGGAATTCCCCTTCCGTGTGCGCATTGAGGAACAGGCCGCCGTTGACGCCGATGATGCCGCCGGGTGCCGCGAAGGCGTTCAGTGTTGGGCTGTCGATAATGATAAAGGCGAGGCGATAATCCTTAAGCTCGCTATGCAGAGCAAGACTGTGCGTCACGTTCACTAGGTAGTCATTGAGTAGGGGGTCAGAAATGGTGACGCTGCTGCGACGAACTGAGCGCAGGAACTCGCGGCCGAGCGCGTACTCATCATCCAAGGAGATTAGTCCCGAAATGCGGTCCCCAAGGCTAGGCAGTTGTACCTGCGCACTGGCGATACTGCTGGCCAGCAATGCGGTTGATAGCGCAAGGGCTGGAAGTGTTAGAGTTCGTGTAATTGCTCGCATAAATCTCAAATTGCTAGTCTAGAGGTGCTCTAGTTACTGTAAACCTAAGACCGGCCGTAGCACAAATAATTCCATTGTTTTTCGAAGCAGTAGTTGGTCTGCTTTGGGCAATCGCTAGGCATTTCGGCACTTTGCTTGCTAAAATGCTGCCTATGGAAATCAATGCAGATCAAGAACTAGACGCCAGTGGACTCAGCTGTCCGCTACCCTTATTGAAAGCAAAATTGGCATTGAATGCATTGCAGCCGCTGCAAGTGTTGAAGGTGATCGCCACCGATCCTGGTTCAGAGCGCGATTTCGAGGTGTTTGTGAAGCAAAGCAGGCACTCTATCTTGGCTTTCAGCAAACAGGATTCCACCTACCATTACTGGATCCAAAAAGGCTCTTAGCAACCCATGCGCAAACTCCTACGTAGCTTCTTCGACCGCTATTTCCATGACGAAGAGGCGGTTATCTTTGTCATCCTGCTGGGTCTAGGTCTTTTAATCCTAGTGACCATGGGATCTATATTAGCGCCGTTACTGGCCGCTATTGTGACTGCCTACCTCCTGCAGGGGCTCGTGAACATGTTGGTGGGTTACAAAGTGCCCTACATGATTTCGGTCACGGTCGTTTATGTGTTCTTCATCAGTATTTTCGCCTCTATGTTGTTGTTCCTATTACCGCAGGCTTGGGGGCAACTTGGGCGCTTCGTCAACGAGTTGCCGCGCTTGATCAGTGAGGGGCAAGACCTGCTGCTGCACCTGCCCGTGGCGTACCCAAGCTTAGTTTCAGAGCAACAAATTCAAGACCTTATACGCACGCTGCGCGGCGACTTAGCGGTGTTTGGGCAAGTTGTGGTGTCTTACTCTATCTCTAGTATCCCCCGTATCTTCAGTTGGACCGTGTTCCTCGTATTGGTACCTGTGCTGGTATTTTTCATGCTCAAGGATAAGTCACTGTTGGTGCGCTGGATCAGCAATCTGTTGCCCCATAACCGGCCCTTGATGTTGCAGGTATGGAAGGAGATGGACGAGCAGCTTGCCAATTATATTCGCGGCAAGGTGTTGGAGATGTCCATAGTAGGGGTTGTGAGTTACATCACTTTTTTCATTATTGGTGTGAACTACGCGCTGCTACTCTCTTTGCTTGTAGGGCTCTCGGTAATCGTGCCCTTTATTGGTGTTGCCGTAGTGGCGATACCCGTAATGCTTGTTGCATACGTGCAATGGGGTATCGGGCCCGAGTTCTTTACCGTCACCATCGCCTATGGCGTTATTCAGCTAATTGACGCCAATGTGATCGTGCCTATTATCTTCTCCGAGACCGTGAACCTGCATCCGGTGGCAATCATCAGCGCAGTGTTATTTTTTGGTGGGCTGTGGGGATTAGCAGGGGTATTCTTCGCCATTCCATTGGCGACGCTGATCAAGGCGATTATCAAAGCCTGGCCAGACACCACCCGTAAACCCCCTTTAGAAGAAGGGCCTTGAAGCTTTTAGGCGGTGTAGATTTTGTCGCGAGACTGGCGAATGTGGTACAGTCGCGGCCCGAGTTTTTAATCTCTTAGGGTAGAGGGTTAGCAATGATTCAAGGCAGTATCGTAGCCATCGTCACGCCAATGTTAGCGGATGGTGAAATCGATTATCTGGCGTATGACCGCTTGATCGATTGGCATATAGAGAGTGGCACCGACGCGATCGTCGTGGCTGGCACCACCGGTGAGTCTCCTACACTCTCTGAGCAAGAACATTGCGACCTCATAAAGCACACAGTGAAGAAGGTGGCCAAGCGCATTCCCGTGGTGGCTGGCACCGGTTCAAATTCCACGCGTGAGGCGATATTCTTTACCGAGGCGGCGAAGGACTTTGGCGCGGACGCCTGCTTGATCGTGGTGCCTTATTACAATAAGCCAAGCCAAGAAGGGCTCTATCAACACTTTAAGACTATTGCGGAACGCGTTGATATTCCTCAATTTTTGTATAACGTTCCTTCCCGCACCGGCTGCGATCTACAAGCGCAGACCGTGTCGCGGCTTGCCGACCTAGACAATATCGTGGGCATTAAGGAAGCGAGCGGCAATCTCGACCGCTGTCGTGAGCTAATCAATCTTTGCGGTACCCGCATCAGTATTATCGGGGGCGATGACGCGACTGCACGGCAGCTAATGTTGGCCGGCGGCAAGGGCAATATATCCGTGACCGCGAACGTGGTGCCAAGGCAGATGCACGAGATGTGTAAGCGTGCGATTGCCGGTGACGCTGTTGGTGCAGAGGCAATCGATTTGCCTCTGGCCGCACTACACGAGCGACTGTTTGTGGAGGGTAGTCCCGTACCAGTGAAGTGGGCGATGGCGCAGATGGGTTTGATTGAATCTGGTATTCGTCTGCCATTGGTGGAACTGAACCCCGCGTTTAGAGTCACAGTAGCGGATGCAATGCACGCCGCCGGTATAAGTATTGCGTAAGTTAAGGGTCGTCGCTGGTGGCGATGGCATAGACCGACCGAATCTTCAGGCATGAGAGGCACAATGCAGGCTATTAAATCGATTTTCACGGGCACTTTGCTACTAAGCACCCTCGCTGGATGTTCTTATCTCACCGGGGATGACGGCTATTTCCGTGACCGTCAGGGCGATTATCTTGTCGCGCCTACTATCGAGCCCATGGATATTCCGCCCGAATTGGACAGCTACACCTTGGACGCACTGTATGTGGTTCCGGAAAGCCTGCCAGAGGATCGCGCATTCTTTATAAAGGCGCCGAGCCCGCGTGCTCTGGACACCAATATCCGCGAAGGTGTGGTAGTGCAGCGTTTCGGCGAGCGTCGCTGGATCGTGATCGGTGCTGAGCCGGGCCAAGTGTGGCCGCGCATGCGCGACTACTGGTCTACTGCACAGATTCGCTTGTCCTTCGAGGACCCAGTGCGCGCAATCATGGAGACTGTGTGGTTAGGGGACGAGGGCGAGCGCAATAAATACCTAGTGCGCATCGAGCCAGGCCTTCATTCCGGAAACTCTGAAGTGTATGTAGTGCAGATCGGCGAGAGCTATGTCGAAGACCCCGATGCGCCGATCGATTGGCCTGAGGATTCCGCGGACCTAGACTTAGAGAACGCCATGCTCGATGACATCTCCTTGTATTTGGCGGACCGCACAGACTTGTACCGTGCCTCATCCGTGTCCCTGCTCGCAGGTAGCATCGAGGCCGAGAGTAAAGCCAACATAGTGCCCACTGCTAATGGCGACACACTGGTTGTGCGCGTCGACTTTGGTCGTGCATGGTCGCAGCTGAACCAAGCGATCGAGAACGCCGAGATCGAAATCACCGACAGCAATCGCGACGAGGCCTATTACTTAGTCCGTTTCGACGGTAGCGAAGAGGAGGAGCGCCCTGGCTTCTTCCGTCGTATGTTTGGCGCTGGTCGTAAGGAGGAGGGCGAGATGCCTGCCTTCAGACTGGATATTGCGACCGAAGCGGACCGTGTTGTCATCACCGCAGAACCGGCCAACGGCGATGCAAACGCAACACGCGAATTACGCGATCTATTGATCCGCGCGGTACACCGCAATCTCATCTAATCCTTCTCCTGTCTCGCGCCGCTTAGCGGAGCGGGGCGGGCCTTGGAGTAAGCTAAGCCCATGTCGATGACCCCCGAGACTATTGCACTTGCTGCCATTGCCGCATTACTGGGGCTAGTAGCGCTATTGCAGTATCTGCGCCGTCCTGTCGATCAATCCGGGCAAGTCGCAGTACTCGAAGAGCGCCTTGGCGCCAAAACACTAGAGCTCGAGGCCAAGGCCGCCCGCGTGCAAGCGCTAGAGTATGAGCTGGGTGAGCTTAGCGAAGCAGGCACTAAGCATCGCGAGCAGATTGCGCAATTGCAGACCCTCATCGAGCAGGAGCGTAAGCAGACCGACGAGAAACTCGCGCTGCTCAACAATTCCCGCGAGCAAATGACCCTCGAGTTCAAGACCATCGCCAGCGAGATCCTGGAAGATAAGAGCAAGCGCTTCACCGCGAGTAATAAAGAGAGTATTGCGGAGATCCTGCGTCCACTGAACGACAAGATTCAACTGTTCGAGAAAAAAGTAGATGAGACCTACGACCGCGAAGCCAAGGAGCGTTTCTCACTAGCTCGCGAGATCCGCAGCCTGCAGGAGCTCAATGTCCGCATCAGTGAAGACGCGGTCAATCTGACCAATGCCTTGAAGGGCGAGAGCAAGACACAGGGCACCTGGGGCGAGGTGATACTCGAGACTATTCTGGAGAAATCAGGCCTAGTGAAGGGGCGCGAATATGAGACTCAAGTCAGTCTTAAGGCCGACGATGGCTCTCGCGCACAGCCCGATGTCATCGTGCATATGCCCGAGAATAAGCACATCATCATCGACGCCAAGGTCTCACTTAAGGCCTATGAGGCCTACTGCTCCGAGGACGATTCAGAGCGCCGCAGTGAGCTCCTGAAACAACACGTTGCCTCGGTGAAGACCCACGTTAAGACTCTGAGCTCGAAGGACTATCAGAACTTGATGTCCCTTAACTCATTGGACTTCGTGCTCCTGTTCATGCCTGTTGAGGCCGCGTTCTCGGTGGCGATACAGGCCGATGGCTCGATGTTCACCGACGCCTTCGAGAAGAATATCATTCTAGTCGGGCCGTCCACCTTGCTTGCGACCCTGCGCACTATTCAGAATATCTGGCGTTATGAGCAGCAGAGCCAGAACGCCATCGAGATCGCAAATTCCGCAGGGCTGCTCTACGACAAATTTGTTGCCTTCGTCAGCGACCTAGATGAGATCGGGAGTCGTATAGAGGCTACTCGCAAGAGTTTCGATAAGGCGCAGAACAAGCTAGTGTCTGGCCGCGGCAATCTGCTGGGTAGGGTAGAGAAGCTCAAGGCTCTGGGCGCCCGCGCCAGTAAGAAGCACGCCGAACATTTGTTAGCTCAGGCCGACGTAGACGAAAGCCCCACTCTTGAGGATCGACGCGATCAGAAAGAGTCAGAAGAAGATACAAGCGAATGATTTTGAAGGAAATACTCGAGTTTCTATCCTGCGAAACTCCTGCCGCATGGCTGGATGAGGCCCTGCGCCAACCCACCATCTTGCTAATCGACCATGCTAATTGCGAGAAGAAGGCGGCCGCGACTGCGATGAGCCTGCTCTACCGCTATTCCGAACACACCGAATTGCTGCGCAAGATGTCGCAATTGGCGCGCGAGGAGTTGCTGCATTTCGAGCAGGTGGTCAATATCATCAGTGAGCGGGGCATCGAGTACATCCACTTAGGCCCCTCGCGCTATGCCGGTGGTCTGCGCGAGCATCTGCGCAAAGACGCCAAGAACGTATTGGTGGATACCCTTATTGTAGGGGCCTTCGTAGAGGCGCGCTCCTGTGAACGCTTCGCCAAGATTGCCCCCTTACTAGACCCGCAGCTGAGCAAGTTCTACCGCAGCCTACTCAAGTCCGAGGCGCGTCACTATCAGGACTATCTCGCCTTGGCTGCGCTGTATAGCGACACCGATATTACCCCGGATGTGGCACGCTTCCGCGAGATCGAGCGTGACTTGATCGAGCGCCCGGACGGGGAGTTCCGCTTCCATAGCGGCGTGCCGCAAAGCGAAGCTTCTGCCTAGACTATTCTCGACAGCTATTGGGGCGACGCAGATTATCACCGAGGCGTTGGCCAAGGCTGGTGAGTTGGTCGCAGGGGATGTTGGGATTACCCGTTAATAGGGCAGAGGTAAGGGTGTCCATCGCGATTAGGGGCTCGATATCGCGGATGCGATTGTCCGTTGCGCTGATGGAGCTAAGTCTGCGCAGCTGGCTAAGTGGGGCAAGGGAATTGATGCGATTATTGCTGATGTCCACGAACTGCAACGCCCGCAGAGTCTGTATTCCCTCGATGCTCTCGATCTCCCAACCAGAACAGGACAATACCGTGATGGTCTCTATCTCTGCATTTGGCTGTTGTAGTGCGAAATTCACGCAGCCCTGCAGGCCTGGGTCAGCAAAGCGATAGGCGGTGGCGTTAGGGCGCGGGTCTATCAGCGTTTGATTGTTAACGCTGACGGCAAAGCGCTGCGAGCAGGCAGTAATAGTGAGTAATAAAAGTAACAGCGTGGTGCTGCGGCTAAGTGAGAGGATTTTCATGGCAACGCTCCTTGTGTGATCTCGATCTTAGCAGAGTCGAATGCGCAGCAGCGCCTTTATTTACGGGTGTTTCTTGCCATCGAAGTGGAAATTAGCCTCTAGTCCAGTTAGTATTCCATGCCCTGAACCGGTGGTTTTGCCCCGGTCTAAGACTACAGTCAGAGTATTAGCTAGCAAACCCACATTAGATAATCATCAATGAAGGAAGTCACCATGAATTTTCCCCGTTTACTGAGCCTGCGCAGTGCAGTTTTGGCTGTCTCGCTTACCGCTATGCATGCGCAAGCCGCCGAAAGCACTGTAGATCTGAGCTCCGAGGCGAGCAAGATAAGCTATAGCATCGGCGTTAATATCGGTCAGAACTTGGCCGATCAGGGAATCATGGATTCCATCAGCCTAGACGCGTTCTACGCAGGCATCGGTGATGTTGTCTCTGGCGAGCCGCGCTTGACCATGGATGAGATGATGGCGGCGTTGCAGAGCTTTCAAGCGAGCTTGATGGCGCAGCAGCAGGCTGAGATGGAAGCTTTCCGTGCAGAGAGTGAGGCCTTCTTGACTGCCAATGCTTCGCGCGAAGGCGTAATGGAGACTGCTACAGGCCTACAGTATCTTGTACTCGAGTCTGGTGCTGCCGATGGCGCATCGCCCACTACAAGTGACAGCGTGTTGGCGCATTACCACGGTACTTTCATCGACGGCAGCGTTTTCGATAGCTCTGTTGACCGTGGCGAACCCGCTGAGTTCGGCGTTGGCCAGGTGATCGCTGGTTGGACAGAGGCGTTGCAGATGATGAAGGTAGGCGACAAATGGCGTCTGTTTATTCCTTCCGATTTGGCCTATGGCGAGACCGGCTCAGGCCCGATTCCTCCTTTCTCAACCCTGATTTTCGATGTAGAGCTGTTGAACGTCATCACTCCTTGATGCGTACTAAAGGCGGTAGAGGCGTGAGCTGATCATGAAACAAGAAACAGGCTTAGACGATTTTAATTCGGGTTTGTTAGCGTTTTTAGGCGGCTCACCAACGCCATACCATGCCACCGCTAATCTTGCGTCGCTGCTGGCGGCGCAGGGTTTCCAAATTCTCGATGAGGCCCAGCCCTGGCAACTTAGCCCGGGTGGCCGCTATTGCGTGACACGCAATGGCGCCTCGTTGATCGCGTTTACCCTGCCAAGCCAGGCCGCCAATAGCATTAGTGGCGGCGTGCGCATGGTCGGGGCGCACACCGACAGTCCTTGCCTTCGGGTAAAGCCTCAGCCCGATCTGCGTAAGAACAATTATGTTCAGCTCGGTGTCGAGGTGTATGGCGGCGCGCTGTTCAATCCTTGGTTCGATCGCGACCTCTCTATTGCAGGTCGCGTCGACTTCATGACGAGTGCCGGCAAGTTGGACTCGTGCTTGATCGATCTGCGGCGCCCTGTCGCGGTAATCCCTAGCCTTGCTATTCACCTCGATCGCGAAGCGAACACCGCGCGTTCGGTGAATCCGCAACTGGAACTGCCACCCGTACTCGCCATCTCGGGTCTAGAAGGCGCTAGTTTCGATGAGCTATTACTGACTTGGGTGAGTGAGTTCGGCGAGCGAGGCGATGCCAGCAAAGTGCTCAGTTATGAGCTTAGCTTCTACGATACACAGCCGCCGGCGATAATAGGCCTGCACAATGAGTTCATCGCATCTGCTCGTTTGGATAATCTGCTGAGCTGTTATTTGGGTGCGCAGGCGCTGTGTGAGAGCGAAGACAATAATTGCAATCTGTTGATCTGCACAGATCACGAAGAGGTGGGCAGTACCTCCGCCAGTGGCGCGAATGGCCCATTCCTGCGTTCCGTATTGGAGCGCATCGTGGCTGAAAGTTCCGAGCAGTTAGGCAAGAGCGCCGAAGACTTCGAGCGTCTTATTCGCCAATCCAAACTACTGTCCATCGATAATGCCCACGGCATACATCCTAATTACATGGACAAGCACGATGCCAACCACGGCCCTATTCTGAATCAAGGTCCGGTTATCAAGATCAACGCTAATCAGCGTTATGCCAGCAGTAGTAGCTCGGTGGCATTCTTTAAGTCTCTGTGCCTAGAGGCGCAGGTGCCGGTGCAGACCTTCGTGGTGCGTAGCGATATGGGTTGTGGTAGTACAATCGGCCCGATTACCGCAGCGGGAATTGGCGTTGAGACTATCGATATCGGCGTGCCCACCTTTGCGATGCACTCGATTCGAGAGTTGGCGGGCAGTGAAGACGCCCACAATCTTTATAGAGTGGTGAAGCGCTTCTTTAACGCGAATAGTCGCGACGCTTAAGCTCGCGCAGAAAGAATCGACCAGGGTGAATGCACTCTAGTACCTTGCTCTGCAATGGCAACATTTCATTTGCGATAATGCTCGCGAGATATTCCCCGCATAGAGGCGCATTGCTCAGACCATGGGAGCCATGTCCCACACTCACGTAAAGTCCATCGACATAGGGCATATGCGTGTTCGGGTGTTTGCGCTCACGCTGGCCTAGAGCGCTGTATAGAGTTTCGAACGCGGCGAAATCCGGCACGGGCCCGACGATGGGCATGCGATCGCCGGTGGTGGCTCGCACAGACACTCTGCCGCCTGCGATGGCGTCTGCATTAACGGCTCCCTTAGTCAGGTGCGGGGCTATCCCTTCGATATTCTGCTGATGCTCCTTTTCGGAAAGCGCCAGGTCGCTGATGTTCTTCGAATAGCTTGCGCCAACGCTATGCAGGCCATCTAGTGCCGGGCTGATATAGCTCTGCCCACAGATAACGCCCGCGATGTTTGCAGTGCTCGCGGTGGCCTGTAGATAACTGACTTGCCCTCGAATCGGCACAATCGGCAGTGGCGCACTCTGTTCGAGTTGCGTTGCACTTATGCTGTTGGCAATGACTACGGTCGGGGCGCAGGCCAGCTCCCTATCGTGTGCGTAGACGTGCCAAGCATGGTCGTCTCGCTCGAGACGCTGCACTTTGGCATTGCAGCGCAGTTCGATATTCGGGTGCGCAAGATAGGCGTGACAAAGTTGGGCGGGGCTTAGCCAACCTCCTAGGCTTAAGTAATTGCTCGGCCCATCGACATCCAAGCCCGCAACTTCGCTCGTTGCGTGTTGATCTAGGCGCTGCGCGATGCGCGGCGAGTAATCGCTAAGATCGACATCGACGCAGCGCTCCTTGCGGGCACTGAATGCCGTGTCCAGATTCATCACGCCGCAGGCCTGCCAGTTTACTTCCGGATAGTCTTGGTTGAGGCGAGCGAACTCGCCAGTGGCGTAGAGGAAAGCCTGCAGATTAAATTGGCGCGTCCCATTGAGGGCGTTGCTCAGTCGGCACTGCAGGACCGCCTGACGATTCCCGGAGGCGCCGGCCGCGATACTGTCGGCCTGTTCCAGAACTAAGACGCGATAACCCTTGCGGGCAAGGCTATGGGCGGTAGAGCATCCTGCCAAGCCAGCGCCTATGACGATCACTTGTGGAGGACGGCTTGCTTGCGCGGCTAGATTTAACCAGCTCCGTTTTGGCAGGCCGACGGGGGAGGGTGGTCGAGCCTCTTGAGGATAGTGGCCGACTAACATCTGCCGCTTCTGTCCGAAACCCTTCACTTTCTCTACTTCGAATCCTGCGCTGCGCAGGCCTCGCACAACCTGCCCTGCGACACTATAGGTACTCAGGGTGCTGCCGTTCCTGCTCAGGCGTGCGATTTGCGCGAGCAAGTCTTCGCTCCACATCTTTGGGTTTACGCGTGGCGCGAAACCATCTAGAAACCAAGCGTCGACCCTAGCCGTGGAGCGCTCCGCCTGTGCCGCAAGCGTCTGCGTGGCATCGCCATAATATAGATCGAGCGTGATAGCGGCGGCGTCGGCAAGCCCCGGCAAATGCAATCTATGAAAGCCGGCGGAGTGGTCCGGATACACCTCTAGAAGTGCCTCGCTAAGTGCTTCGAGCTCGGGCCATTCCAATAGGGCTTGGCGTAGTGCGTCGATCTGCAACGGGTATTTCTCGCAGGCGATGTAATGTAGCCGCAGATGCTGAGGGGCCAATTGCTGCCAGGCGCGCCAGCAACACAGAAAGTTAAGGCCGGTGCCGAAGCCCAGTTCGGCGATGGTGAAGTGCTCCGTGCTTGGGGCGGTAGTCGCGGCGAGTGCTTGATCTCTCGCGCTCCAGCGTGGTTGGAGCTGATTACCCGCTAGGAATACATGTTCGGTCTCGTCCAAACCACCACCGCTTGAGAAGTAGATGTCGTCGAAGCGAGTGGAGTAGGGGGCGCCGCTTTCCTGCCATTGCAGGTCGGCGTTCTCGATGTTGTCTTGGGGGGTGCTTGGCATGGGCGGATTCTAGCAGATACGGCCCTATATACTAAGGCTCAAGGCCTCGCTGCTTGCGGTTGTGGCATCTGCGCGGGAATAAGGTAAAATGCCCGTCTTTTCAACACCGGAAGGCCCTTCGAGACCCTCATGATTGAAGCCAATTTAACGCTGCAGAAGATCAAAGACTTTCACTCTCGTACCGATACTCTTCGGGGGTATCTTTGACTACGTTGAGAAGAAAGATCGCCTGACAGAGGTCGAGCTAGAGCTCGGCGAATCCGACGTCTGGGACAAGCCCGATGTCGCCCAAGCATTAGGGAAAGAGCGCGCCGAATTGGAGCTGGTAGTAAGCACCATCGACAAGCTCTATGAAGGCTTAGCCGATAGCCGCGAGCTGGTGCAGCTTGCGCAGGACGAGGACGATGAAGACCTCTTCGCCGAGGTCAACGCGGAACTGGGCAGGCTTGGTACAAAGCTAGAGAGCCTCGAGTTCCGCCGCATGTTCTCGGGACGCATGGATCCCAACAGCGCATTCGTCGATATTCAGGCCGGCTCCGGCGGCACCGAGGCGCAGGATTGGGCCGAGATGTTGCTGCGCATGTATCTGCGCTGGGGCGAGGCTAAGGGCTTCAAGGTCGAGGTTGTCGAGGTCTCCGCAGGCGAGGTTGCGGGCATTAAGAGCGCTACTATTTACATTAGTGGCGAGTATGCCTTCGGCTGGCTGCGCACGGAGACTGGGGTGCATCGTCTAGTACGTAAGTCGCCCTTCGACTCTGGCAATCGCCGCCATACCTCCTTCTCGTCGGTGTTTGTCTCTCCCGAAGTGGACGACGATATCGAGATCGAGTTGAATATGTCCGATGTGCGCGTCGATACTTACCGGGCCAGTGGCGCCGGTGGTCAGCACATCAACAAGACCGACTCCGCCATTCGTTTGACCCATGAACCCAGCGGCATCGTCGTGCAGTGTCAGAATCAGCGCTCGCAGCACAAGAACAAAGATCAGGCGATCAAACAGCTCAAGGCTAAGCTCTATGAAATGGAAGAGTTGAAGCGCGCGCAAGCGGCCCAGGAAGTGGAAGAGGAGAAATCCGATATCGGCTGGGGCAGCCAGATTCGCTCTTACGTACTCGACCAGTCCCGCATTAAAGATCTGCGCACAGGCGTAGAGTCTAGCAATACCGGAGCCGTGCTCGATGGCGATCTGGACAAGTTTATCGAAGCAAGTTTAAAAATGGGGTTATAAGACCAGTGACAAAGCAGAATCAAACACCCGAAGGACAAGTGCAAGATCCACAGGACGAGAACAAGTTGATCGCACAACGTCGCGAGAAGCTCGACGGCATTCGTGCGCAACGCAATGCCTTCCCGAATGATTTTCGGCGCAGCAATCTTGCCAAGGAACTCTTAGACGCCTACGTCGAAACCGACAAGGAGTCTTTGGAGAACTTGAAACCCGAGGTCAAAGTGGCGGGTCGGATTGTGCGCATGCGTGGGCCCTTCATGGTCCTGCAAGATGTCTCCGAACAGATTCAGCTGTACTTTAATCCTAAGGAATTATCCGAGTCTTTGTTGGCCGAGATTAAGGGCCTAGACTTGGGCGATATCGTCGGCGTTGAAGGGCATGTGTTTCGCACCGGTAAGGGCGAGCTCACCGTGTGGATCTCCGAGCTACGCCTGCTGACCAAAGCGCTGCGTCCATTGCCCGATAAATACCGCGGCCTGTCCGACACAGAGGTGCGCTATCGCCAGCGCTATGTCGACCTGATCGCGAACGAAAGCTCGCGTGCCACGTTTATTACTCGCTCTAAGATTGTGAGTAGCCTGCGTCAATATTTCGAGGCGAATCATTTCATGGAAGTGGAAACGCCCATGATGCAGGTGATTCCTGGTGGAGCCACAGCGAAGCCTTTCGTTACCCATCACAACGCGCTAGATCAGAAGATGTATTTGCGCATAGCGCCGGAACTCTATCTCAAGCGTCTTGTGGTAGGCGGCTTCGAGCGTGTGTTTGAGGTTAACCGCAACTTCCGCAACGAGGGCTTGTCGACGCGTCACAATCCCGAGTTCACCATGGTCGAGTTCTATCAGGCTTACGCCGACTACCATGACATGATGGACCTGACCGAAGAGCTGTTCCGCAAGATCGCCATGGATGTGCTGGGCAAGACCACACTAAACTATCAAGGCTTGGATTTGGACTTCTCTCAAGCATTCACTCGTCTAGGCGTGCGCGACTCGATCGTTAAGCACGTGCCGGGTGTGACACTTGAGCAACTAAAGGAGCGCGAGAGCGCGGCAAAACTCGCCGAGTCTATGGAGATTCATATCGAAGATAGCTGGGGTGCAGGGCGTATCTGTATGGCGATCTTCGACGAGAAGGTTGAACACCTATTGCTGCAGCCTACTTTTATCACCGAGTACCCAACGGAGATTTCGCCATTGGCGCGTGCCAATGACAATGATCCAGAAGTGACCGACCGTTTCGAATTGTTCATCGGTGGCCGCGAGATCGCCAATGGCTTCTCGGAGCTCAACGATGCCGAAGATCAGGCGCAGCGCTTCCAGGAGCAGGTAGAACAGAAAGACTCTGGTGATGACGAGGCCATGCACTACGATGCCGATTACATCACCGCGCTCGAATACGGGCTGCCACCCACTGCGGGTGAGGGCATAGGCGTGGATCGCTTGGTTATGTTGTTTACCGATGCTCCGTCGATCAAAGATGTGTTGTTGTTCCCGCACATGCGTCCGCAACACGACAAGTAAGCTAGCCACGGAGTAGTAATGCAGCGTGTGAAGCTCGAAGAATCTTGGAAACGAGTGTTGTCGCCGGAGTTCGAGCTCGACTATATGCGTGGCTTAAGTGAGTTTTTGCGCGAGGAGAAGGCGGCCGGTCAGACTATTTTTCCGGCTGGTAACGAAATCTTCAATGCACTGAACTCGACTCCCTTCGATAAAGTTAAGGTCGTGATTCTTGGTCAAGATCCCTATCATGGGCCTGGTCAGGCTCACGGCCTTTGCTTCTCTGTACGCTCGGGCGTGGCGCTGCCTCCTTCGCTTAAGAATATCTACAAAGAGATCCACAACGATTTGGGTATAGAGCCCGCACTTACTGGAAACCTGCAATGCTGGGCTGACCAGGGCGTGCTGCTATTGAATTCCGTGTTGACCGTTCAGTCTGGAAACGCCGCGTCTCATCAGCGCAAGGGCTGGGAGCGTTTTACCGACCGTATAGTCGCGCTACTCAATGAGCGCCGCGAGAATCTCGTGTTTCTACTGTGGGGCAACTATGCTCAGCGCAAAGGCGCGATCATCGATCGCAGTCGGCACTTAGTCTTAGAGTCGGTGCACCCTTCGCCGCTCTCCGCTAGTCGTGGTTTCTTCGGCAACCATCAATTTTCCCAGGGTAATCACTACCTCGAATCCCATAATCAGACGCCAATCGATTGGCGTGTCAGCGAGTAGAGAAGGTCTATGAGTCAAGCGCAATCCGTACCAGCAGTCTGCGTCGTCATCGGAGCAAGCCACGCCGGCTCCTTACTCGCCGTGCAAGTTCGCAAGGAAGGCTGGCAGGGCCGCATTGTTTTGATAAGCGCAGAGAAGCATATGCCCTATCATCGCCCGCCCTTGTCCAAGGCAGTCTTGTCGGGAGAGAAAGAGGTCGATGCTGTCTTACTACGCCCCGCGCTTATGTATAGCAATAACGACATCGAACTGCGCCTAGGTGAACAGGTCATGCGGATTAGCCGTACCGAAAAGAGCGTGCATCTTGCCAGTGGTGAAATACTCGCCTACGACAAATTAGCCTTGTGCACTGGCGCCTCGCCTAGGCATATCCCTATGGGCGAAGGTCTCGCCGGCGTGCATTATCTGCGCAATGCGGACGATGTGGTCGGCATCCAGAGTCAGATGGAAGCGGGCAAGCGCGCGGTCATCGTCGGGGGTGGTTATATCGGCTTAGAAGTGGCGGCAGTCATGTCGAAGATGGGCTTGCTAGTTAGCGTTGTCGAGATGGCGGACAGACTATTACAGCGTGTGGCTAGTCCGGTAATCTCGGATTATTTTCGGCTGCTGCACGAACACCATGGTGTGAGTGTTCTTACCAATGCCTCCGTAGAGGGCATCCTTGAAGAGGGAGCGGAGCTTTCGGTCCTGTTCGGTGATGCTAGCCAGATCGCCGCAGACATCGTGGTGATCGGCGTTGGCGTGTTACCCGAGACCGGGCTTGCCAAGGCAGCAGGGCTGGAAGTGGCAGACGGGATCGTCGTGGATGCTTATATGGGGACGAGTGACCCAGATATTGTTGCGGCGGGGGATTGCACGGTGTTTCCTTCGGCGCGTTACGGGCGCAGCTTGCGCCTTGAGTCTGTTCAGAATGCCTTAGATCAGGCGCGAGTGGCCGCCGCGAACGTGTGCGGAAAGCCGCAGATTTACGATTCTTTGCCGTGGTTCTGGTCCGATCAGTATGACGTCAAGTTACAAAGTGCGGGCCTGCGCCTAGATCACGAACACGAGATCGTGCGGGGCAATCCCAATGTGATCGATGAGCAGGGGATTTCCGTGTTCTATTTGCGCGGGGAACACATGATCGCAGCGGATTGCGTCAATAATGCGAAGGAGTTCATGGCGTGCAAGAAGTTAATCGCCGAACGCCTGCCTGTTAATCTCGAGGCACTGGCGGATCTGAGCAAGGGACCGGCGGATTTCGCGGCTCAGTCCTGATTAGGGCCTAGGTAGACACAACCACTGGTGCAAGTCTCGCGGATCTCGATTCTGCTCAACTCGGGCAGTTGCGGCTTGAGTTTCGCCCAGATCCAGATGGCGAGGTTCTCGCTGGTAGGGTTTTCTAGGCCGGGGATATCGTTGAGATAGTAGTGGTCGAGTTGTTTCCAAACCGGTTGAAAAGCCGCCTTAATATCGCCGAAATCCATTACCCAACCCGATTTCTCGCCGACTGGGCCCGCCACTGCGATGCGCACCATGAAGGAGTGGCCGTGCAAACGCGCGCATTTATGCCCTTCTGGGACATTGGGTAGGCGGTGAGCGGCTTCGAAGGTAAATTCTTTAAAGATTTCCATGGTCACTAAGGCTTCTTTCACATCATTCAAGGAGACTGGTCTGCCTGCAGCTAGCAGGGTAGAGCGGGCGGGAATGGTACCGGGACTTGCGTTTCAAGTACAGGATGATTGCCTTATACTGCCTCAATAACGTCACAGGGCTCGACAATGAAGTTCGCCAAGAAAGCCATGACAGCCTCTACCCGCTTTCTCCTCAAGGGTAGACGCCTTCCCATTTTCCTAGGTCTAGCGATGACCTTCCTGATCGCGTGGTTTCATGTGCTGCCCCCAGCTGGCATAGGCACCCTGATTGACCGCATCGATAATCTCCTCTACGACCAGCGCTTCAGCGTTATGCCCAAGCCACTCAAGAACCCCGAGAATAAGATCGTGGTGGTGGACATCGACGAGCGCAGTCTGCAGGCAGAAGGGCAGTGGCCATGGGATCGCTTCACCCTAGGGCGACTGGTGGAGCAGCTCGAGAGCTATGGCGTCATCATCGTGGGCTTCGACATTACCTTCCCCGAACCGCAGCGTAATTCTATGGAGGATCTGTTCACGCGGGTAGACGTCGCTACCCTCGAGGAAGACTTCGTAACGCGCATGCGTGAGATCGAGACTGCCTTGGATGCCGACGCCTATATGGCCAATGCGCTCGCCAGTCGCGCCATGGATACGGTGTTAGCGATCTCCTTTAATCCCGTTCAAGAAGTAGAATATGGCGTGCTGCCCGAGTCTATCGTGCGCATCGATGAGGCTGTCGCCGATCGTGTGCGCCTGCAGGAGATGGCAGGATTTACTGCGAATATTCCTGTGCTACAAGAAAACGCCGGCGGTGCCGGCATCATGAATCAACTGCCCGATGTGGATGGCATCATTCGCCGCGTACCTCTAGTGGTGCGCTATAAAGACCAGCTCTATCCCACCTTGGCGCTGGAGATGGCGCGCTTGTATTTCTTCGAGGATTCCTTCGAGCTTGTCACCTACCCGGTAGGGGATGTTGAGCAAGTCGAGGGCATTCGTATCGGTCGTAATGCCGGGCAGTATGAACTGGCCACAGACTCCCGCGCGCAGGTGTTAGTGCCCTATGTGGGACGTTCGGTCTTGAGTGGTGATGGGCAATATCCCTATGTCTCTGCCATCGATGTACTTAACGGAACAGCCGATCCGGAACTACTAGAGAATGCTCTGGTTTTGGTGGGTACCACGGCCACTGGCATGTTCGATTTGCGCTCCACACCACTAGAGGCGGTGTACCCTGGGGTAGAGGTACACGCGAATATTCTCAACGGCATTCTCGACTCATTTGTCGTGCAGGACATAGCCGCGGGCGGGCAAAGTGATGTGCAAAGCGCGCTCAATGGGCTCGACTTCAATAGCCAGACTCCGTTCCCCTTTAAACCAGTATGGGAGGACGGAGCAATCCTCGTTACGCTTCTAGTGGCGGGCGTAGCGCTTAGTTTTGTGCTGCCCTTACTCGGCCCTGGTCTCTTAGGCCTCGCCGCACTTGTTCTCACTATTGCCGCCGTGTGGGGCAATTTCGCGCTGTGGGCCAATGCCAAGATGGACCTGTCGCTAACGTTGATTCTATTACTCGTAATTGCGCTTTGCGTGGTTAATATGGCCTATGGTTTCTTGAGCGAGCGGCTAACGCGACAGACTATTAAGGGCATGTTCGACCAATATGTGCCACCTGCCCATATCGACGCAATGCTGGAGAACCCGGAGGCCTATACATTCTCCGGCGAGAGCCGCGAGATGACCGTGTTGTTTGCCGACATACGCGACTTCACCACGGTGTCCGAGTCGCTCACTGCCACCGAGTTGAAACAATTACTCAATGAATTTTTTACTCCCGTGACTGAGATTATTTTCGAGAATAACGGCACCGTCGATAAATATGTGGGCGATATGATCATGGCCTTCTGGGGCGCGCCTCTCGAGGATAAGAATCATCGCAGCAATGCAGTCACTGCTGCTCTAGCAATCCTGGAGAAAGTGGAACAATTGCGCGAAGAGTTTCCGGCCAAGGGCTTCCCAGCCATCAATATCGGCATCGGGATCAACACCGGTATGATGAACGTTGGCGACATGGGCTCGGTCTATCGCCGCGCCTACACGGTGCTAGGCGACGCAGTGAACCTCGGTTCGCGTTTGGAGGGGCTCACGAAATTCTATGGGCTGAAATTCCTGATAGGGGAGGACACCTATGAAGGCCTAGAGGGCTATGTGTGCCGTTTAATCGATAAGGTGAAAGTGAAGGGCAAGGACCTCGCTATTAACGCTTACGAGCCCTTGTGCCTGCGCAACGCTGCGAGTGCGCAGATGCTTGCCGATTTGGCTGCCTATGAAGCGGCACTGCAGTGTTATTTCAAGCAGGACTGGGACAGCGCGCAGCAGCAATTCGCCGCGCTGCTCGCGAGCGCGCCAGACACATTGCTATATAAGATTTATCTCGAGCGTATACCCTTATTGCGCGCGCAAAGTTTGCCCGCCGATTGGGATGGCTCTTATCAGCACCTGAATAAATAGGCCCTTTATCAGTTTGAAACTAGCGCCGTCAAGCCCTTATTTCCTGCGGTCTTGCGCGTTTGTCACCGACAAGAAAACTTATTGACATGTCACCTCAAGTCGGTAAAATGCGCCTCACTCTAGAGAACGGGTGTTTAGCTCAGTTG
>TARA_R110002167_G_scaffold30636_3_pt1 | contig 26954 bp, 26 predicted proteins | sample TARA_R110002167 | Tara Oceans TARA_R110002167 (sample SAMEA4398238) | marine metagenome | biome: Polar Biome; feature: [MES] marine water layer (ENVO:01000295) within the mesopelagic zone...; material: water (ENVO:00002006), including particulate matter (ENVO:01000060) such as......
GAACCCTACAGCAGAAGACACCTTACCCAACAGTCAGAACCAAACTGCGTCTCTATCCAAGGAAGCAGTTTCAACCGCACCTCCTAAATGCCATTTTTATCGCTTAGCCGAACTAGTCCAGAGCGCGTCTAAAGCATCGTTTTTAGCCTGCGCCCCCGCATTACTCCAACTTAACCAGCAAGATGACCGCAAAGCGTCAAAGGGTAGGACACTGCTGCATTGGGCTATCGCAGCAGAACAACCGGAGATGGCAGAGTTACTTATTCAACTAGGGGTCGATATCAAGCTGTTATCACGGACAGATAACGGCGCCCAACCGATTCACCTCGCCGCAAAAAAAGGCCTGAGCACGCTCATCCAACAGTTGCTTGACCAAGGCTCACCGCTGGAATCCTTAGATTATTTTAAGCGTACACCTTTGCACTGGGCCGTTGAGGCGAACCAATTCAGCAGCAGCGAGCAGCTTTTAAATCTTAGCGCCAACCCTAATGCCAGCGACCGCATCGGCAAGACGCCGTTAATGCTCAGCATCGGCCACTCAGATCCCGAGTTGGTTACGCTGCTATTGAACGCCGGCGCTGACCCTAAAAGCAGCAACTTTAAGGGGCAGACCGCACTGCACCTCGCCGCGTTACACTCTCCGCAAGCGCTGCAGGTATTGATCGAGCAGAAGATTGATTTGAATCCGCAAAACAGGGAGGGGCTAACGCCGTTGATGCTCGCCGCCAGCATAGACCCGCACCACTATTGGCGCAGTATCAAACTGCTGATCGCGCAGGGTGCTCAATTGAATCTCACCGACCCTAATGGCCAGACGTTGGTTGACTACAGTCTGGCTAACAACCATCGGCCCCTGTTTGAGTTATTGCTCAGCAAAGGCGTTGATAGTGATCAGATCCGGGTGGGGCAACTTAGGGGGAAAACTGCATTTATCCAACGCTTGAGAGAACTGGGTAAACTCTGAACGGTTTAAGATTTCGAATTACAGCCCATAATCGGCAACAGGATAGAGCACCGCATCACGATAGCCCGTGATAACGCGAATCAATCCTGCCCACTCCCGGTCCAGTTCGGGATCTCCTGAGTCAATCACTAGCGGACGCCCCTCTAGCTGCTTTAGCTTGGTTTTGGTCGCGATAACCCAGAGATTTTTCCTGCCTGCCCGGCGTAAAAGTTCGGCCGATAACTGCTGATTACCCCGACCGATGATATGTCCCTGGCCACCAATGACAGTAACCAGAATACCCAGTGGCTGATCGCCGATCTGTTCCAGCAGCTGGGTTGCATTCAGATCTGAACCGAGCAGTTCGCCATCACGGACCAGATCGACACCCAGTAACGTATTAGCCAGCCCCATCTGCGCCATCACGGCCTGGACTGTAGTGCCCGACCCCATCACGTAGGCAACACCGGGTTCCATCGACTCAATCACCTCAGCAGCAATATCATCGAGTACCAGTTCTTCGATCTCCTTGCCGCCGCTCTTGGTTCGCTGCACAAAGCGCCCCTCCTCTGGGACCAGCAACTCACCGTAGTATTGGGCGCTCACCCGACCTTGGCGAAACGCAGGCTCGTCTATATCGCGCACCTCCTGTTCACGCAGGCTAACCAGCTCACCTCGAATCAGCATCGCTACGACCTCGCCCGCAGCAGCCGGGGTGATCGCATACACCCCGGAATGAATCTTTACTCCAGCAGGGATTCCCAGTACCGGCACCTGCGCATCGATGACCGAGTAGAGGTCACGTGCCGTGCCGTCACCACCGGCAAATAAAATCAGATCAACGCCCACGGCGAGCAGATCAACGACTGCCCGCTGGGTATCTTCAGCGGTGGTTTCTCCCTGGCGGATACGCCCCAGCACCCGAGGCTTGATACCCGCAGCCAGCGCAGCCAGCTCACCCATCTCCGCCGGGTAGCAGTAGCACTCAAAATCGAGCCCTGCCAATACCCCCAACGCCTGTTGGGCACGCTCTCCTGCTCTAGGAATAGCTCCCAACGCGAGGGCTTGCTGAACGGTATCGGCGCCATCACTACCCTTCAGGGCGACACTCCCGCCAACCCCAGCCAATGGGTTCACGATCAGACCCAGCTTAAACATCTGCACTCCTCGTATATTTGCATGTTGATTAAAGCCCGACCTGTTCTCGCAACATCTGCTGATAGACAAAACCTGCCAGAATCAACTGCGTTTCTTCATCCAGGCCAACAAACTCCAACCCATGTACCATCCTGAAACCTTGGCTAAAACTATCTTCGATCTCTTCCAAGTTGCGAATAATACCCTCGACCATCAAGACCTGATCAACCTCACCAACACGCACTCTGGCGGTCACGAAAAGGCCATCGCCGATTTCACCCAACTGGTCGCTGGCCTCAACCCGCGCACCGTGCAGGCTGATATCACAGCAGAGTGCCTGGCGCGGCCAACCACTGCCAAAGTTACCCGTTTCTGACTCATCAACAGACACAATCACCTGCGTATTCGCCCGCGGCGCTTTACGCACCAAAACCGCCTCGACCTTATCTGGGTAGCTAAGAAACAACATCGGAACCGGTGTCGCCTGCGCCTTAACCATTCGAACTTTAAATGCGCAGGCCCGATTAAGAGCGATCAGGCGTAGCGTAACCTGCATCCCCTCTTTGATCGGCTTATCGATACCATTGACCACCGGCATACTTACCATCAGGCAGCGCTCAGGATAGGCACCGAGGTAGCGCACCGAGTAACGCCCACGAGGAGTGGATGTTTCTAATCGAACACGATCGCCCACCGCCAGCTTCAGCTCATCAAAAGGAAGCTGTTGCTTTTTACCCTGTAGCCTTGGTTTCTGAGCCTGTAGCTTTGGTTCCTGAGCCTGTAGCTGCTGACCCTGCTGTTGCGAATCCTGTTTTTTCGGTTCTGATATAGACACGGAGGACCCTGAATGCTGCAACCCTTTATTTCCTTTCCCATTTCTACTTGTCGACACTGAAGCACTCGTCAACACTAAAACCATAACCCGCGAGCTGGCTAGCAAGATGGCTACCCCGGTCCACACCCTCAACCACCAAACTACTAAATTCACGCCGTTCAGGGTAGTTGCGGCGCAACTGGTCAAACTGGGTGCCGATCGCAACCGGATGCTGTTGGATCTTATTCATCAGCGCATCATGATCCCGTCGTAGATCGTAAACCAACTTAACCAAGCGAGGTATCAAATCAAGCTCCAAAGCCGCATCAGCGCATAACCCGATACGCCCGACAGCAGGCGCTGACAACAGTTGAGCTAAGGCCCGCTGCGGCTGCACAGCCAAAAAACGGCAGGCAGCCTGGTAGATCATCTCAGTACCGCGCGACTTACCCTCCAGGCTATAACCGGCAATATGCGGGGTCGCCAGAGCCACCCGCTGTGCCAGCTCGGTATCTATCGAGGGTTCAGATTCCCAGACATCCAACACTACCTGCAGATCCTGACGCTGCGCCAGACAAGCCAATAGCGCCCGATTATCGACTACCGCGCCGCGGCCGGCATTAATCAGCCAGCTATTTTTAGGCAACCTGCTCAAGACATCCGCATCGAACAGATGGTAGCTCGGATACCTACCCTGACGCGTTAAAGGCGTATGCAGGCAGAACACATCACAGCGCTCTACCAGCTCCGAGAGCTCAACAAATTTTCCTGCGGCTGTTGTTTCTCGTTCAGCGCGCGGTGGATCACAGAGCAGCACCTCGATACCCAAACCCTGCAGCCGGTCCTGCAGCCGCCTGCCGACATTACCCACGCCAACAATACCCAGCTTACGCTCAGATAGCCCACAGCCTTGCTGCTGAGCGAGGTTACTCAGCGCTGACAGCACATAATCCACCACCGAATCAGCATTACAGCCTGGGGCATTAGTAAATGCGATCCCCTGCTGTTGAAGCCAACCCAGGTCAACATGATCGGTTCCGATAGTGGCACTCGCCACAAAACGCACCGGCGTATCGGCGAGCAATTGGGCATTGACCGGGGTCACAGAGCGCACCAGCAATAGATCCGCACGCTGCAGCTGCCGAGCCGTTAGTGATCGACCCGGAACCCGTTCAACCTCCCCAAGATGACTAAAGAAAGCCTCGGCAAGCGGGATATTTTCATCGGCAACAATACGCATCCTAGCCCTCAAACAGCAGAAAAAGAGTCGCAGGGTAGCATGAAACCATCCTTCAGCAGAGATTCCCACAAGACCTGCTACAAGGCCAGGTACAAGGCCAAGGGCAAGACCAATAATAGTATCAATGACATGACATCTAATTGCCTCTTGCGGCGGATAACCAGCGCGGTATGATGGCCATTCCGTACGCATCGGTATTGATCAAAGACTGCACTGATATCCAGGAGATTCTATGAGCCCGTTCGATTTCGCCCCTATGCCTAACAGCGAAGGTTTTTTCGGTAACTATGGGGGGCAGATTATTCCGCCCGAGCTCAAAGAGATCATGGACGAGATTGGCCGTGCCTACCTTGAAATCAAAGATACCGACGCTTATCGCAACGAATTAATGAGCCTTTACAAACATTATGTCGGACGTCCTAGCCCGCTCTATTTTGCTAAACGCCTCACTGACTTATGCGGCGGCGCTAAAATTTATCTCAAGCGTGAAGACCTCAACCATACCGGCGCGCACAAGATCAATCACTGCCTGGGAGAAGCACTACTAGCCAAGCATATGGGTAAAACCAAAGTTTTGGCTGAAACCGGAGCAGGACAACACGGTGTAGCGCTGGCAACCGCCTGCGCACTGGTAGGCCTTGAGTGTGAGATTCACATGGGCCAAGTCGATATCGAAAAAGAGCACCCTAATGTCACCAAAATGAAAATTTTGGGTTGCACCGTGATACCTGTAACTCGCGGTACGGCAACACTCAAAGATGCTGTGGATAGCGCTTTCGAAGAGTATCTCAAGGACCCACAAAATTTCTTTTATGCGATAGGTTCGGTAGTCGGCCCCCATCCGTTCCCGATGATGGTACGCGACTTCCAGAGCATTATCGGAGAAGAAGCCAGGAACCAGTTCCTAGAGCAAACGGGCAAGCTACCTGATCATATCCTGGCTTGTGTAGGGGGCGGCTCCAATGCAATTGGACTCTTTACTGCCTTCTTGAATGATCCAGGCGTCAAAATTTATGGCGTTGAACCTGCGGGCAAAGGTCTCGACACTCCCGATCATTCTGCCACCTTAACTCTAGGAACCCCGGGTTCAATCCATGGCTTTAACTGCTACCTGCTTCAAGACGAACAGGGACAGCCGCTACCTGTACACTCCATTGCTTCAGGTCTCGACTACCCGGGGGTTGGCCCACAGCACTGCTACCTAAAAGATATGGAGCGGGTTAGCTACACCTCAATCACCGATCAAGAGTGTCTCGATGCCTTTATGTTGCTTTCAAGACGGGAGGGAATCATCCCTGCTCTGGAAAGCGCCCATGCAGTCGCTTACGCGATAAAACTGGCAGCAACGCTGCCCAAAGATCAGAGCATTCTGGTTAATCTTTCGGGTCGAGGCGACAAAGACGCCGATTACGTCGCTCAAAAGCTAGGGTTGTAGCAGTCTCTCAGCGCGGCAGAGATTAGGGCTTAAATTCTGGCCGATCCCTCACCACCGGGTGAGGGAGCTCTAAACAAAACCCGATCAGCAAGGTTGGTAGCGGCACCGATACTGTTCTATATCCTGCACCTGGCTCAAATCGTCAATACGCCGGTGCAGTTGCTGAATATCCACACCCTCGCCCTTCAGCTGCTTTTCAATGGTTAACAATCGCCGTTTTTGTGCCTGGGCATCACCAAACAGGCTCAAAATCAACTGGGCATCATGTTGCAACATTTCAGTTTGCTGGTTCATTCGGTTTCTCCTCAGAAGGTTTTGACGCTGGTCAACGGTAACTAAAAATCAGTATAGACAAGGATTTTAAAAACTCAGCGAACTTGACGCATTAATCCCCGCGGCATAAATTCAAAACACCTAGCCTTCAAGGTCACTGTTTAAGGTCACTGCTAATGAACAGCCACGCAAAAAATCTTATTTTCCTGTTCGGATCTATTATTGCCGCCACCAGCCAAGCCCATTTTTTCGCAGAGGCGCATGACTGCAAAGCACCTATCAAGCCGCTCGAGTTTATTACTGAACTGGATCGACAGGAGTTCGAGCAAGCGGTCGCAAACTACCGTGGCTGCCTGCAATCGTTCATCGATAAACAAAACGCAGGAATGACCAAGCACCAAACGGCTGCGCAGCAGGCCTCTGATACTTGGAGTGAATATGCCCAGCGAGTACTGGGCGCTAAAAAACAAGAGTAAGCTTGAGAGCACCTTAATTTCCTATTTAGCGGCACCCTGAAACCACCAAATGCGTCAAATCAGTCTTTTTCCGCCAACTGCTCTATCAAGGCTGCGTAACGAGGCCTCAATTCAGACCAAAAAAAGTGTTTAACGCAGGGGGCTTTGGTCCTGTTTTCAACACTGCTTTCTATCAAATCGACAGCCGCCTGCGCTTCTCGATGTAAACTCTTTTCATCACTGTCATACAGGTAACCATCGGGGACTAATTCAGGATACGCCAAACGCCGCGGCAAGACAGGAACGCAACCTGCGGCTACCGCCTCTAACATAGCCAGCCCTTGAAACTCATGAATAGAGGTCGCAAGAGCGATTTGTGCAGAGGCTAACCATTGATAATAGTCTTCCTTCGATGGCACGAATCCAAACTGTACAATTCGGTCTCCGAACGCCTGTTTAATTGACTCGAATTGCTGCGGGGCATGGCGAAACTGTTCGCCAACTATGGCAATCCGATAGTCAACCCCGCGTTTCTCAAGCGCCTCCAGGATTGCCAACAACCGATCTGGCCCTTTGTCGTATTCCCATCGCGAGGCCCAGATAATGCGAATAGAACGGCTATTAGCACCGATCCCCCAGCGCTGGCAGACCCCCTGATCGGGTCTTGTGCTTAAGAACCTCGATACTACCGAATCGTTCAGGGGTACCGGCAGCACTTCTGCCTTAGCGATCAACAGCGGCTCTATGACGGCAGGTCGATGGTCGGGGAGTTTTGCTAACAAGCGATTAACCCCGCTAAAAAAACTGTCTCTATTGAATGCAGAATTAAACACCACCCGATCTGCGGCAAGTGCCGCATATAGATTCACCATCTGCGCATCAACACTGGCATGCTGCTGTCTAGTTTTAGGATATTCAAATTGGTTTTCATGGAAATAGCACAGACTCGGTGTGTGGGCCAAACTCGGAAACAGCCCCTTCAACGTCGCCAAATCAACCATCGAGGTTACGATTAACAGATCGTACTTCTTTGCCAGCACCGCTGAGTCCCCGGTTAGCCAGGATAGAGGCGCGCCTCGTACCCGCCAATTAAAGAAGCGCGGCGGCAGGGTCAGATACTGCCAATTATATTCTGGAAAGGCTGCGACAAGCCCATCGCACCAGTACTTATGGCTGACCGCATGGTAGGCGCTAAGCAATAAAATATTCACTGACTTAAGTCCTGAACAAAACCCAGTATCGACGCGTGTTTTTTGTGCTTAATCATTTCTCTTCCTGACGCTCCATTCACAGCTACACTTTCCATAAACCGATAGAAAATTCCATAAGCAGACAGCGAACCTGAAGGAATTTATGATCATTAACCTCAATCAAAAAGGGGTGACCCATGGGAGATATACCCAAATTTGAAACGCTTATTGAGCTTGCTCAGCGTGACCCTGAAGCTTTTGAGAAGTTTCGCCAAATGGCTTGCCAGCAGTTTATCGCAACGACTCCCTGCACTCACCATCAGCGACTTGCTGCGGTTCAAAATCGCGTTGAATGGGAGATCCGAAGAGCCAAGAGCCCTATGGCCGGCTTGATCAAGGTCTCAGGCATGATGCATGACAGCCTCTACCAGCTATCATCCAAATGGATTGAGTTTAACTCTGTATCTCAACGAACAACCGATTCATCGTCTAGCCAGACGTCAAAAAGCGCAAAGATCATTAATTTTGTCGAATGGAAAGATCGGCTGCAACAGCGCCAGGGATCCCTTCATTGAGAATATCCCTAAATTCCCGACTAAAAGATCGTGTCTGCACCCGCGTTCACCCTGCACGTCACCCCCCAAAATCGCTACTCTGATTAATCGGGGCTATCATATGAGGTTCTGTTTAGCGATCAGATTTCACTAGCCAAAAATTCTTTTCGGTCTTTTTCGTTGAATCCAGCCTGCATGCCGGTGGCATCTGAAATAGGTTATTCAGCCCTGCCTGGATTACGTTAAGATACGTTTCCTTAACATGACCGAATATGCCAGTGTATCTGAATGGTTTTCACATTGATCAGCAGTCACTGTAGATGTTTTATAATACAGCCTGATGAAAGTATCTACAGCATCGCTTATACGGTGCATTTTCTACCCTGAGTATCACTTAACCCCAACACGCCATTTCAGGAAATCACCATGGATGCGTTTTACCGAAGCCTGATCCGTCATCGCTACCTCATTGCAGTACTGCTGCTAGCCCTGGTGGCTGTAGCGACCTATGGCGCCCAGAGGCTGGTCTTCAAAAGTGACTACCGGGTGTTTTTTGGTAAAGACAACCCGCAACTGCAAACCTTTGAGCGGATGCAGAAAACCTTCGCTAAAAGCGACAATGTATTGTTTATTTTGGTGCCCAAGAGTGGCGATGTTTTTACCCCTGAAACCTTGCAAGCACTGACCTGGTTGACCCAGCAGAGCTGGCAGCTCCCCTACTCCACCCGAGTCGACTCAATTACCAATTATCAGCACACCTTTGCCGAAGAGGATGACCTGATCGTCGAGGACCTGGTGCTTGATGCTGCTTCGGTAACGGACGCTGATATTGCCCGCATCAAGCAGGTCGCACTTAGCGAACCGCTGCTGGTTCACCGTTTAGTCTCTACCGATGGGCGAGTCGCTGCAGTTAACGTCAGTATCCATTTCCCAGGCATCAACCTGGTCGAGGAGACCCCGGAGGTCGTTGCCGAGGTTCGCAACATCCGTGATCAACTGTTACAGCGCTACCCGGATATGGACGTCTATCTGACCGGCATGGTGATGATGAACAACAGCTTTTCAGAAGCCTCGCTCAATGACAGTAAAACACTGGTACCATTGATGTTTCTGGCTGTCATGGTGTTGATCGGCGTACTGGTCCGCACTATTGGTGGGCTGCTAGCCACGCTGGTGATCATCGTAACCAGCATCGCCGGTGCTATGGGACTGGCGGGCTGGAGCGGCCTCTATCTCACCGCACCTTCGGCCTCCGCACCGATCATTATTTTGACCCTGGCGGTCGCCGATTGCGTCCACATTCTGAGTACCTTCTACCACGAGATGCGCTCAGGCGTGGAGCGTAAAAAGGCGCTGATCACCAGCCTGCGGATCAATACCCAGCCGGTCATACTGACCAGCGCGACCACGGCTATAGGCTTTCTGAGCATGAATTTCAGCGACTCTCCACCCTTCGCTGATTTGGGAAACATTGTTGCCATGGGGGTCACGCTAGCCTGCGTACTCTCTTTGACCCTGTTTCCGGCACTTCTGGCGATTATTCCCCTCAAAATGCCGCCGCAAACTCAAAGCAGCCACACGCTGATGGACCGAATTGCAACGCTGGTGATCACCCATCGACGTAAGCTGCTCTGGGGCTCACTCGCAGTCATTCTGGCAACGTTTAGCCAGATCCCGCGCAACGAACTCAATGATAATTTTGTCGAATATTTTGACCACAGCATCCCCTTTCGAGTGGCTACCGACTTCAGCAACGAGCACCTGACAGGGATGGCGATGATGGAGTTCGAGTTGAATGCCCAAGGAGAGGGAGGGATCAGTGAACCCGAGTTCCTGAAAGCTACAGACCAACTGGTCCAATGGCTGCTGCAACAGCCCGAGACGGTTCACGTTAACAGCCTCACAGACACCATGAAGCGTCTTAACCGTAATATGCATGGCGATGATCCCAGCTACTACAGACTCCCTGAATCACGCGAACTGGCCGCTCAATACTTGCTGTTGTACGAGATGTCGCTTCCTTACGGTCTGGATCTAAACAATCAGATCAACGTCGATAAGTCTGCCATCCGCATCGTTGCCAGTTACCATAACCTGAGCAGCAACCAGATGCTGGACTTGGAGCAACGCGCCTACACTTGGATGGAGAGCAACATCCCGACAGTGACAGCTTTCATCGCCAGTCCTCCGCTGATGTTCTCGCATATCGGCAAGCGCAATATCAAGAGCATGCTAATCGGGACACTGACCGCACTGGTGCTGATTTCGGCCTTACTGGGTGTAGCATTGCGCTCTTTGAAACTCGGAATCCTCAGCCTGGCACCCAACCTGATACCGGCAGGCATCGCCTTTGGTATTTGGGGGTTCTGGGTTTCTGAGGTCGGTTTAGCCCTGTCTGTCGTCACCGCCATGACCCTGGGAATCGTTGTCGATGATACGGTGCACTTTCTCAGTAAATATATCTACGCACGCCGTCAGCGCAATGAAGGAACCCGCAAAGCGATCGTTTACGCCTTCCACAGCGTGGGCAAAGCGCTCTGGATCACCACCCTTGTCCTCTCTGTCGGCTTTATGATTCTGTCGTTGTCTAGTTTCAAGATTAACTCGGATATGGGGCTGCTCACCGCCATCACCATTATCATTGCTCTGATCGTCGACTTTATCCTGCTGCCCATTCTGATTATGCTGTTTGATAGCGATGAAGCGCCTGCCGCAGCCAACGACTACAAATCGACACCCGTTCCGGTCGCGTTAGCTACCACCAAGGAGATTTAACATGCTACCTCGTTTGCTACGCCCACTAAGTATTGCCTCGCTGCTTTTTTGCCTGCCTCTGGGCAACAGTTTTGCCGCAACGGCGACAGATCCCAGCGCCAGAGGGTTGGAGATAGTCACCGAAGCTGACCGCCGTAACCTGGGCTGGGGCGATGTGGAGTCACAGATGAAGATGGAGCTGCGTAATGCCCATGGCGATACCAGCGAGCGCTTGCTCCGTAGCAAGACCCTCGAGGTCGATGGCGATGGCGACAAAGGGCTGAGTATTTTCGATCAGCCCCGCGATGTTCAAGGCACGGCGTTTCTGACCTTCTCTCACGCACTAGAGCCAGACGATCAATGGATCTATCTGCCCGCGCTGAAACGGGTCAAACGGATCTCCTCGCGCAATAAGTCCGGCCCCTTTATGGGCAGTGAATTCGCTTACGAGGACATGGCTTCCTTTGAAGTTGCCAAGTATAACTACCGTTATTTACGCGATGAGGTGCTTGATGGCCTCGACTGCTTCGTTGTAGAAAGCTATCCCAACGATGAAAACTCAGGCTATACCCGCCTCGTCAGCTGGTTCGACAAGCAGGATTACCAGGTACGTAAAATCGATTATTTTGATCGCAAAGACGCCCCACTCAAGACCCTGGTTTTCAGCGACTACAACCTCTATCAGGATAAATACTGGCGCCCCCATCAACTCCATATGGTCAATCTGCAAACCGGTAAAAGCACCCTCCTGAGCATCAGTGAGATCCGTTTCAAGACTGGCTTAACCGACGCCGACTTTAATAAAAACAGCCTCGCACGCGCCAAGTAGCCCGGATCCACTTCACTCTGCAGGATATCAGCATGGCATCAATAACCCGGTATATAGCAAGGACGCTATTTACCGCCAACGCATCCGCGGCGCTTATGCTCGGCACGCCCGCTTTCGCAGCAGATATGAACCAAATAAGCGGCTCGGTAGATCTTGAGCATCGTAGCTTTTTCAGCGACCCCATCGACAGCAGGCAGCACAACAACACCAGCTCGATTGCCGCTACCTTGGAGTTTTATCGCAGCTGGAATGATCAAAACGACTCTCTAACGATTACCCCTTTCGCACGTTTTGATCAACACGACAAGGAGCGCAGCCACATCGATCTGCGCGAACTTAACTGGCTCCACGTCGGTGAGGGCTGGCAGCTACGCACAGGCATCAGCAAAGTCTTTTGGGGCAGTACCGAATCGCAGCATCTGGTCGATATTATCAACCAGACCGACACCCTAGAGGGGACCGATGGAGAGGACAAGCTTGGACAGCCGATGGTCCACTTTTCCTATCTACTGGATCAGGGAGAGGTCAGCCTATTCTGGCTTCCTTACTTCAGGGAACGTGCCTTTGCGGGGGTCCAGGGTCGGCCACGGGCAGTGCTGGCACTCCCTATCGATCCCGACAACCCCCAATACAGCTCAAGCAACGAGGAATACCATCAGGATGTTGCGATTCGCCTGAGCTACTCACTGGACAGTATCGACATTGCCCTGTCTCATTTTAGCGGCACCAGCCGCGAACCTAAGCTGACCCTTAATTCTACCGCCACAGCACTGATTCCAAAATATGAACTTATCAACCAATCCGGGCTGGAGCTGACCAGCGCACTGGGCGATTGGTTATGGAAACTGGAGGCGATTCACAACAGCGGACTGGATCCTAGCAGCTACAATGCCGCCGTGGCTGGATTTGAATACACCTTCATAGGGCTCTTCGATAGCAATCTGGATCTGGGAGTCTTAACCGAATATCTCTACGACGACCGCAATCTGCTGGCAAGCAACCCATTTCAGGATGACCTCTTTCTGGGCCTGCGGCTAACGCTCAACGACTTTCAATCGACAGAGCTATTATTAGGCATGATCTACGACAGGGACAACCACGCCAGAATGGGGTTCATCGAAGCGAGCAGGCGCCTAGGCAACCAGTTCAAAGGTACCCTAGAAGCACGACTCTTTGACAAGATCGCTCCCAGTGATCCTTTATACAGCCTGCGCGAGGACAGTTTTATTCAGTTAAACCTGGAGTACTTCTTCTAAGGAACCGCATTCAGGTTATGTTTGAGAAATAGAGGCACAGGAACGTATTTGCCAAGACTACCCGATCCGCTCACCCAGAACGATCCAGCGAAGACAACAGCCGTGGCTTTTCTTTAGTGCTCGACTGCGCCAGAATAGCGTTTGAAAACGACTTTTCTTTAACACCTTTTCTTTAACACCTAGGCCTAAGAGATCATGAAATCGTATCAATTTTTTACCGCCGATGGTCGTGGCGGCACTATGCTCTGCGATGATGAAACCCTCGCCGATGCAGTCGCAGAACTCAGCCAACGCTTTAGCAACGTTATCCGGGTGCAGATAGGCAAGGAACAGTGGCTGGCAGATCAACAACCCGAGCCTGAGATCGACGGATCTAGCCAGCCTTCTACCGATGGCTCAGACTGATATTTAAAGTCAGCACTGCAAGCTAAGGCTGTATTTTCAAAAGACGCTGATGTAACTGTCGATTTTTCTTAATCTGTACCACCAGCATTGCTAATAGTATAAACCCGAGCACCGACACTAAAAACATCAACCCCAGAGAGATATCCAACGCACCGGCCCAGTTCTCCTGGGCCAAAAGGCACTGCGTAGAAAAAGAGAACATCAGGCTTCGCAACCCAGTAACGCTATCAAGCAGCGCAGCGACAGAATTAATTTCATCCGAGGCTCTTTTCAACAGATCCAGGTCATTATAAACAGACATGGCAGTTATCAGAGCAACGGCCATCAGAATGCCGGCGAGCCAGCAAAACAACATCATGCCATCTCTTTTTTTATTTCGCATCGATCCCTTCTGCTATATCAAACTCATGCGTAAATATTGCTGTGTTAAACCGGCAGCTAAGTAACCAGAGTTCAAGGGCGGATAGAATAAACCGCTGTTTGTGGATGAAACCCATACCAGGCGAACCAAAAACTATTGATCACCGGGAGTTCTTTACCGGCTTCATCAAACACCCTGCCCGACCGGCTTGGCAGATCATACTCAATCCTTAGCAACTTTCCAGCCAAGCTATCGTATAACGGCTCCTGAGTTTCTCGTTGTGCCAGCTCTGCAAACGGATATGCCTTAAATACACCTTCTATTTCAACACCTAGCACTCGTTCCTTTGGATGATAACGCTGACTCAGGAACTCGACCGGAAAATATAACCGATCATTGCTGTCATAGTCACCGTAGGGGCTGCGGCTATAATCACGGTTAAATCCTGTATCCGTTGAAAGGATAAGGGTAGCCGGGTGCTCCGCATGCCAACGCTGCCATGTCGTTAGCTCAGCCGGGAGCAATTCCAGCCGCTGCCCCGCTTTAGGCCCGCTAATTGCTTCACCCGTAATCTGTGACCATAGTGACAGATGCTGCCGGTCGTAGAGAAGCAAGTCGCTATTATAAAGCAACCCTGAAACCCCAAACTCGAGCGTCTGACCCTGAACCTCTGCGTTAAACACCAATGCAGTTCCGCACAGCGGGCAATAGGAGATGACCAGAGCCTGGGTGCCAATTCGATCATTGACTAGCTCATGCCAATTGAGAATAGCGACAGGGTAGGCTCGGCTCTCGCCATTGAGCGTAATCCCCACCACCAAGCTGGCCGGTTCAAGCCCTCCTTGAACAGCGGATAAGAATTTAGGCTGGTCTATCGATGGGATACCGTCACGCGGCGGACCACCTTGCAGAATTTTCTCGGCAGGAAGCAGACTTCCTTCAAGATCAAAGCCATTAAAGCCCTGCGCAAAGCTCAGGCTAGTTAACAGCAGAAGCAATAATCCGATTGGTTTGCAGCAATTTTTTCTAATTAAAAATTTACTAAAAAAATGCCGACCAAACCACGGTTGATTTAATAGCCATCCAGAATCAAGGGTTAAACCTATCGCACTCATCATCGTTCCTCCATCCATCAGACACAGGAGCTAGACGCACAGATTAGCGCGCTGTTACTTGAAGCGAAGTAACCGTTTCCCGGTTACCGGTACTATTCAAAATCATCCAGACTTAAAGTCCGGCACCGGAATAGCCGACGTTTCTTTAACCTCCTCCATAACAATATAACTGCGTGATTTATCAACATTGGGAAGGCTGATCAGCAGCTCTCCCAACAGCTCTCTATAGGCAGACATCTCACTAATACGTGCTTTAATCAGGTAATCAAACTCTCCAGAAACCAGATGACACTCCATCACCTGTGATATTTTGAGCACCTCGCGTTTAAAATCGTCAAACACCGTCGGTGAACGATACGTCAGGCTTATCTCTACAAAAACCAATAACCCGGCTTCTAGATACTGCGGATCAAGGATGGCGCTATAGCCTTTGATAATCCCATCCTTCTCCAATCTTCGAACCCGCTCCAAACAAGGCGTGGTACTGAGTCCAACCTCTGAAGCCAGATCGACATAGGAGATACGGCCATTACCCTGTAACTGACGCAAAATATTACGATCAATGCGGTCAAGCTTTCTATCTTTTTTCACCCCAACACCCTTATGCTTTAAAATCAGAGATTTGATCCATCTATTATGATAAAAAAACCACTCGACAGTCTAAAAATACGTCCCATTTTTTGCGCCCCGATGCCAACACGCGGGCAGATCAGATGCGCTTATAACCTTAAGCCCTCAGAGTTACCATTTGATGGTAGCGGCGTTGGTTTCAACAGCCGCTTTAGACTGAGTAACTGCTGTCGCAGCTGTACTCGATGCACCCGTAGCGGGGGCGTTTCCAGTGATATCGCCGCTACTAGTACGGCAACTTGCTGCAGGCGTTTTTGCTCTTGTTCTCGCCAGGCCTCCAGAGCATCAAGCACCTCGTGAGAGACATTCGTATCGGGCTTTAGTGGACGCAGGTCGAGTGAACCTATCCGCTCCAGCCTCCGTCGGAAATCCCGAATAACTGCAGAGAGGTGCCTTGTCCAGAGACCATGGGCAGCGAACAGCGCCAGTGTATTCACCACCCCCATCACCAGCAGCACCCAGCCCAACTGATGTAGCAACTCGGGTAACAGCGCTGTTTGAGTAGTGCGGTGAAGAGTAACGAGATTAGCATCGATGAGGGCACTAAAACGCTGGTACAGATAGACCACTGCCACAATCAAAAGCGTCGTCTCCAACACCACCAGTGCCAGTAGCAACCGGCCCTGCTGTGATTTATCAACAAGCAGACGACTGCGTTGCTGGGGTTTATCACCCCCTGGTCCTGAGTTCATCCGTTCTGAGTCCATAAGCCCCGAGTTCATTGGTCAAAACCTTGGAAACATAGGTTTGATCCCTGTTCGGGCATGAACACTTCGCTATGGTTTGAGCTGCAGGCCTGATCACAGCCGATACAACAGGACTGCCCTGCAAGCATGATCTCTGCTGATATTATCGAGAGGCTACTCATAGCGCGCCAACTGCGCAGTGCGCTGTAGATGCGTTAACGCCTGCTCTATGGCTACACCTGAGCTCGAATCCTCATCGCTGCTCAGATAGTCTCTGTCCAATTCATCCAGCAACTGTTCCGCCGCTTGATCCAAAGCAGCATAGTGCTGGTAAAGCAGCGACACGCTTTGCTGCAGTAGCTGATTCTCAGTCTGCAGTTGATCGGTATCGCGAATAGAGATTTGGGGTACTTCGCCCTGCAGCACACCCAGTTTCAGATTGCTAGAAAAACGATACACTGGGCCGGCAACTCGGAACGTGCTGTAAAGGGTAATCAGCCAGGTGGTGATACCCGTGCCTATGGCTAGCAGCAAGCCACCCAGCAGCATCACCAGCGGCAGATTTTTGCGGGTCGCTGCGAGGTGGTGTATCTGCCCTAAGTAATCTTCGTCTACACTGCCTGCAATCCAGATCACGGCCATCAGCCCCATCGCCGCCACCAGACTGAACCAGAGTGATATTTTACCTACCAGCTTAAGCTGGCCAAAATGAGGCTGCGACATCGGTAGCGTTTCTTTTTACTATGACCACGGATCAAACATCTTAGGCCGCGCTAATGGTTAGGCAGATAGCTCTATACTGTCGCAGCCAAAAACAGGTTTTCATTCATAGTAGATCGATTATCGATAAGCTGCTTCAAGCGATCGTCAAACAGGGGCGATTCCGCAGGAAAAAGACCACATAAGCGCAGTGCCTTGCGTAGGTCGACGTGCTTGCCCAGATAATCGTAAGCGACCCGGACACAGGCGGGATCACGCCGGGAGCTACCCGACACCCCCAGCCGTAATCCAGACAGCCGACCGATACGATTTTTGTAGGTTGGGTAAAGGATCGTTTGGGTTAACTCATTACCGGTCAATGACTCATAGTCGATCATGAAAATCCGCTCGCTGAGAAAAAAAGCACAACCTAGATAACGAGCATGAAATGTCTTGCCGCCATCAAGTGGTTTTAGTCGCTCTATACGTCGGTACACCACCTCACCCTGCTGACGACTGATCTGGACCAAGTTGCGTAGCAGTTTTCCAGGGAAGGCCATCGAATAATAGATCTCAAAATAAAAGCCGATATATTGATCAAATCGTCCCTGCCCCAGGGCCTGCAGTTTCTCGATATGGGCAATAAACTGCTTCTGTTCCGGTTGCGCTTGGGTATTGGGTCGCACCTGCACAATTTGCACAAACTGGCTGTGCGGCAGAAAAATCTCGTACTCTTCGACCCCAAAAAAATCACAAATCGTACGCAGAATATATTTCGAGGGCGCACTGCTACCGTTGAGATATTTATTGAACTGGGAGCGATTAATCTGCAGCCGTCGGCACACCTCGGCAATCGATTTATAGTAGCTGCAGAGCAAACGAAGGTTCTTAGAGAAATTTTCAGCCATCTATAACACCCTTTACTAGCATCCGCGCAATGGTGTTAGAGTAGCATCAAAGAGCGCCTCGTCGTACCAACTAGCGAACTTGCTGCTACCCAATCGCTTTGAGATATTCTAAAGCGGTCTTGAACGTCCCGTGCTGACACCCATTATTTCGGTAGCCTATGACTCATCGTATCTACATTCTCTACACCGGCGGCACCATCGGTATGCATCGATCGCCCCAGGGCTATGTGCCAATGCCGGGGTTGGCTGAACTGATCGCCCAAAAGATGCCGATGCATCTCTCGGCCAGCATGCCCGAGTATGTCTTAGAAGAGCTGGATCTACTGATCGACAGCACTAACGCAACGCCATTGGATTGGCAGATTATTGCTCGACGAATCCGTGACAATTACGACAAATACGACGGCTTTGTTATTCTCCACGGCACCGACACCCTGGCCTATACCACCTCTGCTCTCTCCTTTATGTTCCAGGATCTAACCAAGCCGATCATCGTCACCGGTTCCCAGATTCCACTGAGCGAACTGCGCAACGACGCTCAGGATAATCTGATCACCGCACTGCTACTGGCGCGTCACTATCCCATCGCCGAGGTATGCCTCTATTTTAATGGCCGTTTACTGCGTGGAAATCGCTCCACCAAGGTTAAAGCGACCGGCTTTGACGCCTTTGACAGTCCTAACTATCCTTGGCTAGGACAGGTCGGTATTCACATCGAAATCAAGCACGACGTGCTTCGCCCTGTAGCCGCCAAACCCCATTTTGAATTGCCTGAATATGGACACCACCGCGTGGTGCCGATACGCCTATACCCGGGCATCGACAGCGAATTTCTACAGCATCTGTTGAAACTGCCTATCGACGGGCTGATCATTCAGGCCTACGGCGTCGGCAACGCACCGGATCGCGATCCGTTATTGTTAAAAACGCTGGAGCAGGCCAACAGCCAAGGCAAGGTGATTATCAATCTGTCTCAGTGCCTGCAGGGACGAGTAGATCTCAGCAGCTACGCGACCGGCTCGGCACTCGCAGGAACAGGGGTGATCAGTGGCTTTGACATGACCCTGGAAGCAGCCTTCACCAAGCTCCACCACCTGCTCGCACTGGAGCGGGGCAGTGACTGGGTGCGGCAGCAGATGCAGTTAGACCTCTGCGGCGAGCTGTCGTAGCTCGGTCGGAAATTCGCTCGGTATAACCCTCTAGGGCGGAATTCACTCCGACAGCGGTGCAGCGATTGTCGGGTTGAAACCCGATCCACAAGCCCAACCTCAAAACCCTGTAGGTCGGAATTCATTCCGACAGCGGTGCAACGATTGTCGGGTTAAAACCCGACCTACAAGTCCAACTTCAAAACCCTGTAGGTCGGAATTCATTCCGACAGCGGTGCAGCGATTGTCGGGTTAAAACCCGACCCACAAACCTAACCCAACCTAACCTAAAGACTATTCTACCGCAGGCTTATTAAACGCCGCGCAGGGATCCTCGTAATCCTGGCGTTGGGTAAACCAAAACAGGTCGTACCTAGGTCCTAAACTATTCCGCGCTTCACTCTCGCCTAATCGGTAACTATCTAAAGATGTCTCGTCGATATAGATCTCTTGCAGACCTATATTGAGTTGTTTGAGTTGCGGTTTAAGTTGCGTTACTTGCGAGACCACCGCTCGGTTGTGCTCCGTATGCCCCGCACCAAGAATCATCACGACCGGCCCCTTACCGACAGCCCCCTCAAGCCTCGCTTCACTCATGGCCACGATAGAGCGGGCCATGCGGTGGTTACGCTCCTGCCAAGTTTGGTATAGACGTGTCAGCAAGGGTTCCCTCCCCCAACCGCAATGCCCAGCCCGAAACCGCCCATACATAAAGCTTCTGTAGCCATTAGTGTCTAGAGGCAGCATTGCCAGCTGCTGCTGTTCCACCGGCGTCAACGCATCTCGATCGGTACGGCTCAAACGCAATTTAATTGCGTCGGGCAGATCCGCACCAAACAGATCCAACTTATTTATTTTTGCCAGCTCTATCAGTGAAAAATAATAGCCCCAATCGGTATCGGAACGCTCGCTCCAACCCAGCTGCTTGCGCAAGCGCTGTTCGAGGCTAAGCGATTTTCCGCCAGAATGCTCGAGCTGCATCAAGGAGGCGTTACCGGCCGCATACTGCATCAGGTAGCCCGTCTGGGCGACATCAAAAAACTCGAATCCCAGCACCGGCTGCAACTTCCGGTCAAGCAACGATTGCACTATTTGCAGCTGGATGCGGTGGTGCTCGGTGTTATCATGCCGTTCACCGAGGTAGATCACATCGGCGACTGACGCTCTCTCGATAAGCTGCTCGTAACTCAGCACCGCCTCTGAATGGCCATCGATAATTTGACCAATCAACGGATCCTGGCGCTGCTCCACCAGCTGTCCACAGCCAGTCATCACCATCAAACCCGCTAGCACCAGCCCCCAATCCCTGAACTGCTTTAAACCCACAGAAACACCCCTCGATGACTGTAATTAATGACGACAGTTAGCGACCTAAATGGCTAACATGGCTAATGACTTTACTTAATGGTAAAGGCGATAATTAATAGTTAATTTTAATAGTTAAGAGGGTGATGATAATCCGTAATAGCTGCAAACAGAAATCATCCGAGCGGGAAGGCTAAAATGCACCGGATCCTGATCAGTCGCTGTCTACTCGGCGAAAAGGTTCGCTACGATGGCGGCGCAAAGCGGCTCCAGCACCCGCTTCTCGAACAATGGCAACAGCAACAACGGCTAATCCCCATCTGTCCTGAGATGGCAGGAGGCCTCGGCTGTCCGCGCCCTGCCGCTGAAATCATCGGCGGTAACGGCAGGCTTGTTCTAAGCGGCCACACCCAAGTACGACACCATGACCACAGTGACATAAGCGCCGCTTTTATCCAGGGCGCTCAAGCGGCGTTGGCGTTGTGTAAACAGCACAGTATACGTTTCGCCCTGCTCAAGGCCCGCAGCCCCTCTTGCGGCAATCAGGGGGGTTATGACGGACGCTTTGAAAACCGCTTTCTGGACGACGGTATTGGTGTCACCGCCGCGCTGCTCAGCCAACACGGGATTCAAATCTTTGATGAAACCCAGCTCGAGACGCTGGCGATCGCCCTCGCAGAAACAGCTATCGCCTAACCAACCCTTGTTACTACACCCTCAGCTCCGTAAAATATCGGCCTCGATCAGCCTGTAGAGCCAAAACCATGCGCGCCAGCCAATTCCTGATAGCCACGATGAAAGAAACCCCAGCCGATGCCGAAGTGATCAGCCATCAGCTGATGCTGCGTGCTGGGATGATTCGTAAAATAGCCTCGGGACTCTACTCCTGGTTGCCGATGGGGTTGCGTACGCTGCGCAAGGTCGAGCGTATCGTGCGCGAAGAGATGGACCGCGCCGGTGCCCAGGAGGTACTGATGCCCGCAATCCAACCGGCGGAGCTATGGCAGGAGTCTGGACGCTGGGAGCAGTATGGCCCCGAACTACTGCGGCTCCACGACCGCCATAATCGTGAATTCTGCGTCGGCCCGACCCACGAGGAGGTGATCACCGACCTGATGCGCCGAGAGCTGAGCAGCTACAAGCAGCTCCCTGCCAATTTCTATCAGATCCAGACCAAGTTCCGTGACGAAATACGCCCTCGTTTCGGGGTGATGCGCTCGCGCGAGTTCATCATGAAAGATGCCTACTCGTTTCATGCCGATGACGCATCGCTGCAGCAGACCTATGATAAAATGCACGCCGCTTACACCCGTATCTTCGAACGTCTAGGGCTGGACTTCCGCCCCGTGCAGGCAGACTCTGGCAGCATTGGCGGCGACGGCTCGCAGGAGTTTCATGTCCTGGCCGAATCCGGCGAAGATGCAATCGCCTTCAGCGACAGCTCAGACTATGCCGCTAATATCGAGAAAGCCGAAGCCTTGGCGCCCGCGGGCGAGCGCCCTAGCGCCAGCGCTGCGATGAGTCGGGTCGATACCCCAAACGCCAAAACTATCACCGAGTTGGTCGAACAACACGGGCTGGCGATTGAAAAAACCATCAAGACCCTGATCGTTGCTGCGTCTGAGGAAGTCGAAAGCGATTTTATCGCCCTGCTGGTACGCGGCGATCATAACCTGAATGAAATTAAAGCCGAAAACCTGCCCCAGGTAGCCGCGCCACTGCGCTTCGCCAGCGAAGAGGAGATCCGCGCCTTGGTCGGTGCAGGTCCCGGCTCGCTGGGTCCGGTCAATCTACCGATGCCGGTGATCGCCGACCGCAGCGTAGCAAAAATGGCCGATTTCGGTGCCGGCGCCAACATCGATGACCAGCACTACTTCAACATCAACTGGGGCCGCGACTGCGCCGAACCCGAAGTCGCCGATCTGCGTAACATCGTCGAAGGCGACCCCAGCCCCGACGGCAAAGGCAAACTGGTGATCAAGCGTGGGATCGAAGTCGGCCATATCTTCCAGCTCGGTACCAAGTACTCCGAGGCGATGCAGGCCAAGGTTCTGAACAGCAATGGCAAGGCCGTCGTGATGAGCATGGGCTGTTACGGGATCGGCATCACCCGAGTGATCGCCGCCGCCATCGAGCAGAACAACGACGCGGCAGGGATCCTCTGGTCAAACGCCATCGCCCCGTTCCAGGTAGCCCTGGTACCGATGAATCCGGAGAAGTTTGAAGCGGTCAATGAAACCACCGAGCGCCTCTACAGCGAACTACAGGCGGCCGGTATCGATGTACTGCTAGACGATCGCAAAGAGCGCCCCGGGGTTAAGTTTGCCGACATGGAACTGATCGGAATTCCTCACCGCGTAGTGATCAGCGATCGCGGCCTGCAAAATGGCACCCTCGAATACAAAGGGCGTAGCGATGCCGAGCGTGAAGATGTTACAGCCAGCACTCTCGTGGATATGCTCAAAGCTAAGATTCTGGGCTAACCAGCAGAATAATAAGATCCGATCCCTGTAGGTCGGGTTTTAACCCGACAAATCACCGTATACCTTCACAGCCCCCGTCGGAATAAATTCCGACCTACACCCGTAGGTCGGGTTTTAACCCGACACAGGCCGCACCGTTGTTGGCATAAATCTCAACCTACATACCCTTCCCGCATTCCTCGCGTTAACCATCGCTGAGCTTTTTATCCAACGTATGGTGCTCGACCTCATCCAGCACCTCTATCAACCGCCGCTTGGCCCGGTGTTCCAGCCGCAGCTTGGTGATAAAGACACCAAATTCAGCGCTGTGACCGGTTGCACTCATCAGCGCCTGCTCATCGACCGGCACCACCCCCACATCCTCAAGCAGACAGTAATCGTCTTCGAGCTGCAGATCCCAATACCACAGCATCCGTTCCGCTGCAGAGCGTCCACTTGCAGCCACGGCCTGAAACACTTCAGCAAAACAACCGGTAATCGCTATCTGGGTCTCACCCTGATCCTGGGAATTCTCAATATGTTCAATCCCCTGTTCGAGCAGCAACTCCCCTAGCTCGATCACGGGTTCATAGCAGCCACGACAGACTAACAATGACAAACGCTCCTCAATGCTGGAATAATCCGGCGTATGATCCTCTGAACCCCAATGATTACGCCTCCCTTGTTGCTGAACAGTAGCCTTGATATCCCGTTGCAGCTGATCGATCACCGGCTGTAAGTTTTCATCCGCCGGCATCAGCCGCAGCTCCAGAAACTCTTGAATTTCAACATCTCGCTGCGCCACCTCCAGCAGCAAAGCCACCAGTTCGGTGCTATCGAGGGCTGCCAGCGCAGAAGCCATTTTGTCCCTTGCTCCCATTGCCTCGGACACCTTAATATCCGGCGCTAAGCCCTCCAGATAGCCATGTAATAGCTCGAGTCGGGAATCACTTGCCTTGGCTTCTGTTACCGACTTCCCGCTACGCAGGATCTCGTTATAGACTAGGAGCGCTGCAACACTGTGCTTGCAAGGCCCCCAATAGGGGCAACTGCACAGACGTTCCAGAGCCCCCGAGTCATCGATCCAGACGACAGTCTCGTAGTCCTCTCGCCCCCTCACCCGGGCCAAGAGATAGCGATCGGAAAATAGCCGCAGGTCGCTGACTCTGGATTGATAGTTTTTACCCCGCGTAACGATCGTCTCACCGGCCCACTGGTGCAGATCGTGCCAGCTGAGATCTGAAAAATTGGAACTGACTGTCATCGCGTTATGCTCCGGGCGTGGGCTTTTAGCTCTATATCGCTGACCACCCGAAAACGTCGCCAGATGGGCGGATAAACTTCCTCAAGGATGATCTTGAACTGGTAGATGGACCCTAGCGGCATGATATCCATGCTATCTCCTAACTGCGACAACCTTTGCATGGGATCGCCAAGTGCGCTCGCCGACATTAAAAATAAAGTAGTGATTTTACCGCCAGCGCCTCATAGCACAAACTCAGCCTTAGTAAAAAAACAGGGGGTTCATTAGGATCTGCCGGTCAAATAGGGCCGCAATTGCAACGCTGACCATGGCCGCGGGCCAGGTCCAATTTCGTCGTGCCCTGTTTAATCGGTTTACAGCCAATCTGGATGATCACAGTGACAACCTCTGCCCTTCGCTCCATCTCCATTACAGAGACTTCTCCGCCACGGTTGTCGTTACTACCTCCGGTTACCTCCTTACCGGTAACAAGTTTTGGCCCATGACGGGCACACCAGGCCGAGGTCCAACCCGACAGAACCTCCCTCATCCTTCTGAGCGAAATAAAACACAAAAAGGATATAATAAGATCCAAAATAAGTAATTTACGACTATAATGGATACCATTATATCCATTAAGATGCGATCCCAATGAACCAAATCCTCCTTGTTTCAAGCGCCGAACTGCAGCAAGAGTTCGCCGACTACCTAAAAAAACAACGTAAACGCGCAAAGCTTTCACGCACAGCGCTTACCGAACGAAGCACCGTACCGGCGGCAACCCTTAAGAAATTTGAACTCACCGGGCAAATATCCCTCAGGCAGTTTTTACTACTATGGCAAAGCCTGGATGACCTATGCCGGTTGCAACAATTAACCCAATCAAAGCCTGCTAAAGACACGCCGCCCAAGACCATTGAAGAGGTACTGGCACGATGAGTTTCACGCCGATTCCAACGCTTGAAATTTGGCGCAGATTGAGTGACGGCCAGCAGGCACCGGTAGGCATACTCGCTCAGAATAGGCTGGGCGTATATTTTCAATATAATGACCAATATCTTGCTGGATTTTCCAATCTTTCACCCTTTACCCTCCAACAAAACAATGCATTACAGCTTGCTCCGCGATCACCGCATCAAGGATTGCATGGCGTATTTGCAGATTCATTACCGGATGGCTGGGGCCTATTGCTAATGGATCGAATATTTCGCCAGCATGGGATCTTACCCGCCCAGATTACGGCCATGGACAGATTAGCGTTTGTCAGCAACTCAGGGATGGGGGCGCTCAGTTACAAACCTGTCTCTACCTATCGACATCAGGGCCACACGGAGGTAGGCCTGCAAACGCTAGGCCTACAAGCACAAGCCATATTTGATGGTCAAACCGATGATGTTTTAAGCGCGCTCGTTGCTGCAGGCAGCTCAGGAGGCGCTAGACCCAAAGTACAGGTCTATTTTGCCAAGGATGATCCCGACCATTGCAGAACCCAACCCGAACCACAGGATGAAGCCTGGTTGGTTAAATTTACATCCAAGAACCTCGCTCTTGGCCATGAAGAAGGAGTCTGTGAGGCCGCTTACCTCACGATGGCGCATCGCGCTGGGCTAAAAATACCAGAATGGCAACTACTAGCTGCTCCGGCACAATCTGGCGCCAGTCACTGGCTGGCCCTTAAGCGGTTTGATTGGATCAACCGTCCTAATGGAGATCACGGCAGACTACATATGCATAGCGCCTGTGGACTGCTGGATGCGGACTTCCGCAGCCCTAGTCTTGATTACGAGGATCTCATCAAAGCCAGTAGCATATTGTGCAAAAGCCCTGCCGCGGGCCAGATCCAATTTCGTCGTGCCCTGTTTAATCTGTTTGCGGTCAACCAGGACGATCACAGCAAGAACTGGGCGTTTTTACAAAGCGATCAAGGCGATTGGTCATTAGCTCCGTTTTTCGATATCACGTTTAGCCCACATCCGTTCGGCGAACAAGCCACCTGTTTCTCTGGATACGGTAAAAAACCACCCCTTAAAGCAATTCAAAAGCTAGCAAGAGCGGCAAACTTTGCTAATTGGTCCGAGGCCAAAATAGTGATAAATGAAGTGGTGGCGGCCATCGCCAGCTTTGGGCAAACAGCCAAGAAGCTTGGTGTAAAATCTGGAACGATAAATCTGATCGAAAAACAGCTAAATGAGACCTGGCAAAGCAATAAACATCTGATTAACTGAGGAATCAGGCACCCATTCCGCCCCCAACTCGATCCCTGTAGCTCGGGCTACAACCCGACAAACTACCCTAAACTCTCACAGCCCCCGTCGGAATGAATTCCGACCTACACTGTTTTAACCCGACTCGCCGAGCTCATAACCAAACACTGTCCCAATGCGGATAATCACCCAGGCGATTGACCAATCCTGCCCGCAATGGATTGGTGACAATGTAACGCGCTATGGCAAGACGATCCTCTTCGCGGCGCAATGCTCGATCATAAAACCCCGATTGCCAAAGAGGCTGGGGACGCCCCTCTGGATGATCGTTGATAATTCGGGCGCTACGCCCCTTAAGCTGTTTAATACAATCGCTTAAACAGCCATCGCCCAACGTGGCCAAAATATGGATATGATTCGGCATCAGCACCCATGCCAGAGGCGTAAGTAGACCATCTTTTTCAAGTTGATAGAGCTGCTGAATAACGACCCTTGCCTTCATCAAATCGTCGAAGGCAGGGGTACGATTAAAAGTCACAAAGGTGATGAAATACTCTCTACCAGGCTCTGAATAACGCCCCAAACGCAAACGATTGTAAGACATCCTTGTCTCCCCTAACCATAGCTCTGACTCAGCTTAGGCCATCCCTGTAGCTCGGGCTTCAACCCGACAACCTACCCTAAACCCTCACCGCTCCGTCAGAATAAATTCCGACCTACAACCCAACTCCTGTAGGTCGGGTTTTAACCCGACAACCTACCCTAAACCTTCAAAGCATTCGTCGGAATAAATTCCGACCTACAACCCCTGATCCCTGTAGGTCGGGTTTCAACCCGACATTTTTACTAAAATAGCACCCACGAAAAAAAGCCCCGTTCCGTCCTGGATAGGGGCTTCAGTCAAGGTG
>TARA_R110002167_G_scaffold102898_1_pt1 | contig 26769 bp, 27 predicted proteins | sample TARA_R110002167 | Tara Oceans TARA_R110002167 (sample SAMEA4398238) | marine metagenome | biome: Polar Biome; feature: [MES] marine water layer (ENVO:01000295) within the mesopelagic zone...; material: water (ENVO:00002006), including particulate matter (ENVO:01000060) such...
TTCCCACAAACTTTTTGTGCCCTTTTTTTTAAATGTTTTTTATTGGTAATTAACACCCTAAAAATCTGATATTTATACAATTCTTTTTTATCAACATTTACCCCCATTAACCTCCTTTCATAGCTTATAGCACATCCTCAATAAGCTTTGATGTCTAAAACAACACTGTTCAGTTCCGATTTCGTGATGCGTTTACGCACTATAATTATCTGTTTACCTTTTCAGTAACACCTATTTATCTTTTATATATAGGTAAGCACTCCATGTCTTGCACATACGCAATACCATCAATACACTAAATTATATAAATAAGTACTCCACAATACCCTTACAATATTTCTGTTTTACACCTCCTCCATTATCTTTAAATAGCTTGAATTAATTGCCATTAATAGAAGTTCATTCCCGCGTTAGGGATTGAAACGGCATCCTTTTTTCAAGTATAAAAAAAGATATAGTGAAAAGCCTGACGCGACCCTAAGGAAGGGTAACGCCCTATTTAAAATCTATAATGAAGAAATTCCAAAATAAAAATAAAAACTTTTTATGGATTATTTTGCCAATACGACTAGTGAATACCATTAGATTGAGCTACCTCCCGGAAAAGTGTTACCGTTTTAGGAACTACCCTTTGATTGCTATTTTAAATTAAAAACAAGTGGCTCGCCAACTATTAAACGTAATGATTATTTGTTTATAATATAATCTGTTTCGGACACTTGATTATAAACATCATGACTAAACATATATAACCGTGAAGGCTTTTTTGATACTCCTTTTTGTTTTTCTTCAAGTGGTACTATATAAGGTTTATTGCTAACTTTTTTTCTAAAATTACGATTATCTAATTCCACATCCAAAACCGACTCAAAAGCCATTTGCAGCTCATTTAGCGTAAATTTAATTGGGACAAAATTAAATATTAAGGGGTCTGTAATAATTTTACTTTTAACATCTTCATATGCGTCACTTACAATCTGATGATGATCGAACCCCATTTGCGGTAATGATTTTATCTTAAACCATTTTAAGGAATCATCTTTATCGAACAAAACCTTATTGGATGCTACAATTAAATAATAAGCCACGGTTACGGTTCTTACTTTTGCTCCCCGACTTCTTACCCATAATAAATCTTTATCTGATTTAATCCTAGTAGAACTCCCATAGGTTCTAAATTGATTCTTATTTAAGTGATCTTCCCCTGTTAATTCTTTAAAAACCCTATTGGCTGTTTCACCTAAATTATTGCTTTTAAGCACATAATGCCCCGGCAAAGTCCAATCGTCTATTACTGGAAAATTTTCGTCATACAAATTTAATGTACGTTTCCTTAATAAAACATTAAGCGTATTTTCTTCTAACCTAAAAACTACACAGTCTACTGATAAATTATCAATTTTTCTAAAATCCATATCAAATAAAACGTTAAATTTACGCTTTTACAAAATTAAACAATCTCTTATTATTAATATTTATAATAAGCTTGTTTTTTACAAGGTATTATTTTCAACAAAAGAATTATTTTTTGTGCTAAACATTTGGTTGTAACCTACATTTTAATAAAATAATTGAATGTCCGTATTCATTCATAATACCATTTTTGTCATTCAGAATGGAGTGAAACGAAATGAAGGATCTATTGAAAACCAATGCGGTTCCTCCTTTGTCGGAATGACAAAATCATTATGTTTTCAGACTTATGACAAATTACGGACATTCAATAAAATAATATAGAAAACTAAATTAATAGTTATTATGACAAAGTCTTTTTATCTAAACATGGAGAATTTAAAACTATTGCCCGCAACTGTTTTAACACCCTCGTTTGACAGGGATAAAATAAAAACGAGTATTTTACATATTGGCGTAAGTAATTTCCATCGATCGCATCAAGCGTATTATACCCACGAACTTATTGAAAAGTATGATGAACTAAATTATGGTATTTGTGGTGTAGATTTGTTAGATTCTGATCGTAAAATTTATAATATTTTAAAAGATCAAGATGGTCTTTACACGCTTTACACCAAAGAACCAAATGGTGCGCATAAAGCTAAAATAATTGGCTCGATAGTAGAATATTTTTTCGGCCCCGAGAATCCAATGGCGGTTATTGAAAAAATGGCGAGTCCTGATATTGAAATTATTTCACTCACTATTGCTGAAGACGGTTATCATTTAAATGAAATTACAGGTGTATTTGACATGAATCATCCTGAGGTGAACGAGGAAATCAAGAATCCGTTTAACCCTAAAACTGTTTTCGGGTATTTAACGCAAGCCTTTAAATTAAGAAAATTAAGAAAATTACCTGGGTGCACCATCCTTTCTTGCGACAACATAAAGTCGAATGGAGACACCATGAAACAATCGTTATTTGATTATGTTAGCAAAACGGACCCAGAACTTTTAGATTGGATTTCTAAAAATACGACGTTCCCAAACACCATGGTTGATAGAATTACAACCATAACAGATTTTGATGATATTGAGACATTAAAACAAGAATTTCTTATAGAGGACCAATGGCCCGTAGTTTGCGAATCGTTTGCACAATGGGTAATAGAAGATAAATTTCTTCATAAAAAACCTTCTTGGGAAAAAGTAGGCGTTCAATTTACGCAAAACATTGAGCCCTACGAAAAAATGAAATTGCGTTTACTTAATGCAGGCCACACCATTTTAGGGACATTAGGCACCATGCGCGGTTACAAAACCGTTTATGAAGCCGCTATTGATGAAGACTTAATGATTTTTTTAAAAGCCTTTATGGATGAAGAAGTACTGCCAACGCTTAAGGAATCGAACCCTAGAAATGTAAAGAGCTATAAAAAAATGCTCGTGTCTCGATTTCAAAATCCACATATAAATGATAGATTGTCGCGTATATGTCAAGAAAGCTCTGCTAAAATCCCTCTTTTTATTCTACCAACTATAAAAGATCAATTAAAAAATGAAAAGAATGTAAAAAGAGCCGCCTTTATTATTGCTGCTTGGTGTAAATATAATGATGGTATTGATGACTTTAAAATTCCGTACAAAATTACAGACAGTATAAGTGGTACATTAATTCGTAATGCAACCTTATCACACCAAAACCCTATTAAGTTTTTGGAAATTGAATCTGTTTTTGGAGATTTAAGCACTAATAAGATTTTTACCGATAGCTATGAGGCATCTCTAACCTTATTAAGAAACAACACCATTAAAACCTGTGTTCAAGAAATGAATGCACATTTAGCATAACTAATTGATTGCCATTTTCAATTTCTAGATTTTATTCATAAAAAAAGGCTTCACAATATAATCGTGAATCCTTTTAGCATAATGGCCACTAAACTAAAAAAAACAAAATTTTCTATACTTACGTAGTATCTATTAATTTTTTTCAACCAAAGTAGCGATATCTTCATCGGTTATCTCAGGGTTTGCTCCTTCTCTACTAGCAACCAAAGCACCAACTGCACACGCAAAATCGATAGCCTCTTGAGGCGAAGCCTTCTTTAACAGTTTATTAATTAAGGATGCTAAAAACGAATCGCCCGCTCCTACCGTATCTTTAACCACTACCTGATAACCGCTATTATAATAAAATGTGTCATTATAATACAAGATGGCACCATGCCTTCCTTTAGTAACACAAATAGTCTTGGTATTTGTCTCTTCTGAAATAAAACGAATGTTCTGCTCTAAAGACTGTGAGTTTGAATTTAAGTATTTTGATATTTCAAAAATTTCATCGTCGTTGAATTTTATAAAATCGGCTTGATTCATTAAATGCACCAGAATATCTTTGGTATAATAAGGCTCTCTTAAATTCACGTCAAAAATTCTAGACTTCGCCAAGGGCAAAAGTTCATATAGCGTACTTCTAGATTCATCATCTCTGGTTACTAAACTTCCAAAAATAAAAGCATCTGATGATTTTACAAGTGATTTTGACGTATCTGTTGATTCAATTTTATCCCACGCACTTGGATATTTAATATCGTAAGAAGCAGAACCTTTTTCATTAAGCATCACAGTAACATTCCCGGTTTCATATCTTGAATCTACTTGTACTCCTTCAACATGTATATTGTTAGTCTTGAAAAAATCAATAATCTTCTCCCCTTTTTCATCATCGCCAATTCTACTAATCATTGAAATATCATTGTTAAATGATTTTAATCTTGTAGCAACATTTAAGGGAGCGCCACCAATTTTTTCGTGAGTAGGAAATACATCCCATAAAACTTCTCCAAAGCAAGTTATTTTTATCATGATAAATTATCTTAAAATTTATTATTCAAATCAATAATACCCTTTTTAACTCCAAATTGTATTATATCATGGTACGCTTTTGTATAAGTTTCTACAAAAGATTCAGAATCAGCTAAACTTCCAAATATCGATTCTATTTCTAAAAAGGCCTTTGGGTTTTCTTTTGAAGCTAAAGCTTTTTTATTTAAAACAGTTTTCATGGCATCTTTTACCACCAATTCAGTACCAGCTTCATTTACACCCAAACTATAAATGGCCCATGCCGCTATTACAAAAGCAGCATATTCTATGGCCCCTTTTTGTTTTAACCGTGCATTTATAGTAGGTAAAATGAATATAGGGATTTTGGCTGAACTTTCAGAACAGATGCGATCAATTTGGTCTTTCATATAAATATTCCCAAATCTTTGAAGTAAAGATTGCTTGTAGTTTTCTAAGTTAACACCTTCTAATTTGCCTAAAACAGGAGTTACTTCGTCATCCATATACGCTCTTAAAAAGGTAGATATTTCTGGATTGTTAGCAGCTTCATCTATCGTAGCATATCCCATTAAAGCCCCAAGAATTCCTAATACAGAATGTCCTGCATTAAGTAAACTCAGTTTCATTTTTTCATAAGGCACAACATCCTTAACAAATTGTGCACCTACAGTTTCCCAAGCTGGTCGTCCGGCAATAAAATCATCCTCTATGACCCATTGATTAAAAGGCTCGCACACGACTGGCCACGCATCATCAATCCCTGATGTTTCCGTTAAATTTATAATGTCTGTTGCCGATGTGGCCGGGGTTATTCTATCGACCATCGCATTTGGAAAAGACACATTTTTTTCTATCCAGGTTACCAATTCAGGTTCGGCAGTTTTCACATAACTCAATAACATTTTTTTTGTCATGTGGCCGTTACCTTGAATATTATCGCAGGATTGAATGGTAACCCCTTTTAATCCGCTTTCTTTTCGAAGTTTTAACGCTTGGGTTAAATATCCGAAAATGGTTTTAGGTGCTTGCGAATTTTCCAAATCGTGGTGAATCAACGGATTATTAAAATCGAATTCACCGGTTGCTTCATTATAATTATAGCCTCCTTCAGTAATGGTCAACGATATAATCTTAACCTCGGGACTCGCCATTTTTTCTATGACTTTCAACGGATTTTCGGGCGCATACAAACACTCAACAATAGAGCCGATAATACGGTTAGAAAGCGTACCATCTAATTCCTTTACTACCAAAGTGTAAAGCCCGTCTTGTTCTTTTAATGTGTTGTAGATTTTGGTATCCAAATCCAATAATGCCACACCGCAAATACCCCAATCTTTTATAGATCCATCATACAATAACCTATCGGTATAATAGGCTTGATGCGCTCTGTGAAATCCACCTATACCTACATGCACAATGCCTGTTTTAATATTAGACCTATCGTATTGTGGGATGGAAACTTGATCTTTTAACTTAGAAAGATTCAAGTTATTTAGTTTATAATTCGTCATTTTAATAGTCTTTTATTTGGTTTCAAATCTTTGAAGCAATACGGCGAAAATGATGATGGCACCTTTTACCACTTGTTGTGGATAAGATGGCACGTTTAACAGATTTAAAATGTTTCCTATTAAACCTAAAATCAGTACCCCCATCAATGTGTTAATGGCTGTCCCTTTTCCACCATTTAAACTTGCTCCACCAATTACCACCGCGGCAATAGCATCCAGCTCCCAAGCCATACCCATGTTTGGCGATCCTAAATTTGTTCTGGAAGCTACAATTATTGCAGCTGTCGCCGCTAAAGCACCCGAAATGGCATAGACTAAAAACTTGTATTTATTTACTTTTAGTCCTGATAAGCGAGAAGCGTGTTCGTTACTACCAATGGCAATAATTAATCTGCCAAATACATTATAACGTAACATAGCCATGGCTATAATCACGATTAAAAAGAACACAATAGCAATATTAGGCACACCTAAAGTTGAATTATTTGCAAAATTGGACATGAATTCTCCTCCTGGAGTTTTAAAAGTAATTGGCGATCCTTTAGAGTAGATAAACCCTAAACCTCTGGCAATCGTCATTAAAGCCAAAGTAGCGACAAACGGTGCCATTTTTTGGTATGCGACCAAATATCCTGAAACACTTCCTAAACCAAAGCCTATAACAACTGTTAGTAAAATAGCTACGGGTAAAATGACGAGGTTGATCAAAATCGCAAAAGTTACCGCTAATAAAGCCACCATGGAGCCAACAGATAAATCGATGCCACCAGTTAGAATTACTAGTAACATACCGATACTTATAATACCAATACCCGACACTTGCTTTAATAAATTTGAAAGGTTTACGGATGTGAAAAACACATCTGAAATTATAGCCGAAAATATTACCAACAACACAAAAATTAATATTGTGTTATGTTTTACGAAAAACTGAAGCACACCTCCTGGACTACTTAGTTGTTGTTTTATTGTTAATGCCATGATTTTAATGTTTTTTAGTTTAATTGTTCTAGTTTAAGTGTCTGCCCAATAGAATAGCGTAAAATGTTTTCTTCGGAAAATTTTTCCTTAGACAATTCACCGTAGAATGTCCCTTTATGCATGACCAGAATACGGTCTGAAATTCCCATTATTTCGGGCATATCTGAAGAAATAACCACAACCCCAACCCCTTTTTGGGCCACAGCATTAATAAGGTTGTAAATTTCTATTTTCGCTCCTACATCTACCCCTCGGGTAGGTTCGTCTATTATAATTACCTTACTGTCAATACTTAACCATTTAGCTAAAGCCACTTTTTGTTGATTTCCTCCACTTAGATTATTAACAACAATCTCAGAACTAGGTGTTTTAATATTTAATTTTTCAATTAATTCTAAAACTTTTTTATACTCATTATCAATCTTTATAAAACCATATTTATCAGAAATAGGATTGAAATTGGTAACGCTGATATTTCTTCTAATGGATAGTGGTAAAAAAACGCCTTCCTCCTTTCGGTCCTCTGAGACAAAACCTATTTTGTGCTTGACAGCACATACCGGTGTATTGGTTTTTATCTCCTTGCCATTTAAAAATAAGGTTCCAGACTTCTTTTTATGTGCTCCAAAAATAAGTTTAGCCATTTCGGTTCTTCCGCTACCTCCTAAGCCTGCAACCCCTAGCACTTCTCCCGGGTGTACCGAAAATGACACATCATGGACCAAGGTATCTCTTGCCGTTAAATTTTTAACTTCAAAAATGGGCACTTCACCTATTTCATTATGACGTGCAGGATATAGATCTTTCAACTCTCTTCCAATCATTAATTTAATTACCCCATCGGTATCTGTGTCTGCTACAGCCATACTTCCAGTATCAACCCCATCTCTAAGCACTGTGACAGAATCGGCTATTTTAAAAATTTCATCCAAATGGTGGGAGATGTAAATAATAGAAATGCCTTTTTCTTTCAATCTGAAAAGATTATCAAATAATTTTTGTGTATCGATTGGGCCAAAAACGGTAGTCGGCTCATCCAATACTAAAACCTTCGTATCTTCAGATAATGCTTTAGCTATTTCCACCACTTGCTTTTGAACAATACTCAAGCTTCTAACCTTGGCCGATGCGTTAATTTTAAATCCTAAAGAATCTATTAATTCTTGCGCGTCTTTAGTAAGCTGTTTCCAGTTCATCCAAAATTTGCTGGCGCCTAGTTTGTGCAAATAGATGTTTTCAGCAACCGATAAATCGTTAACTAAGGATAATTCTTGATACACCACACTAATTCCCAACACTTGTCCGTCGTGTGTGTTTTTTGGATTTATTTCTACACCATCCAAAGTTACTTTACCGCTGTCTTTTTGGTGAACACCACTAAGGATTTTTACCAATGTGGATTTTCCAGCACCGTTTTCGCCAAGTAAGGCATGTATTTCTCCTGGTTTTACTTTTAAATTTACATTTTCGAGTACTGAAACCACACCAAAACTTTTTGATATTCCGGTCATTTCTACTCTGTATTCCTGTTCTGAATTTTCCATATCAATTAATTTTAATTGTCAAAATAATGCTTTAGGATTGTAGTATTTTGCAGCGTTTTCTTTTGTAATCAATAATGGCTCAGTATAGGATGTTTTAGAAAAATCTCTTTTACCATTCATATATTGAATAGCGTACTTAACCGCGTTTTTACCAATTTGCACAGGACTATTCATTGCTGTACATCCATAAAAATCGGTGTCCATAATATATTTAATGGCTTCTTTTTGGCCATCCGCTGCTGCGACGATTAAAATATCATCCGTTTTTCCTACTTGAGCAATCGCTTTAATAGCGCCTAATACACAAACGTCAGATTCAGTAATTACCACGTTAATATCTGGGTGAGCTACCAATATATCTTCCATTGCTTTTAAGCCCCCAGCATACGACCAATCTGTGTAGGCCTGCGTTTTAATATTTAAATCAATCTTTCCTTGGGTCCTTAATTGTTCTTCTGTAATCCCTAGTAATAAACCCTGTTTACGTGTTTTACCCACTGGGTTTCCAGCGTTACCACTTAATAAGGCAATATTCATTTTGGTGTTTCCCATTTTTTTAACAAGCCACTCGCCTGCTAATTCGCCATTTACCAAATTATTTGACTGAATAGTTGTAACAAAATCCGCTGAAGGATTTATAGAACTGTCAATAATAAATACTGGGATACCAGCAGCTTTGGCCGCCTTGGTTACACCAACTAAAGCATCTGGATCTTTAGGGTTTAACAATAAAGCATCAACGCCTTTGGTAATTAAATCTTCAACTGCTGCAACTTGTTTGTTAATATCATCTTGACCATCCGCAGACATAAATATCATACCATTTTTTTCGGTTGTAGCTTGTATGCTTTGCAATAATGCTTGATAATAAGGAGCATTTAATGAAGGGGTACAATACCCGATTTTTTTTCCTGTTAAATCCATTGCGCTTTCAACTTTCCCGCCAGTATCTTCTGCACTGTTTACATTCGATTGCGTTGAATTTACTTGATCAACACAACTAGATAAGCTAATAATTAAAGCAACTACCATTAAAGGTTTTATAAATTGCTTTAAAACTGATTTTGTTTTTTTTGTTTCCATAATTAGTTTATTGTTAAATTAAAGTATTCGTTAAAATATAGTTAAGTCAAGCTGTAATACTGTTATCTCCTTTTCAGGGTTCCACATGGCGGTTACCTCAACCGGCATTTTGTATTTCCCTATATGAATATTTTTGCTAAGAGACGCACCAACATTTATTAAATTTCCTGAACTTTCAGTATAAAACGTTTTATCTGTAGTAAACGACCATGCACCACCAGCAAAAAGCGATAATTTATAATCATCCTTTTCCCAAACTTTGCTTTTTATTTCTAAATAATGTGTCCACGAATCTTTAAAAGAACCATCATTCTGTACCTCGTAATCTCCAGATCCACCGCCCAAAATAGTTGCCAGATACAATAAAGTATTATCTGAAACCATGTAACCAAAGTTTAAATCCACAAAATTATAGCCTTGTGTTTTATCATAACTCCAGTAATGCAACTTATCGCCCCTTTCTTCCACACCAGTATAGTTATTGTGAGAAACCGCTTCTGTAAAAAACTTATCTGAAAAACGATATACCGTGTAAATAGTAAACTCTTTATAGTTAGCACTCACATTGTCCCCTGTATCTTTATTAACAACATCTGTACTTGCCAAACTAGCACCACCCCATACACCAAAAGTAAATTTCTTATTGCGCGAGTTATACTCTAAATTAGTGGCAACAACAGCCCCTGAATGTACTACAAAACCATGCCATATATGCATATTCTTTAAGTGAACTCCAGCATCAAATGCCTTATGATCATCTTTCTTCGATCTATCAACTTCAGATAGTTCAGTTTTTTCGTCTTGTGCCGAAAGGTTGTTTAAGCTAAACAATAAACACATACAAAACAAGATAAACCGAAATCTCGCATGGTTAAATTCACTTGCCTTTTCTTTTTTCCCGGAGCATAAAAACGATTGAGTAATAATCAATAACTCAGATTGGCGGTGTTTCATTATATAGTTATTTAGTTGTTGGTTTTTTAAACGTTATTTTTACGTTTATTATTCGGCAAAGATATAACACAAACTAAGTATTTACCAATTTTATTGCGATTAATTTCATTCAAACAGATAATTTTTGCAGTATTATCACCTTTTTGTCAAAAACCATGAATTAAATTAATGAAATTTAATTAAACGTTAATAATACGTTTAATAAAAATTATCTTTTTGTTGTTGAATGTCCATTCAAACCACCAAAAAGAAACCGAAAAATTGATAAAACCCAATAACTTAGAACCACAAAGCCAATAATGATTGCATTTGAAAAGCCAACTTGCATTCACACTTAACTATTAAAGATTCTATGAACCCTTTATCAAATAAGAAAATTATACCTCTACATAATATTGTATGTGTACCTTTATACTATTATCTTTGCCAACTGAAAATAATTTGTTTTGATGATACATATAACATTGCCCGACGGAAGCGTGAAGTCGTTTGAAAAAAACGTAACACCTATGGATGTTGCCAAAAGCATTAGTGAAGGATTTGCTAGAAATGTTATTTCGGCAAGTTTTAATGGTATAACTATTGAAACTGCTACACCTTTAACCACCGACGGTTCCTTGATTTTATACACTTGGAATAATGATGAAGGCAAAAAAGCTTTTTGGCATTCATCTGCCCATGTTTTGGCTCAGGCTCTTGAAGCATTATATCCTGGCATTAAATTAACTATTGGTCCAGCGATTGAAAACGGGTTTTATTATGATGTAGATTTTGGAGAACAGGTTATTTCTGAAAAGGATTTTAAAACCATTGAAGATAAAATGCTGGAGATTGCCAGGGGCAAACATGAGTTTAAGATGCGTTCTGCTAGCAAAGCCGAAGCCTTATCCTTGTATAAAGATAATGAGTTTAAAACAGAGTTAATTGAAAACTTGGAGGATGGCACGATTACATTTTGCGATCATTCGACCTTTACAGATTTATGCCGTGGTGGCCATATCCCAAATACCGGTATTATAAAAGCAGCCAAAGTTTTGTCGGTAGCCGGAGCCTATTGGAGAGGTAACGAGAAAAATAAGCAACTTACAAGGGTTTATGGCATATCGTTCCCTAAACAAAAGGAACTTACTGAATATTTAGAATTACTAGAAGAAGCAAAAAAACGTGACCATAGAAAACTAGGTAAAGAATTAGAATTATTCACGTTTTCTCAAAAAGTTGGACAAGGGCTACCATTATGGCTACCTAAAGGCGCTGCTTTAAGAGAGCGCTTGGAAGATTTTTTAAAGAAAGCTCAAAAGAAAGCTGGTTATGAAATGGTAATAACACCTCATATTGGACAAAAAGAATTGTATGTTACTTCTGGTCATTATGCAAAATACGGTGTCGATAGTTTTCAACCAATTCATACACCAAAAGAAGATGAAGAGTTTTTGTTAAAACCCATGAACTGTCCGCATCACTGCGAAATATACAACAGCAGTCAATGGTCTTATAAAGATTTACCGAAACGTTATGCTGAATTTGGAACGGTTTACAGGTATGAACAAAGTGGTGAATTGCATGGATTAACGCGTGTAAGAGGATTTACGCAAGATGATGCGCACTTATTTTGTATGCCCGAACAATTAGATAAAGAGTTTAAAGATGTTATAGATTTAGTTCTTTATGTATTTGGGTCTTTAGGTTTTGAAAACTTTACAACCCAAGTTTCTGTAAGAGATCCTGAAAATCCTGATAAATATATAGGTGATGTTAAAAACTGGGAAAAAGCTGAGCAAGCCATTATTAATGCCGCTACCGATAAAGGTTTAGATTTTGTTATTGAAACAGGGGAAGCCGCTTTTTATGGTCCTAAGTTAGATTTTATGGTAAAAGATGCTTTAGGAAGACGTTGGCAACTTGGCACTATTCAGGTAGATTATAACTTACCCGAGCGTTTTGATTTAACTTATAAAGGTAGTGATAATGAGTTACATAGACCTGTAATGATTCACCGAGCGCCTTTTGGAAGTATGGAACGATTTGTAGCGCTTTTATTGGAACATACAGGCGGTAATTTCCCGCTTTGGCTCATGCCAAAACAAGCAATTATATTGTCTCTTAGTGAGAAATATGAAAAATACGCCGAAAAAGTTTTAAATTTGCTAGAAAATAACGAAATTCGCGCCCTCGTTGATTATAGAAATGAAACGATTGGTAAGAAGATTCGGGAAGCCGAAATGCAAAAGTACCCGTTTATGATTATTATTGGTGAAAATGAAGAGAACGAAAACAAAATAACTGTGCGTCGGCACGGTGGAGAAGATTTAGGGATGATTTCAATAGGAGAATTCTCTAAAATTATAAAAGCAGAAATAAGTAAAACGTTAAAACCGTTCTAAAAATAAGTTTAATTTAAAAAGATAACGCCATAGCAATTCGAAGACGATCACAGCCCAATAGAAGGGTTTCACAAGAGGATAAACATAAAATAAACTCAAAGATTTCAGCTCAAAAAGTACGTCTTGTTGGTGAGAACGTAGAAATTGGTATTTACACCAAGGGTGATGCTATGAGAATAGCAGACGAGCAAGGATTTGATTTGGTGGAAATATCACCAAACGCTGACCCTCCTGTATGTAAGGTTATGGATTATAAAAAGTTTCTTTATGAACAAAAGAAACGTGATAAAATTATAAAAGCCAAAGCCACAAAAGTCATCATTAAAGAGATTCGATTTGGCCCTCAAACAGATGACCACGATTATGAATTTAAAAAGAAACATGCTGAGAAATTCTTAAAAGAAGGTGCAAAACTTAAGGCGTTTGTATTTTTTAAAGGACGTTCCATCATTTTTAAAGAGCAAGGACAAATATTATTATTAAAACTTGCCCAAGATTTAGAAGAGTTTGGAAAAGTTGAGCAAATGCCGAGGTTAGAAGGTAAACGAATGACCATGTTTATAGCTCCAAAAAAATAAATAGATGCTGAAACAAGTTCAGTATAAAAGATAATTAAGCGAACTAATTAAAAACTAGGAGAAAAAATGCCTAAAATGAAAACCAAGTCTAGTGCCAAAAAACGATTTAAGTTAACTGGTACTGGAAAAATTAAAAGAAAGCACGCTTTTAAAAGTCACATCTTAACAAAGAAGTCTAAAAAGCGTAAGCTAGCGTTAACTCACAGCACAATAGTGGATAAAAGTGATGTTAATAGCATTAAAGAACAGTTACGTTTAAAGTAACCCGTTCTGGTTAAAACAAATTAATAACCCTGGAGTAAGGCCAAAAGATTAACAATTGTAGAATTTTGATTTACAATTTTAAGAAAATAAAAAAGTGACGATTATCGTCCGCCTACTACAAAAAAAAAAACAAAAAATCATGCCAAGATCAGTAAATTCTGTAGCGAAAAGAGCTCGAAGAAAAAAGGTTCTAAAACAAGCAAAAGGTTACTTTGGAAGACGTAAAAACGTTTGGACAGTAGCAAAAAATGCGGTTGATAAAGCGATGTTATATTCGTATAGAGACCGTAGAAACAAAAAAAGATCATTCCGTGCTTTATGGATTACGCGTATTAACGCTGGAGCTAGACAATACGGATTGTCTTATTCTCAATTTATGGGTAAATTAAAAGCTAATGAAATCGAATTAAATCGTAAGGTTTTAGCCGATTTAGCTATGAATAACCCGGAGGCTTTTAAAGCTGTAATTAAGAAAGTAAAATAAGGCGTTTCGCCTATTGTAAAACATATTATTCGCTTAATAGAATCCGGTTCGAGAGAATCGGATTTTTTATTATATAATTTTTTGAATGTCCGTAATTTGTCTTAAGTCTGAAAATATAATAATTTTGTCCTCGAATTAGGTAACCTTTACAATTCCGACAAAGGAGGAACCGCATTGATTTTCAATGGATTCTTCATTTCGTTTCACTCCATTCTGAATGACAAAAATGGTATTATGAATGAATACGGACATTCAAATATAATTTTGAAAAATAACTATTTAATAGAAACCTTTACATTTGCACTTGAAAAATATTTTTATGGATTTGTCAAAAATAAAATTAGTCGCTACCGATATGGATGGCACCTTACTTAACTCTAATCATGAAGTTAGTGCCTTGTTTTTTGAATTATTCAAGCAATTAAAAAAACACAATGTCCTGTTTGTTGCAGCTAGTGGTAGACCATATTACAGCATTATTGAGAAATTAGACTCCATTAAAGATGATATTTTTGTAATTGCTGAAAATGGCGGTATTGTTGCTAAACAAAATAAACTTCTATTATCAACACCCATTAAAAAAGGAAATTTATCTAAAATCGAAGTATTATTGGACTCCAACAATCATATCCATCCAGTATTCTGCACAAAATCCAGAGCCTATTTTAAACATAATTCCAATGGTCAAATCAAACTTTTAACAGAATATTATCCAACGTTTAGTGTCATTTCAAGCATTGATGAAATAAAAGAAGATATTATTAAAATTGCATTATATCATCCTGAAGATTCCGAAAAATATATCTATCCAAGTTTTAAACATTTTGAACCGGAATATAAAATAAAAATATCAGGCAAAAATTGGGTTGATATATCCGATGATTTGGCCAATAAAGGGCATGCGCTTGAACTAATTCAAAAAACATATAATATTTCAAATGAAGAAACGTTGGTTTTTGGTGATTATAACAATGACATCGAAATGTTAAAATTGGCAACCTATAGTTTTGCCATGGAAAACGCCCATCCCAATGTAAAGGCAATAGCAAACTACGAAACTAAAAGCAATGATAATTACGGCGTTGAATTTATCTTAAATCAGCTTATAGAGTTAAAAGAGCTGCACTGATTATGTTTTCTGTTTCTTTTTTCTTGCCGCAGGAAATAATACGTTATTTAAAATCAATCGATATCCAGGTGAATTGGGATGCAAATCCAATTCCGTTTTTGCATCACCTACACGATGTCTGTAATCCTCTGGATCATGACCGCCATAAAACGTAAAAAACCCCTTGCCTTTTATACCGTGGATATATTTGGCCTCACCATTTGATTTGTTCTCTCCTAGAATTAACACATTCGATTTTATTCCATCTCTTGCAAAAGAAGTTGTTTGTCCCATAAATCCTTTTATCAAAGCCGTATGATTTTGACATAACATCGTTGGAATAGGGTCCCATTTTGCCGAAAAATCCATTAAAGAAAAATAATCGACAGTTCTTGAAATAAGCCGTTTTTGAGTCATGTCAATTGAAGAAAATTCATAAACGTAAGGGTTTCGTTCTAAAATAAAATTGGTAAATGCAAATGTTTTACTATAATCTATTTGATTCTGATAATTAGGATCACTGGCGTCACCGTCAAACATTGGTTCGCAAATATCTACTCCTTCAGCAGATAAGGCAATATCAAAACTATCAGCCGCACTGCACATAGCAAACATAAAACCTCCCCCAATTACATAATCTCTTATTTTTAAAGCAACCGCTAGCTTCTCTTCAGACACTTTATTATATCCCAATTTTTCGGCTAATGCTTCGGCCGTTTTTTTCTCTTCAATATACCATGCAGCAGTTTTGTACGCCCCGTAAAACTTTCCAAATTGACCCGTAAAATCTTCATGGTGTAGGTGCAGCCAATCGTACAAGAGCAAACCATTATTTAAAACCTCCTCATCGTAAATGGTATCATATGGAATTTCGGCATAGGTTAAAACCATCGTTACCGCATCATCCCAAGGTTTCTTTCCATAAGGCGTATAAACTGCAATTTTAGGGGCTTTCTCTAAAACAACTGCCTCCATATTTTGACTGGGACTATTGATTTCCTCTAATATACTTTCGGTTTTAGAATTTGATAGCAATTCGAAAGAAACACCACGTATTTGACATTCAAGTCGAATATCTTCAAGATCAGGAAGTAAAAAGGAGCCGCCTCTATAATTGAGTAACCATTGTACTTTTAATTGTTTTTCAAGCACCCAATACGCCATACCATAAGCCTTTAAATGGTTTTTTTGGCTTTCGGCATCCATAGGAATTAAAATATAGGAAGCAAATGTATTAAACGATAAAAATAGAAGAAATACAAAAACAATAGCCTTTTTCATCTCCTTAAATTTATATTTTTAGGAGCCAAATGTAATGCCTTTATATTAATATTTAAGTGAGATATCAATTTTGTTAATAGGGATTTCATAGACTGAAAGATACTTAAAATACCGTCCCAATAAAATGTTTTATTATAAATATATTGAATGTCCGTAATTTGTCATAAGTCTGAAAATATAATAATTCTGTCATTCCGACAAAGGAGGAATCCCATTGATTTTAATGGATTCTTCATTTCGTTTCACTCCATTCTGAATGACAAAAATGGTATTATGAATGAATACGGACATTCAATAAATATATTAAGGTTTAAAACGGGACATCGTTGTCTTCATCGTCATTAAACGAACTACCAAATGCTTGGTCTGGATTTGCTTTAAAATTATCTGATCTAAAGGTATCATCGTTGGCTGCCGCATTCATTTTACTGTGGAATTCAAACGGTGAATCAAAATCATCCAAATTTTCAAACTTACCTAAATGACCCACAAATTTCAATCGGATACTATCCAACCCTCCGTTTCTGTGTTTTGCTACAATAAACTCTGCTTGCCCTTCCGTTGGAGAACGCTCATCGTCATCCCATTCCTCTATTTTATAATATTCTGGTCTATATATAAATGATACAATATCGGCGTCTTGTTCAATGGCTCCAGATTCACGTAAATCACTTAATAATGGTCTCTTACTTCCTCCACGTGTTTCAACGGCACGAGATAATTGCGATAGTGCAATTACAGGTACACTCAATTCTTTTGCTAAAGCCTTTAAATTACGAGATATGGTTGAAATTTCCTGTTCTCTATTTCCTCCTTTTTGACTTCCACCGGCGGTCATTAACTGCAAATAATCTATAACAATAAGTTTAATACCATGCTGCGATGATAAACGACGTGCTTTAGCTCTTAAATCAAAAATAGAAAGTGAAGGTGTATCATCAATAAACAAAGGTGCCTTTTCCAAGCCTTTTACCTTCACATTTAATTGCTCCCATTCGTGTTTTTCAAGTCGACCCGTACGCAATTTTTCAGATGACAATCCTGTCTCACTTGAAATTAAACGGGTTATCAATTGTACAGAAGCCATCTCCAAAGAGAAGAATGCCACGGGAATATTGTGATTCACGGCTATATTTCTTGCCATGGATAATGTTAGAGCCGTTTTACCCATACCAGGTCTGGCGGCCACAATAATCAAATCACTTTCTTGCCAGCCCGAGGTTAATTTATCAAGCTTATCAAATCCAGATGGAATCCCACTTAAACCTTCTTTATTAGATATTTCTTCAATTTTCTTTTTGGCTTGAATTACCAAGCTTTGAGCCGTTTCACTCGATTTTTTAATATTTCCTTGAGTTACTTCGTATAATTTGGCTTCGGCATTGTCCAATAAATCAAATACATCTTTTGTCTCATCATAAGAATCTTCTATTATTTCACTGGAAATTTTGATTAAGCTACGCTGAATAAATTTCTGCAAAATAATTCGGGCATGAAACTCAATATGAGCGGAAGATGATACTTTTTGGGTCAAGGAAATAAGATAAAAATCGCCTCCTGCCAGTTCTAATTTTGAATTTTTCTTTAATTGTGTAGAAACAGTTAATAAGTCGACTGGCTCACTGTTTTCGAATAACTGAAAAATCGCTTCAAAAATGTGTTGATGGGATTCTTTGTAGAACGCCTGAGGACTTAAAATATCAATAACTTCATCAACACCTTTTTTATCAATCATCATCGCACCAAGCACAACCTCTTCCAAATCAAGCGCTTGAGGTGGTATTTTGCCTTTTTCAAGACTTATTAAGGTGCTTTTATCTACTTTATATCCTTTAATTTGGTTAGGCTGTTCCATAGCTACGAAAGTAATTAAAATGAGGCTTGTTTATACCTGTGAATGAACTTGGATTATTAACTACTCATTAACAATTTAACTGTTAATAACCTAAAAATATTGTCAATAACCACAAAAAAAAACCTGAAGCAAAGCACTCCAGATTTTACTATGTTATGGTTTTAAAAGGATTAGTCTTTATACACTCCCATTTCCAAATATTTATTCATACGTTTTTCGACAAGTTCTTTTGGTGATAAGTTTTTAAGCGACTCATAACATTTAGAAATAGCATTACTTACTATCATAAATGTTTGTTCTTTATCTCTATGGGCACCTCCAAGTGGTTCTTTAACAATTTCATCTGCCAACTTCAATTTTTTCATGTCCTTAGCGGTAAGTTTCAATGCTTCGGCCGCTTGCTCTTTATATTCCCAACTGCGCCAAAGTATAGAAGAACATGATTCTGGAGAAATTACAGAATACCAAGTGTTTTCTAACATCAACACTTTATCCCCAACACCTATACCCAAAGCGCCTCCAGAGGCTCCTTCTCCAATAATTACCGTAATAATTGGTACTTTTAAACGGGTCATTTCTAAAATGTTTCTAGCTATTGCTTCCCCTTGACCACGTTCTTCAGCTTCTAGACCAGGATAGGCTCCAGGTGTATCTAAAATTGTTACGACTGGAATACCAAATTTTTCTGCAGATTTCATTAAACGTAGAGCCTTGCGATAACCTTCGGGATTGGCCATTCCAAAATTACGGTACTGCCTCGTTTTGGTGTTGTACCCTTTTTGCTGTCCGATAAACATATAGCTTTGGTCTCCTATTTTCCCCAATCCACCAATCATGGCTTTGTCGTCTTTAAAGCCTCGATCGCCATGAAGCTCCAAAAATGTATCGCCACATATCGCTCTTATATAATCTAGTGTATAAGGCCGGTTAGGGTGACGTGACATTTGAACACGTTGCCAAGGGGTTAAATTTTTATAAATATCTGTTTTGGCTTCAACTAATTTTTTTTCGATTTGGGCGCATGTTTCAGAAACATCTACCTCACTTTCTTCCCCTATTAGTTTACATTTTTGTAATTGATCTTCTAAATCTTTTATCGGGAGTTCAAATTCTAAATATTCCATAAGAATTTATAGTTTTAAAAAGGCTGTTTTCAATTTTAGTTCGTACACAAAGATAAAAACTTTAATGATGATAAAACCCTATGAACGTTTTCTTTTTAAACGTCTTTTGTTTTTTAATATCCCATTTAACATGACGGTTGTAAGTATAATCGCAGCGCCATAATAAAACATTGCACCCATTTTTTCCTTTTGAGGGAAAAGAACAATTGCGATTGCTATACCATAAACCGGCTCCAAATTATAAGTGAGAACCACCGTATAAGGGCTTATGATTTTCATAACATGAACCGCAGCAATAAAGGCATAGGCTGTACAAATTGATGCCAAAATAAATAAATAGATGAAGTCTGTCTGGCTTAATTTAAAAAATTCCAAAGAGAACCCTCCCCTAAACACCAATATAAAAATTGTAATGAAAATGACGCCACTTATAAATTCGTAAAAAGAAATTACTGTAGCTGGATACTTTTGTGAAAATTTTCCATTTAGAACAGCAAATAAAGACGATAAAAAGGCAGATGAAATGCCAAGAATGATACCCATTAAATATTCTATTTCACTTTGAGTGATTATAAAAATACCTGCAATGACAAATATGCCAAATAAAATCTCGTACCATATTACTTTGCGTTTAAAAACAATAGGCTCTAAGATGGATGCAAAAAAAGCTCCAGTAGAAAACATAGCCAAGGCAATGGAGATATTAGCATAATTTATGGATGCAAAAAATGTAACCCAGTGTAGGGCTATAATAATACCCGCAATAGAAAACTTAAAAAGGAGTCTTGGCTCAACTCGTATATTAACCTTGGCAATTTTTATATATGCAAATATCAAAACAGTAGCCATTAGCATTCTGAACCACACCAAAGGAATTGCTGAAATTGTAATTAATTCCCCTAAAATTGCGGTAAACCCTGCAATAAAAACCAAAAAATGTAGGTGTATGTAGTTTTTAAGTTTAGCGTTTTGCATTTTGTAACAAGTAAATGGCTAAAATACCAAAAATGACATTAGGAAACCATACCGCAATTAACGGTGGAAAATTGGATTGTTCAGCCATAACCCCAAAAACCTTGTCAAAAAACACAAAAATCATAGCAATACTAATACCTACAGCAAGATTAACACCCATTCCTCCTCTTCGTTTTATAGAAGATACCGCTACTGCTATAATAGTTAAAATAAATACGGAAACTGGAAGACTCCATTTTCGATAAAGCACTAACTGATACCTCCCTATATTTGAAGATCCTCGTGCTTTTTCTTTATCAATAAAACTGGTTAGTTCTCTATACGGCAATATTTCTGCTATATAAATAACGGGCGTCAAATCCTCAACATCGAATGAAAATAGTGTGTCTTTTCTTTGTTGATAATCTATCTCGTCATTGATATCGCCAATTGTTCTCTTAACATAATCAACCAATCGATAAATTGTATCCTTTTCAATATATTTTATACTCTTGGCACTAATTTTAAATTTCAATTTATTGTCCTCAATATGTTCTAATGTAAAGTTTATTCCTTGTTTATTAGTTACATCAAAACTACTTACATAGATAAATTCATTGTCATTTATTTGTCTAAACACATTTCTGTCTTCTGTGGTTTTTCTATCTGGATATAAATATTTATACTCAAACTCATTAAATCCCTTACTGGCAATAGGCGTAAGATACATTCCTAAAAACAAAGCGAGTCCTCCAGTAATTGAAGCCCCAAACATATAAGGTCTTAAAAATCTAGTGAACGATACTCCAGAGCTTAAAAAAGCAATAACTTCAGTATTATTGGCCAACTTTGAGGTAAACCAAATAACGGACAAGAATAAAAAAAGCGGAAATAATAAATACGCAAAATATACGGTGAAATTTAAATAATAAACTACAATTTCTTGTAATGGAACTTCATTGTCTAAAAATTTTCCAATTTTTTCTGCGAGATTTACGGTTATCCCTATTGGGATAAACAGCAATATCATCATGAAAAATGTAAACAAATAGCGCTTTAATATGTACCAGTCTAATATTTTCAAACTATAAACGTTTATTCATTTGATGCACCATAAGGTTTTTCCAAATAGTAAAATCTCCTGCTAATATATGTTTTCTTGCCTCGCGAACCAACCATAAATAAAATCCTAAATTATGAATCGTTGCAATTTGCATTCCCAATAACTCGTTTACAGAAAACAAATGTCTTAAATACGATTTGCTGTAATCGGTGTCAACAAAAGTAAATCCCATGTCATCTAACGGTGAAAAATCGTCTTTCCACTTTAAATTTTTGATATTCATGGTACCATGAGCTGTAAACAGCATCCCATTTCTGGCATTTCTTGTTGGCATCACACAATCGAACATATCTATACCCAACGCAATATTTTCTAAAATATTTATTGGGGTTCCCACACCCATTAGATAGCGAGGTTTATCTACGGGTAAAATATTACATACTACCTCGGTCATTGCATACATTTCTTCTGCAGGTTCACCAACAGATAGACCACCAATAGCATTTCCCATCGCACCTGAATTTGCAATATACTCGGCAGATTGAATACGTAAATCTTTATAGGTACTTCCTTGAACTATTGGAAAAAAAGCCTGATTATAATTATATTTTAAAGGTGTTTTCTCTAAATGGGTTATGCATCTGTCCAACCATCTGTGGGTCATGCGCATAGACCGTTTTGCATAATTATAATCACATGGATAAGGCGTACATTCATCAAAAGCCATAATAATATCTGCTCCAATACTTCGCTGAATTTCCATGACATTTTCTGGAGTAAACGTATGATAGCTTCCATCAATATGCGACTTAAATTTAACGCCTTCTTCTTTAATTTTTCTGTTGGCTGATAGCGAATAGACCTGATATCCTCCAGAATCGGTTAAAATATTTCGATCCCAATTCATGAATTTATGTAGTCCTCCAGCTTTTTCCAGAGTATCGGTTTGTGGGCGAAGATATAAATGGTACGTGTTTCCTAGAATAATATCAGGCTTGATATCGTTTTTAAGCTCGCGTTGATGTACTCCTTTTACAGAAGCCACGGTTCCAACAGGCATAAAAATAGGTGTTTCAATAACACCATGGTCTGTTGTAATAACCCCAGCTCTTGCCTTACTTTGTAAATCTTTGCCTTTTAATTCAAATTGCATATTCAAAAAATAATCAGTCGGCAAAGATAATTAACTAATAATTATATCGATTGTTATTTGAATAAATTCCTGTTGCCTCTCTAGAGTTTAGTCATTTAATTAAAAATCCCACTGGTTTAAACAATTTCAAAAGTTAAATCGTTGGTCAAAGGAAAATAATATCCATTTGGCAACGTTTTTGATGGTGTTGGGTTGTTTTCAATTGAATCAATATAAAATTAATTGAATGTCCGTATTCATTCATAATACCATTTTTGTCATTCAGAATGGAGTGAAACGAAATGAAGAATCTATTGAAAATCAATGGGATTCCTCCTTTGTCGGAATGACAAAATCATTATATTTTCAGACTTATGACAAATTACGGACATTCAATAAAATTATATAATAAACTGAAAAAATTATGTAACCAGTAATGATTACTAACTATATACTTTTGAAAAACGAAAAACCCATGTCAAATTAAAAAAGCGACTATTATGAAAATTTCAAAAAAATTCCACTCAAGAAAAGCAACTAAACAGTTATTTTTTATAACGTTATTTTTCTTATCAATCTCTTCAATCACCCAAGCTCAAAATGGCGATAGTTTTGGTATCAAAGGGGGGCTGAATTACAATGCCAATGGAGACTACTTTGAATCTATTGGGGATAATGCCAAACATCCAGATAGAAATGTAGGCTATCATTTAGGTATATTTGGAAAACTGGGCAATCAACTGTATTTCAGGCCTGAACTAGTGTATACAAGTACCAAAAGTGACTATGACAACGATAGTTTTAAAATGCAAAAACTTGATGCCCCCATGTTGGTTGGTTTAAAAGTTCTTGGCCCTGTTAGTGTTTTTGGGGGACCTTCATTTCAGTACATTTTAGATTCAGAGTTTGATGGCATTGCCATTAACAATGTTAAAAATGATTTTACCGTTGGACTAAATTTTGGCATTGCCCTTAATATGAATCAATTTGGAATTGATTTAAGGTATGAAAGAGGTTTTAGCGACAATGAAGCTACGTTCTTGAACAATAATGGTATTGGCACCAGTAGGATTGATACCAGACCAGACCAACTTATTTTAAGTTTATCTATAAAACTTTAAAGTTTAGAGGCGGTCTTAAAAGTCAAAATAAGTTGTCATTACGAACGCAGTGAAGTAATCTGTTGATTGATTACTACCAACTTACAGATTGCATCGTTCCTCGCAATGATGTAACATCACGCTTTTAAGACAGCCTCATTCATTATATTTTGGAACTAAATCTTATCTAAATAATCAGGTATACCATCTCCATCTGTATCAGTAAATGTTAAGATTGTTCCCGTAAAAGTTCCATCTTGCTCTTTAATAATTTTGTTAAGCAGTACTTGATTGGATTCTAATTGTAAAGATTCAATTTCAGCCTTTGTAGTCTTATTATATATAGTGGTGACAATTTCATCTGATGTTAAAATGCCATCACCGTCATCATCATTATCATTATAATTCAGAATTTTATCCTCATCCGTATCGTCAGCTAGTGTAAACTCGCCATCACCATTTAAATCTTCAAGATATGAAGGAATGCCATCTATATCCTCATCATTTTGGTACATCTGAAAAAGTTCAATTTTAAATATTAGTGGTGAATACGACGGTATGCTTAAAGTTGATCCAGAAAAATACCCCAATCCAGAAGGCAAAAATATTACGCCAACGCCATGGTTCATATAGTCTACAGTTCCATCACCAGCATCCACAAAACTTTCGGCCGTACTAAAGTTTGGCACAGCTTTACTCCACCCAGGCACAAGTGAAAATAAATCAAAAGTTACAGGAGATACCGTATTATCAAACAACGTTTCATCAAGTAATCGTCCTTCATAATTAATACGCACTTTATCAGCAAAAGTTGGTGAATCTCCACCACCTTGATTTAATTTAAGAATATAAAATTCGTAATCGGTCTCAGCGTAAACAACCATTTTAGTTTCAACCACATCTTTAAGCAACGTATTCCCGTCTGGAACCGTTTCGCCCTCAGAAAGCTCTGTAATCACTAAATCATTAATACTTGGATTAGGATTAGATACAAAATCACTTGAATTATAATAATGTGTTTCTAAATAACCAATTATTGAATCGTTATCGATGATTTGTTGTTCACCTCTATCTCTTACTGGTACAGTTATAACTGTTGCCGAATCATTCTTTTTACATGATAAAAATCCCAAGGTTGCACATAAAATAAATAAAGTGACATTTCTTATTCTCATTATTGCTTATTTTTGGGTCGCAAGATACAATTTAAATATAATTTTGCATAACAACATTAACGTAGTTTTCACAACAATTATATGCGAATAGATAAGTATTTATGGTGTATTAGATATTATAAAACAAGAACACTAGCAACAACAGCTTGTAAGAAAGGACATGTTAGAGTAAATAAGGACCTTGTTAAACCTAGTAGAGACGTTTTTCCACAGGATCAAATAGATTTGAGGAAAGACCAAATAAACTACCAACTTATTATTAATAACATACCCGAATCTAGAATTGCCGCTAAACTGGTGGACATTTATAGAACGGATATAACCCCTAAAGAGCAATTTGAAGCAAAAGAACTTTTAAAATATTCAAAAGACTACTATAGAAAAAAAGGTGTTGGAAGGCCTACCAAAAAAGATAGACGGGATATTGATGAATTCACAGATGAAACCTCTGAGACAAAAATCTAAATTCATAGGAAATGATTAACTAAATGTTCCATTTAACAATCGAAAAAAAATAAAATAATTGAATGTCCGTAATTTGCCATAAGTCTGAAAAATATAATAATTTTGTCATTCCGACAAAGGAGGAATCTCATTGATTTTCAATAGATTCTTCATTTCGTTTCACTCCATTCTGAATGACAAAAATGGTATTATGAATGAATACGGACATTCAATAAAATAAACAGATAAAATGAGTAATTTTATATTTTAATATTAAACGGAAAAACCATGACTCTTGAAAAAAACATCATTCTAACTCATGAGGAGATTAATCATAAAATAAGACGCATTGCATTTCAAATTTACGAAAGCAATGTCAATGAAAAAGAAGTCATCTTAGCTGGGATTGATAAAAATGGTTATGTATTTGCCAAAAAATTAAAAACAGCGCTTCAAAAAATATCCGATATCACACCCGTTCTATGTAAAGTGAGCATTAACAAAAAAAATCCGCTCGAAGCTATTAAAACATCAATTCCTACGAGTGAATATCAAAATAAATCATTAATTCTGGTGGACGATGTTTTAAACTCTGGAACCACGTTGATTTATGGTATAAAACATTTTTTAAATGTTCCTTTAAAACAATTTAAAACCGCAGTTCTTGTAAATAGGAATCATAAAAAATATCCTGTAAAAGCTGATTTTAAGGGCATCTCTTTGTCAACATCTTTACATGAGCATGTTCACGTTATTCTAGAAGGTAAAGTTTTTGAAGCTTACTTAGATTAAAACACTTAGCAACTCTTCTATAATATCTTTTTTAGGTTTATCATCAGTATAAATTGTTAGATGTGCCTGATTATAAAAGGGAGTTCTTTCGAACAAATGTTTTCCTATAAATTCTATTATCTGTTCCTCGGTTTCAAGATGTGAAATTAAAGGACGCTTACTTGTTTCGTTTTTAAGTCTGTTCACCAATGAAGGGATAGATGCTTTTAAATAAACACTTTTAACATGTTTTGATTTTAAAATGACATCCATATTATCGCTATAGCAAGGTGTTCCACCTCCTAATGATAACACAATGTTGTTTTTATTTTTTAGTATTTCAATTAAAGATAAGCTTTCAATCTTTCTAAAATAAATCTCTCCTTTCTTTTCAAAAATATTTTTAATTGGCATTTCTTCTTTTGCTTCAATATATAAATCCAAATCAATGAAATTATAATGCAGTTTTTTTGCCAAATACTTTCCTAATGTAGACTTTCCGGAAGCCATATATCCAATTAAAATTACAATCATAAATTTGCTATAAATTGATTATTAAAAACATACCTAAACGCATGGCAAAAAAACAAAAAATTATGTAAAAAAAGTATGGTTTTATAAATTAAACATTTTATATTTGCACCCTCATTAGAGAAAACCAGACCTGGTAGCTCAGTTGGTAGAGCATCTCCCTTTTAAGGAGAGGGTCCTGGGTTCGAGCCCCAGCC